>Ga0208940_1003730_pt1 | contig 12582 bp, 9 predicted proteins | sample AD_JPNNA6_MetaG_FD_184445 | JGI IMG/M metagenome (GOLD analysis project Ga0208940, IMG submission 184445) | Active sludge microbial communities of municipal wastewater-treating anaerobic digesters from Japan - AD_JPNNA6_MetaG (SPAdes) (version 2) | ecosystem: Engineered > Bioreactor > Anaerobic >... | reverse complement strand
CCCCGTTCTCGGAAGCCTCTTGGATAATTCGCAACTTCTCTTCTTTGGTAAAACTTCGTTTTTTCATCAGCATAAAAGTACAGATTTTTATCTATACTTATGTCCGATGATTTAGGGGGCTGAAACACTCATACCTAACTAGTTGATAAATTTTTGATTAAGAGTCTCAATATTTTTTTACGAGGTTTGCTCTCGTTCATCTATTTTATAGTTAAAATTCAAAGTTATCATAAATTCTTTGCTCAGCATCGTTTTCTACATCCAGGGGAAAGGAGGGAGGATATATCATGTAGGTTTCAGTTTACATTAAATAGTCAAAAATAATAAAAAAGTTAAGCAAAATATGGTGCTTACATAATGTATTCTTTGCAGAAATGACGAGGGGCATTTACTTTGATTTTCATTTGCAAATACCCCAATAAAATATTTACAACAAAGTTTCCATTACCATCAACACATCACAGCCACACAGGCCTCTGATTTTACTTACTCACTATATGGGATAACGTCATTATTAAACTTTAATGTTTATTAAAAAGCCTTCTAAACTTGAATTTTTCTGAAGCTTTACTTGCTTTTTCTAAGTGCATTAGAAATTTTTCGAAATTCATTTCCATACACACGCTATCTATCTCGCCCCTTTCGAACGCTTCATTATCTCTTTTCCATTGTACTATATCATACGTATCAATATCCCAAATACGCCACATACCCATATAGCCTCCGGTGTTCAATGTGTGAAAGCAGTGAAGATGTCGGTTTTCATCAATAAAAAAGAGATTGACATGGAGAATGAATTTCTTGAAGTATATTTTTTCAACTATTACCCTTTCCAAGCAGCTCCCCTCGCGAAACTGATACTCTTCACCGATAGTTAAAGTCTCGTTTTCTGTGCAAATATTCGAGCACTTCAATCTAAATTTTTTGTAACCAAGTAATTCCCGTATTTTTAGTCCTTGGTAATGTAAAACAAGTTTTATACCACCCTCCTTAAGGGCCGATCGCATTGCTCCAAAATAGCTATCATTAATCATAACACATATTTTTTAAATAATTAATCAAAGTTACTCCATATACTAGGGGAAAACCGTCACCATTCTGTTTGAAGTACCGTTCAGACATATTCTCACATCGAAATCCATTAAAAAGTAGGATATATGGGCATAAACCAGGTTTTTCTCCCTTTATACCAAGGATATTTGTAACCGGAATATTTCTGTAGGTGAGGTGTTTGTGGGTTGTTCCTGAAACGGAACCGATAAAAAATAACTTCAGAATTTTCTTCATACCCTTTTTTTTAAACTAAAAAACATGAATCTATTACAAGCCGTTTCTAGTTATACGAAATGGGGTATGACAACTAGTGTCATGTTAAAAATAATTTTTAAATATTTTTACATTAACGCTTAGATGGTTGATGTATAGTTTGTTTACAGATAGGTGGTAAGGGAAAAACTAGTGTCAGCTACACTCAAGGGTATGTAGCATATAGTCTAAATTATCCTCATCAAGAGAGTTCAAACCGGACTTTAAGAGGTCCTTTACATATAAAATCAGTTCTTGTGGTTCATTTATCTGTATATCATAAGGTAATCCTGCGATAAATCGTCCTACTTCATTAAATCTACATACTTCAGTTTTCAGTTCAAATACTCTATTAGGCGGATCATCCGTTGGTTTAATATGGTCTTTGGTGAGAGGGAATTCATCTATCATTAACCCATAAGAGCGTCTATTAAGCGTCAATCTAATCATTACCTTTTCAAAACCATATCCCCGAAATGGATCTGTATATCCAATCTGGTGCTGATCTGTATGCCGGAAAGGTTTATTGGTCGCCTTGACCCCCAAAATGGCCGATAAACTAATAACTACGTTTCGTTGGTGTGCCGGGTAATATGCCCAGATTCTCCTAAAATTGAAAGCGAAACCAAGCGGTTCAATTATCACATCATTTACGCCTCTGTTTGCACTAATAAATGTAAGTTCACTAATTATAACTTGTTTTTTATTTTTAATGGCATCTAATAGTATTTTAACACTTTCCTTGTCCTCGTCTCTGGTAATACTATATGCGACCCTATCAGATTTGTACAGTGTATATAGTTTACTTTTGAGTGCTTCTTTAACAGAAGTTGTAGCCTCAATTGAATTTATAGCCTCACTAAGAATATGGGCTTCTTCTTTGGAGAAATATAGCAAATCGCCAATATTAAGACCTTCTCTTTCCACTCTAGGATCACGCGTTAACTTATATCTTCCATTTTCTCGTTCCACACCATATCCGGCCCATCTTATGGTAAATAGGGTTCGCTGTATGGTCCTTTGGCTCACTTCAAAATATTCAGCCAAATCTTTAATGGTATGTCCCTCACCATCGCTTAACATGGCCATCATTTCAAGGGTACGTTGAAGCGTTGATTGTGTGCTCATATTGCTTATTTTTATCGTTTAACTGAATAATCAATAAAAATACAAATAATAATTTGAAATTTTCAAATGCAACTTTAAATGTCATTTCTGTATTCGTAATTTTGTAAAGCATTATTAAAAAAATTAATAGAAAATCAATATGACATATTTCATTCCTTGTATGTACTGTGGTACACAGTATGCAGAAACGTGGATGTGGTGGGTATGCGATAGGTGCGGGTTTAGAATCTGTATGTCCTGCTACACAAAACACAAAGGGCCCTATGCGTTTAATGGGGGCGGTAAATGTAGCCAATGTATGACAGGACAACTACGAGGCCCAAAGAGGCTAAAGTAATTCTTAACCCTAACATAACTACTTTCTCAAGTTTCTTTTACTCCGCTTTCAAGAGGGATTGAAAATTCAGGTATTTCATAACGTTTTCATTTTCATGGAACATGCTATGCATCAGGCGTTCCATATCCACACCTGTTCGGCGGCGGTTGCACTGCCGTCAGGCTATTGTTGTAGGCTAAGCCTGTTAAGTTATGCCCGGCCAAGGCCGGTGCCTCAGACGAACGGGGCTATAAAATGTCTGCATGGGCTTTTTTACCGGAAGCGAAAAAGCTGTTGAGTTCTGCAATAATTTTTATACTTTTGGGTAGCAGTTTGTTTTTTTGTAGTTAATGCAATAGGTTAAGTTGTTGAAAATCAATGATTTTTTCAAGCAAAAATATTGCTTTTTTATTGAAAATCAGCAAGTTGTTTTACTTGCGAAACTTGAGAAAAATATTTTATTTCCAATTTACACTAAAGGATTAACATTATGACAAAAGATTCATTTGACGATTTTATTGCAGAATTCGACCTGTATAGCTTTGATGGGTTGATTAAGGTTACTCTTATTGATGGTACAAGTCATGAAGCTGTTTGGATTACCGGACTTCCTCCGCTAGGCAAAGCAATAGACGGTAGATTTGAAGGCTTATCTGATGAATTTAATGTGTTTTATTTGATAAATACTAAGACTTTTGCTGTTTGGGAATTTAAACAAATTGATAATATGGTATGCTTACAGCAGAATTATTTAGTTTAATTATCACTAATTCCTTTTACCCTGCTTTCAAGAGGGATTGAAAATTCAGGTATTTCATAACGCTTTCATTTTCATGGAGTATGCTTTTCATCAGGCATTCCATGTCCACACCTGTTCGGCGGCGGTTGCACCGCCGTCGGTCTATTGTTGCAGGCTAAGCCTGTTAAGATATGCCCGGCTAAGGCCGGAGCATCAGTTCAACGGGGTTGCAAAAATAGGAGAATTCGGCCAAAAAAATAACCCCATCAGTAGGGACGGGGTTTAAGTTGTGGAGCTGGAGGGAGTCGAACCCTCGTCCAAACAAGGAACCAACCGGCTTTCTACATGCTTAGCCCCTCTTGGTTTTCGAGCAAAGGCAGGCGAGTGGCGGCCAACCCAAGCCTTATCCCCTTAAATTTTGCCAGCGGAACGGGGAGAACCGTTGACTATCCCATTTGTTCTGGAGCCTCGATTCGGAAAGCCAGTGGGAGAAACCCTCCGCGAGACTACTCGTCTCATCAACCTGGTTGACAAGATTAAGCCCGAAGTGCTTGGCACATTCTAGGCAGCGAGTGCGAAATAGTAGTTATCGCCGTTTATTTGTGTTGAGACCTGAGATTAACGAGCCAGATTCCCAATGCTCGGCATGCTTACCAATCCATTCTGCTTGCTGTCAAAACCAAGGTCAGCCCCATGAATTGGCCGTGCAAATGTACAACAAAAAGTGAACCGAAGTCAATTTTTTGTCAGCTGAAAACAATAATCAGCCTGGACTTTTTAAAAATCGCTGTTCATGGACATTAAGAACTCCTCGTTGGTTTGGGTCTTTACCAGCCTGTCGCGCAGGAACTCCATGGCCTCAACCGAGGTCATATCAACAAGGTAATTGCGAAGTATCCAGATTTTGTTCATGGTGTCCTTATCCAGCAACAAATCTTCCCTACGTGTGCTGGAAGCAGTGATGTCAACGGCAGGATAAACTCGCTTGTTGGATAGTTTCCGGTCGAGCTGTAGCTCCATGTTGCCTGTGCCCTTAAACTCTTCGAAAATCACCTCATCCATCTTGCTTCCCGTGTCGATGAGTGCCGTGGCAAGAATGGTGAGAGAGCCGCCATTCTCAATTTTTCGTGCTGCGCCAAAAAAACGCTTGGGTTTATGCAGTGCATTGGCATCCACACCGCCCGATAATACCTTTCCGGAAGCCGGCTGAACGGTATTGAACGCACGGGCCAATCGGGTGATGGAATCGAGCAGGATTACCACATCGTGTCCGCACTCCACAAGGCGTTTTGCCTTTTCAAGGACAATGTTGGCTACGCGCACATGCCTTTCGGCAGGCTCATCGAAGGTTGAGGAAACAACCTCGGCGTTCACGCTGCGGGCCATATCGGTTACCTCCTCCGGACGTTCGTCAATGAGGAGCACGATCATGTACACCTCGGGATGGTTGGCGGCTATGGAGTTGGCAATATCCTTAAGGAGGATTGTTTTACCGGTTTTGGGCTGGGCCACAATCAACCCCCTCTGTCCCTTGCCAATGGGGCTGAACATATCGACCACCCGGGCCGAGAGCAGATTTTGCCCATTGCCAATCAACGTGAATTTCTCGTTGGGGAATAGCGGTGTTAAGAAATCAAAGGGTATCCTGTCGCGAATAAATTCGGGGCTTCGTCCGTTGATTTCCACAACTTTAATCAAAGGGAAATACTTTTCGTTCTCACGGGGAGGACGAATTGTTCCCGTAACGGTATCACCTGTTTTCAGTCCAAAGAGCTTGATTTGTGACTGGGAAACGTACACATCATCGGGCGAACTGAGATAGTTGTAGTCCGAAGAGCGTAAAAAACCGTATCCATCGGACATGATTTCCAGTACTCCGGTAGCATCAATAATCCCATCAAATTCGTATCGCTCTCCATTCCGCTTTTCAAAATCCTTTTTGTAATACTGATCACGCTGCCCCTGCTTAAGTTGGGTGTCGCCTTTAATTTGAGGAGGAACAATTGGTTCTGTTTTCTGGAGTTCAGTCGATTGTAATACTTCCTCAACGGCAGGTGCTTCCAATAAATCAATATTTTCGTTGACGATTGGCTCTTGGGGTATATCGGGTTCAGGTTCGTCGAATACAAACGATTTATCGAATTCAAGGGGTAACTTTTTCTCTTCGGTTTCTTCGCCGTGAAATATCTGGGTTTGAACATGTTCAATATTCCCATTTTTCTTAATGCGGGTGAAACGTTTCCGTTTTCCCTTTTCGCCGGGCGAAGAGGGTTGATGTATCTCTGTTTTCGTATCGTTACCTGTGGCTTGAATTTTTTCAGCAGGAGCAATCTGCTTGAACTCCTTTTTTTCGTTCGGCTTAACTTTACGTTCAAAATCTTTTGGTTTTTCCTTTTGAGTTTTCTTTTCCGATGCATCAATTGCCTGCTGATCGAGTATGCGATAAACCAAATCCTGTTTACGCAATGATTCTACTCGCTTAATATTCATGTTTTTTGCTATTTCCTTTAGCTCGGGAAGCAGCTTTTTATTAAGCTCAATAATATCGTACATAAAATTTTATGGTGATTGGGTAAATAAATAGTGTAAATAATAATAATTGAAAACAAATAAGAAATGATGTGTAACTTATTGTGTTAATTGGAATTGCACGTATGAATATACGGTGAGATTTCGCAACAAAGGTAAGTAATATTTTAATTAAAATCCAAGCGTTACTGCGAAAAAAAAATGTTAGTCTGACATCACCTTAATGAAATTAAAAAAATTCTTAAGGGTAAAATAGTTGTTAAGTCAAAGGCTGCAATTGAATTTATTATACGATCGTATTATTTTGAACAAGTGTGTTTTAATTAAAAGAATGGGAGCGTTGTGTCCAAAGCATTTAATGACAAAGGCAATTTACCAGTTCTGTTTAATAAACAGTTGTTAAAAACAAACGGAAATAATTGTATCCTTTTTAACACATTTAAAGTATAATATGTATTTGACAATGATTAGTGATATTTTCAAATAAAGGTAAAATATCAGCTTTTTTCTACTTTTTAGGATAAATGTTGATTTTTTAATTTTTGCTGCGTGACAATGAGGCAGTTAAAGATCGTAAAACAGGTAACCAATCGCGAAAGCGTTTCGCTGGACAAATATCTCCACGAGATTGGTAAGGTAGATCTATTAACGGCTGAAGAAGAGGTAAATCTGGCACGACGATTGAAAGAGGGCGACGAAGACGCATTGCAACAAATGGTGAAGGCCAATCTAAGATTTGTGGTATCGGTGTCCAAGCAGTATCAGAATCAGGGGTTGAGTTTACCCGATTTAATCAACGAGGGGAATTTGGGTTTGATTAAGGCTGCAAAGCGTTTCGACGAAACGCGGGGATTCAAATTCATTTCTTATGCTGTGTGGTGGATAAGGCAATCCATTCTACAGGCTTTGGCCGAGCAATCGCGGATTGTAAAACTCCCTTTAAATAAAATTGGATCCATAAATAAAGTACATAGGGCCTTCACCGAATTGGAGCAGATTTTCGAAAGAGAGCCTTCCATTGAGGAGTTGGCAGAGGTACTTGAAATCGCCCCCAGCGATATTAAAGAGGCTTTGAGAAGTTCAGGTCGTCATATATCCATGGATGCACCCCTTGCTCAGGATGAGGACACTAACCTATACGATGTGCTGCTTTCCAACGATTCTCTTCCACCAGACCGGGGGTTGCTTAAGGATAGCCTACGTAAAGAGATAGAGAGAACTTTAATGACATTGCCTCCTAGGGAGGCTACCATTATTCGCCTTTATTACGGCCTGGATGGGAAGCATCCATATACGTTAGAGGAAATTGGCGAGGAGGTGGATTTAACCCGTGAGAGGGTTCGGCAAATAAAGGAAAAGGCCATTAAGCGTTTGAAACAAGCCACCCGTTGCAAGGGGCTTAAAGCATATCTCGGATAGTTGCCCTGATTATACCCTGTTGAAGAAAATACCTATTTTTGCTATCATTTTTTTTTAAACAATACAACTATGAAGAATACGGTAAGGGTTCTTTTCATTGCCCTTTTATTTATCAATGGAGCAAGCCATTGTTTTGCTCAGTCGGCATTTTCTAAATGGTTTGAATACAAGGCATTGAGAATAGATTACTATTTGGCCGGTAATGCCAATTCCGAACATTTTTATCTCGATGATTTACGTGAGGAGCCATTCTGGAGCGGCTCACCCAACTCGTTGATTGACAACCTGGATTTCGGTACCCATCGGGTTTTGGTTACCGATGCACAAAGCGGTGCGTTGATTTACTCCCAAGGCTTTTGCACCCTTTTTCAGGAGTGGCAAACCACGGCCGAGGCTAAAATACTGGAACGTGCATTTGAGCAGGTTACCCGTATTCCGTATCCAAAGCAAAAAGTACTGGTTTCATTCCAAACCGGGGGTAGGGACGGGAAGTTTACCGAGTTGCACAGATTGGAGATAGACCCTGCAAGCATTTTTATCAATCGCAGGGCGATGAATACCATTCCAAATTATAAGATTGTTGACAACGGACATTATTGCCAAAAGTTGGACATTGCCTTTATTGCTGAAGGCTATTCAAATAAACAGATGGATAAGTTTACAGGCGATGTTAAGCGTTTGGCCGATTTCCTGCTCTCCCAACCCCCGTTCGACGAAATGGCTGAAAGCATCAATATTTGGGCTGTGGCATCGGAATCGGATGGGGAAGGGCCCTCAAACCCCGGAACGGGGTGCTGGAATACCACCGCCACCCAATCGGAGTTTTACACCTTTGGTATCGACCGATACCTTACCACAACGCGCTACCATAGGGTTATGGATATTGCAGCCAACGTTCCCGCCGATTTGGTTTATATCCTTGTTAATACCGGCGAGTATGGGGGAGGGGGTATTTACAACCACTTCTGCATGGCCACTTCCGATCATAAACTGTCGCACACCGTTTTTATCCACGAGTTGGGGCATGGGCTGGCCGGCCTGGGCGATGAGTACTACACTTCCGATGTTGCCTATGAGGATTTTTACCCGTTGGATGTTGAACCGTGGGAGCCAAACTTAACCACTTTGGTGGATTTTCAAAGTAAGTGGGCGGATATGGTGGACAAGGAAACTCCCATTCCGACACCTGACATCCGCAAGTATGCCAATAGTGTAGGCGTTTTCGAAGTGGGAGGGTATATGCACAAGGGTATTTACCGCCCTTACGTCGATTGCCGAATGCATAGCAATAATGCAAGTACTTTTTGCCCTGTTTGTCGGAGGGCAATTTCTCGGGTGATAGCCACCTATACGCCGTGATTTTAATATTAACGCTATTTGCTCGTGGGTTAATAGATACTGAGTATTACCTAAAAATATTACACTAACTTACAATTAGAGTAAATTGCTCTTATAGGGAATATTCCTTATTTTTTAGACTTATATTAGGATTGTTTTCCATTGTAATTTTCTCTTTTTTAGTGTATTAATCGACAATGTATGGGCGGGCATATTAGTTCAATACAAAAAATAAGAGATAAAATACTAAGTTTGAATCATCCCTGAACATAACTCAAAAAATTCTTATTATTGTAAAAAAAATTGTTTATGGCTTGGAATTATAGAAAAAGAATAACTATTGCACCCGGTGTTCGTCTGAACGTCAGTAAAAAAGGCGTTAGTACAACATTTGGAATACGAGGTGCAAGTATCAATGTGGGGCAAAAAGGAACTTATTTGAATACAGGAATTCCAGGAACAGGAATATATAGAAGACAAAAAATTGGAGGGAATAACGAAAATTATTTCATGTCTAATAAGAAACAAACTGATAGTAATAGCGGTTGTTTGGGTTGGCTTGTTTATGGTGTTTTGTTTTCTTTTATCGTAGGTGCTATTTTGTTTAAGCAAGAAGAATACCGATTTTGGGGTATTTTGATGCTGATCTGCACAGGCATATGGCTTTTATTCGTATTAGGAGCATATATCAATAAATTATTTACAAACCGCCCTTCTGCAAAAGCACAAAAAGAGAATAAATTATTTCAAGCACAAATTGAACTCGCAAGAAATGCTCTCAGTCAAACAACAAATCCGACACAAAAAGCAATTATTCAAAATTTCATTACTTGCGCTGAATTAAGTAGAAAAGCAGATGAAACAGTAGAAATTATTGAGGCTCTCAAACAGAAAATTGAAAAGAAAACCAGCAATCAATTGGAAGAACAACTTGAAAAACACGAAGTCGAATTATCGAAAATAACGGTTGAATTAGATGAAGTACAATTAAATGCAGACAAGGATCTAGACGATGTTGAAAAATGGCAATATTCCCTTTTGTGCGAGAATTTTGAAAAAATTCTTTTAAGCAAAAAAATATGGTTAATTACTTCTTCTGTTCGTAATACAGAGTTAAAATCTTCGGCAGCAAGTACAGTAGAAAGAAAAGAAGTAAATTTTGATGCAGGAGTTTTTAACTACATAAAATCTTCGTTTGATATTCCTATGTTGAGAGATTTAAGTGGCAATACTTATTATTTATATCCTAGATATATTATTAAAGCACAATCATTTATTAACTTTGAAACCTTTCCGATTGATACTGTTAATATTAGATATTCAAAACAACGATTTATCGAAGACGGAATTTTACCCGATGATTCTCACGCAGTAGATTACACCTATCAATATGTAAACAAAGATGGTGGACCCGATAAGAGATTTTCGTATAATCCTCGTCTGCCAATAGTCGAATATGGTAAAATTGAAATAGAAAAATTTGGATTGACTTTCTTCATAAGTAACCATTTTGCAGCTAACGCATTTGTTAACTCTTATAACTTATGGAAAAATGAGCCATCTGATGTAAATGATATTCCTTTACAGCAGAATGAAATTACTGAAGAATACTTTTTTCAAGTCGATGAGGTGACCGAAAAATTGGTTTCTTTTTTTAATGAATTAACGGAAGATCACGATTTTAAAAATATTGCTGATAAAAAAGTGAGTTTTGATAAAACTGTCAATGGAGTTTTAACAATTGACATTTTTGAGAAAATACGCACTCTTTTTCATATTGACATTGTAAGAACATATGTTGGATTAGGCCATCCGATTAATTTAAAATCTAAAGAAGGACTCGGGTTAATACTTGTACTAATAAAGACAATGCACAAATATGACCGTGTACAATTTGATCATTTGAATATAATTCTGGATGAAACCTTTATTAAAACATCTGAAAATTATATGCAACAAGTAAAAACAGTGATTGACTCTAACTCTGTTCCAGAAGGAAAATTTATTGTGTCTTGGATTCTAGAGAAATATAATGCCGATTTACAAAGGCAGTATCTGATTTTGCTTTATCGTTTTGCTTCTATTATCGCCAAATCAGATGGTGTTGTTACTGAATATGAGCAAAAGTGGTTAAGCAAATTGTTGCAATTAAGCAATTTAAATGAAGAAACAACAAACTTTAAAGTATCTGAGCAAAAAAGCATTAGTATTCTTGATGAGATAGACCCTTTGTTTGAAGATGCAGCTCGTATTATTGTCACTCAACAACGAGGTTCGACGTCACTCATTCAACGAACATTTTCCATTGGCTATAGTCGTGCAGGGCAAATTATAGATCAACTCGAAGCCGCAGGAATTGTTAGTGCTTTTAGTGAAGGTAAAGCCCGACAGGTGCTAATTAAAACCGAAAACGAATTAAAAACGTTATTAATGGAATTATCCTCAACACATACTACAACAACAATTACACAACAAAAAGAGAAGCCTGAACGAGTTTACCCGATATTAAAATCGAATTCTCAAAAAGAACTGAAATCCCTGATAGGACTTTCTTCTGTAAAATCAGAAATCGAAACATTAACCAATTTCATAAAAATTCAACAAGAAAGAGTATCGAAGGGTTTAAAAATCCCCCAACCGTCTTATCATTGTGTTTTTACAGGAAATCCCGGTACTGGAAAAACCACCGTTGCCCGTATTGTTGCTGAGATCTACAAAGAGTTGGGTGTTTTGCAAAAAGGGCATTTAGTTGAAACAGACCGTTCGGGTTTGATTGCCGAGTATGTCGGGCAAACCGCAGTGAAAACAAATAAAATTATTGATACAGCGTTGGATGGCGTTTTGTTTATTGACGAAGCCTACTCGCTAATTTCCAAAAGCGAAAATGATTACGGCAAAGAGGCTATCGCCACTTTGCTTAAACGAATGGAAGATAATCGCGACCGACTTGTTGTAATTCTTGCAGGTTATACGGATGAAATGCAAAAGTTTATTGACTCTAACCCTGGACTACAATCTCGTTTTAATCGTTATATTGAATTTCCCGATTATTCCGATAAAGAATTGTATCAGATTTTTGAATTGAATTTGAAACAATTTGATTATACCCTTGCCGAAGATGTTAAAAATCCGTTAAGAGAATTTTTAAAGCAAACTGTTATCAATAAAGATAAAAATTTTGGAAATGCTCGTTATATTAGAAATTTATTTGAAAAAACCATTGAAAGACAAGCAAACCGTTTATCGAAAGAAGTCAATTTAACCAATGAAAAACTTTCTGAAATATGTCTTGTTGATTTACCGTGCAACTAATTCATTATGAATTTTTTTTCATGTAATTCAATCATAATAAAAATTTCAACTATTAATAATTGACTGAAAAAATCGAGTAGGAAATATTAAATCAAGTAAAGGTACTACCTCCAACAATGGCATAGCGCAAGTCGGTGATAAGATTGATATTTGAAGTATTATTATTTTTAAGTTGTAGTTTTTAATTAGGAATTTGTGGGAGATATTTTCGTTCTTATGCTAAGCCAAAACTGATGAAACACATTAGATTTAAAGAAAATTAAAGAAAGCGTTTTATTATTAGTTCAACTTTACAGTAAGGGATAAAGCCTATGGGTTAGACTTTATAACGAGTTTTTTTTTAACGGTCAGCGAAACCATAGTGGCCATAACAAAGGGGAATGTGAGCTGGGTGATGCCATACCGTACCAATAGAATGCTGATCATTAGCGAAAGGAAAACGGATATTGTAACCCAAAGCCCATCCTGCAGCTTGTTGCCGGCAAACACAATGGCG
>Ga0208940_1003723_pt1 | contig 12587 bp, 12 predicted proteins | sample AD_JPNNA6_MetaG_FD_184445 | JGI IMG/M metagenome (GOLD analysis project Ga0208940, IMG submission 184445) | Active sludge microbial communities of municipal wastewater-treating anaerobic digesters from Japan - AD_JPNNA6_MetaG (SPAdes) (version 2) | ecosystem: Engineered > Bioreactor > Anaerobic... | reverse complement strand
GGTTGAACAAGACGAGCAACTCGGCTTTGAACCAGCCTTCAATACGGCTATCCGCTCGTGCAAAAGCCGTGAAATATTCTTGTTTATCCAAGAACCACCTTGAAATGTGAGGAAGTAGGACTTCCATCTTGACTCACCGATAGTTGATGCAGAAGGCAGGCTAACGCCCGCGTTTCACCCGCAACCGGGCCAGCAAGACTACCCCCAACCAAAAGTGTTTTGGCTGGCGCATAGCCGTTGAAAAATAGAGCGGTAGGTTGTCGGGTGCAACTCCCCATACCCGGCGGGCATTCCCCCACCGGAGAAACCCGCCTGGCGCGCGCCGCCGCGGGTGGTATCATGTCGCTGCGCTCGCACCTAACGAGACCGGAATTCTCGCTGGTGCTTCGAGCCCGCGGTGCAACTTGGTCCGACTCCCGTGTGATTTCACCCCTGGCGGCGCACTCCGGTGCGACCCCGATCAGGATCCTACCTTTCGTGTTGGGGAGTCATGGGTGCGAGCGACATGCTACCATTGGAGGTTATGATGAACAAGTCCCTCTCCCTCAAATCCCTGACCCTCGTCCACCCCAACGCGGCCGGTCTCGACATCGGCTCCCGCGAGATCTGGGCCGCCGTCCGTCCCGACCTCGACGGCGAGACGGTGCGCTGTTTCGCCACCTTCACTCCCGACCTGGAGGCCCTTGCTGACTGGCTGCTCGCTGGCGGCGTCGACACCGTGGCAATGGAATCGACCGGCGTCTATTGGATTCCCATCTTCGAGCTGCTCGAAGCGCGCGGCATCCAATGCTACCTGGTCAACGCCCGCCACGTCAAGCACGTGCCCGGTCGCAAGTCGGATGTGCAGGACTGCCAGTGGCTGCAAAAGCTCCACTCCCTGGGGCTGCTTTCCGCCTCCTTCCGCCCCGACGCCGAGATGCGTGCCTTGCGCACGCTCCTCCGCCATCGCGCCCAACTCGTCCAGCACCGCGCCCCCCACATCCTCCATATGCAGAAAGCGCTTCAACAAATGAACCTCCAACTCCACCACGTCCTCTCCGACGTCACCGGTCAGACCGGCCTGCTGATCCTGCGCGCCATCGTCGCCGGCGAGCGCGATCCGCTTGTCCTGGCCCATCTGCGTCATCCTTCCTGCAAATCCTCCGAGGAGACCATCGTCAAGGCCCTGACCGGCAGTTGGCAGGAGGAACAGCTCTTCGTCCTGCGCCAGTCGCTCGAATTGTACGACTTCTACACCGCTCAGATCGAAGTCTGCAACGCCGAGATCGAGCAACAGTACGCCGCCATCCCCCCGCGCTGGGACGCGCCCGATGACCTGCCCACGCTGCCGTCCGTCAAACCCGGCTCCAAGTCGAAGAACAAGCCCGCCGACGCCACCCGCCAGGAGCTCTTCCGCATCACCGGCGTCGACCTGGTCGCCGTGGAGGGTATCAGCGCCAGCCTGGCCCAGACCATCATCAGCGAGATTGGCACCGATATGTCCCGCTTCCCCACCGCCAAGCATTTCTGCTCCTGGCTCGGCCTCGCTCCCCACAACGACATCTCCGGCGGCAAGGTGCTGCGCTCGCGCACCCTCAAGACCGACAATCGCGCCGGGCAGGCCTTCCGGCAGGCCGCCGCCGCCGTGACCCGCTCGGATTCGGCCTTTGGCGCGTTCTATCGTCGCAAGCGGGCCCAGATCGGCCCCATGCAGGCCCTCGTCGCCACCGCCCACAAGATCGCGCGGACGGTCTACTATATGCTCAAGCACCGGGTGGCCTATCACGACATCGGCGCCCAGGGCTACGAGACGCAGCAGCGCGAGCAAGAGTTGACCTACCTCCAGCGCAAGGCTGCCAGGCTCGGCTTCGAGTTGACCCCGAAACAGGCGGCTGTTCCGTCCTGATTCGGTTCCGACTGCGCCCCACATCCCTCTGACGGCGAGCGCCGCCTGATGCTCGCTCGGTTCGTCGCGCCTGTTACCCGTCCCGGAGTGGTCCGCCAGCCCCGCGCGGCCGCTTGGACACCACGGTGATGGCTCTACGATGCGCACAACCCTCGTGACAGCGGTTTCATTCGCTTCACGGGACGCCTGCTCTCACTGCCCATGCCCGCCGATAGAGCGGCGGTTTCTCAGGAAGCCCTTGTTAGGGTGGTAGGCGGGTTTCACGTGGGCTTCCTCTAGCAAGACCTCTTTCCCATACAACCGAGCCATGGCAGAGGCTTTCCTTCGTGGTGAGTCCACTTGCGCTTCCCACAGCACATTGCAACACGCCAGCCGTTCCTTTGCAGAACCCTTCCAGCCGGACACCTTAACGCTCAGCATCAGCGGCGGCGCGAAGCGCCGTCCGCTGCATGCTGTTGTTATGCGTGCTGTCAGAATGGGATCTCATCATCCATCGCCTCTTGGCTTGCCGTAGCAGCGGCGCGCTCGGCCCGCGTCTCCAGCGCCCTGATGAAGCGAACCGCACTGCAGACATGGTTGAAGATGAGCAGGCTCTCGTCGTAACTCAGCGTCGGGTTGTCGTGAGCAAGGCTCTCCTCGTTCCGGACCCTGTTGAACGCTTCCATTACGCTGATGCTGGACTTCAGGATGCGCTCAGTCATTTCCGACTCGACGAGTCCAGCATTGCGGAGCGCCCTGACGTACTCGCCGAAGATGCTGTGGAGCGGCTTGCCCCTGTCGATGGCTATGCCCCGCTTCTCCGCCAGCGTGCGCGTCAACTTCGTGACGAAGGTGTGCAGCCGGTCGAGACCCGCCTCCGGTTCGTTCCTCTCGATGGAGTCGCGTACAGCCCTCGCGAGGACTTCGAAGCCTCGCTCGCTGCCCTCCGCTGTGATCGCGTCGAGTGCTTCGACAGGCGCACTCTGCTGGAGGCGCCGTGCGACGCGCTCGCATTCCTCAAACAGGCGATCCTGGTCGGGATCGCCGGCTGCCGGCCGACAGTAGTCGAGTAGGTCGTGGATCAGCTTGCCCACGAGGTGGTTCGGCTCCTGCGTCCAGAACGCCCGGAGCCGGTTCGCCTTGGAGCCGCTGGCATAGTCGTACTTCGCGTCGTAGATGTCCCGACCCGTGCTCTCGACGACGAACTCGGCCAATGTCCGGTTTGAGAAGTCCAAGACGTAGCCGCCGCCCATCTGGAAGAGCTTCTCAAGCTTCGTCTTCTCGATGAAAGTCAGGTCAGACATCGCTACGTCCCTGCTCGTTGATACGCATGACGGAAAAGCTCACCTGCCCGCGCCGGGTTTGCAGAACCGCCATTCTGAAAAAGCCCACCAACAAATGCAAAAAGGCCGCGATACCCCGAGCGCCGAAGGCGCGGGTCAGGTGCAGCGGGGGTTAGCACGCCTGCATTGAATAGCACAACCACCCTTGAACACCATCTCCTGGCCTGCCACTCCCCTTCGACCGCGCTGACGCCCAGGTGACGAACCTGCCTGACTCCGCGAGCGCCAATCCCAGGTCTGTACCCTCCTCGCCAGAGACGGGCCTTACTTGCCGCAGTCCCCCTCTGCACGCGCCGACAAGAAGAACTCAAACGGTGCGTCCCCCAAATCAGTTGGCGTGCTAACGCCCAGCATCAGCGGCGGCGCGCAGCGCCGTCCGCTGCATGCCGTTGTTGGGCGGATGGTCACGTTACTGGTGACGCACAACTATCACGTCTGAAACGGTCGAATAGCGCTCGCCTTTCCAATCGAACTCAATCCGTCGCCCGGGACTGTTCCCACAGCTGTCCAAGTAAGCTCTGATCTTTGCCTCCATGAGGGGCTTTGCCCGTTTCAGTTTCCACGAATCGAAATAGTTCCGCTGATCAATGAGTACAAGGAACAGCCGATTTGAGGCGTCAAACCGACGTTCTCCTTGATTCTCGTAGAGCCAGCGAATCACGTCCGTCGGGTCTTGTTCGATCTCAGTGACCAGTGCATTGCGAAAATCCTGAAGCTCCGCGACGAGTTGCTTGCACTCATTGGATGGGTGATCCGACACTTTGGCCCACAGGTCTTGGAGCAAGGCGGCATCAGCCAAATCAGCCGCGATGGGTATACCGTTCTCCCGTGCCGCTCGTTTCAACAACGTTAGCTCCGGCCGTTGTTTTGCGACCTTGCGCTTCCAGGAGAGGTAGCCTTCAGGCAGATACGTCACCTTCAAATCGAATGGCGTATCGTGGACGAAGAAATCAACCTTCTTCACCAATCCGACCGCAGGCAGCACGTTTGGGTGATCCTTGAAGATGTCTTCGATGATGATGGAGGTCCAATGGTTATACCAGGAGCAGATGACATAGCCCCGCATACTCGTGAGTAACTCGTTCTCAACGCACCGGCAAAGAGTCTCGTAGTTGGTGATTTTCTTCACGTAGTTGTCTGAGCTGCCCCCCAAAAACTAGACCACCGACAAAGTGAAAAGATGCAGTACAATTAACCAACCGGTGGAGGGACAGCAATGCCAAAAGGACAACGGCATAGTGCCGAATTCAAATTTAAAGTGGCCGTGGCCGCGCTCAAAGGCGACAAAACGTTGAGTGAACTGGCCGGCGAGTATCAGTTGCACCCGAGTCAGATCAGCGACTGGAAGGGGCAACTCCTGGCACATGGGGCGGAAGTCTTTGGCGGTCGGACACCAGCCAGCCCGCCGAATCAGGAAGCTGAGTTATATGAGCAAATTGGCCGCCTCAAGATGGAATTGGAGTGGCTGAAAAAAAAGTTGCCCGGAGCGGCAGCGGCCCGGTGCGCCATGATTGAGCCCCAGCAGGAAACTTTGAGCATCCGCCGGCAGTGTGAATTGCTGGACTTGAATCGGGCCACCTACTACTACACCCCGGCCACGGAGAGTGCGTTGAATCTGACGCTGATGCGGTTGCTGGATGAACAATACCTGCGCACCCCGTTTTATGGCTATCGGCGGATGACGGTGGTGTTGCAGCAGGCCGGCTACCTAGTCAATGCCAAGCGAGTGCAACGCTTAATGCAAAAGATGGATTTGCAGACCATTTATCCGCGCCCGCACACGTCCGGCGCGGCCCCAGAGCACACAGTTTACCCGTATTTGTTGCGGGGACTGGCGATTACGCGCCCGAATCAGGTCTGGAGCGCTGATATCACCTACGTCCCCATGCACCAGGGGTTCATGTACCTGGTGGCCGTGATTGATTGGTACAGCCGCTATGTGCTGGCCTGGGAAATCTCCAACACCCTGGACCCCCACTTTTGCCTGGCGGCCCTGGAAACCGCCTTGCCGCAAGGACCACCGGAAATCTTCAACACGGACCAGGGCGCGCAGTTCACCGCCCAGGCCTTTGTCGCCCGGCTGCTGGCGGCGGGGGTGCGGGTCAGCATGGATGGTCGCGGACGGGCGTTGGATAACGTGTTTGTCGAACGGCTCTGGCGCACGGTCAAGTACGAAGACATCTACCTGCACGACTATGACACCGGCTTGACCCTGGCGGCTGGCTTGCAACGTTACTTCGCCTTCTACAACCACGAACGACCGCACTCCAGCTTGGACTATCTCACGCCTGTTAACGTACATCGGAGGCCTGAAACACTGAATGATTAGCCTTACACTTTCATTTCTCTAACCGTTTTTTTGGTCTAGTAAATGGGGGTCACTTCAGTCCACGATCGTTTTTTCCAGGCTGTTCTGGTGAAGGCCGCCCCAATTGAACTCCTGAACCCGGTAAAGCTGGTTCACCAACTCCGCTTCGTTGGCACGACGCTGTTCGCGCTCTTCGCGGTAGATTTCGCGGGCGCATGCCTCAATCGCGGCAACGCTGATGTCAGCGTTGAACGCGGCAGCGAAAAGTTGGCGTGAGCCGATGTCCGGTCGTGCTATGCCTGCCGATTGGAAAAGGCGTTCGAGATACTCGGCGCGGCTCATGGAGCGCAGCTTTAGAAAACGCCGGCCATCAGGGTCAGCAACAAGCTCGTTCAGCTTGTCTTGACGGAACAGAGCGTCAGCTTGTGCGAAAGTCAGCGGCATCATTACTCCTTTGGCGTGGGCAGGGTGAGCATCCATCCGGGAATGTCGGCGAGTGAGTAAGCCGCGCCCGCCGAACGGGCGAACACCAGCCCGTAATCCGTACGCAATGCTCCTTCCCGGTTATCCTGCACGACCGACGCTGCCGAATAGATCAGCGGGAAGCAGCCACAATATGCTATGTCTGCCTCATTCGCGCTGGCCGCAGAGCTGTTCAGAAACTTCCAGCTTTCCTCAGTGCGCGCGTTGAAGAACAACACGAGGAAGCCGCTGTCACTCAACTTGCGACTCGCGATTTCCAGAAACCGCGACATCGCCTGATTGTAGCCGTGCAGTGTTTTCGCGCGCTCTTTGGCGTTCGACACCACGATTTCTAATTCGAAGGGCGGCTCTTCGCCGAGGATCACGTTCCAGATTTCCGACAGTTCAAGATACGGAATTCGGTCGCTGTGTGGTGGATCGGTTATGACCAAGTCAACCGACCTGTCGGGAAGCTGCGGGAACAGCGCCAGAGAGTCTCCCGTCAGCAGCGCATAGTCAGCATGACCAGTGCAAACCGCCGAAAGCGTGCCTTCCTTGGCCGTGACGTAAGCCGATTCAGATTGGGCGACCGCCTTGATGAGCTTCTGCACCCGGCGCTCGAAGCAATTCCAAACGTTGACCTCAAAATGCTGCTCTGGCCGCCAGTAGCCAATGACCCACGAGCCAACTTCCATCCGACTGCTGCTTGCGCCGGTAGTTTTCCCTCGGCCCGTGATGGCGAAGACCATTTTGCTCATCTGGCCGATGGCCGCTGTAAGCGAAAGCCGCATCGGTTCTTGCATCGCCTCCGGCAGGTCATCAATCGCCGCCAGCAGCAGTTCGATGTTGCGAAGCGCTCGGCCCGTGAACAGGTCCTTCAGCGTAAGTGAAGGCGATGAATTGATGCGCGAGTTCGTGAAAAATCGTGGCTCCCGCAACCGTTGCGGCTGATATGCCGCAAAGCATTCCGAGAGAGCTAAATCATGCTCGTCAGGCGGCAACTCTACACGGCCTCTCTTCTCTCCGCTCGTTAGCCACACCATCTCCATGAGGCCATTTCGCCAGACGTAGTGCGTGGCCGGCTTCTTTCGCGTCGTTGTGTAGGTCTCGAGTATCGCATCCCTGGCAAGTGAAGTAACTCGTGCGAAGGCTTCTTTTATGACGCGCACCGAGGGCGGCGACACCAGTAGCCGCGCAATTCTGACAGCAACAGGATTGATGTCCACTCCGATAAAGCGGCGCTTCAACTGAAGTGCTTCAACCGCGGAAATGCCTGAACCCAGAAATGGGTCAACCACCAATCCGCCTCCAGGGCAAATATGTTGAATGAGATAACGCACTGGTTCAGCTGGCTTCTTCCCCCAGTATTTGTGAAAAGCGTAAAGGCCGCGATATGCTGAGGGATATGCGAGCGCTTTCGCTGTGGTACGATCCGTAAAGTCAGGAAAGGCTAGCTGCATACGTAATATCCTTGACGGGTAAAGCTATGGATGGGCTTCATCCGCCCAACGGAGGCGAGATAAGCCGCCCGCAAGACGCCTTTCAAGAAAAGACGCCCTCCCCACGCAAGACGCCTTTCGCTTAAAGACGCTTAACTTGGGGTCGGCTTCATCGAGTGGTTACACGGCCTCTGATCTGGTGCGCCACCCTCGCCGGCGGACATCTCTCCGCTTGCGTCGGGCCGTCGACCACTCAGCCACCCGGCCATCCCCAGCGCCGTGGTCTGAAGTCCACCCATGCCCACAGACCACCTTTCGAACGCGGCGTGGCCGTGTAACGGCCAGCGTGAGCCGCCCCCACCCGCCCCCCGCTGGTACGACACGATTGCCTCACCGACGCCACCGCGAGCAGCGCAACGTTGTTAAAGCGCGAGGGTGGGGGTCGGCTCCAGCGCGGGTTAGTCCACCGTGTTTGTAGTGCATGGATGCGCTTGGCCTATGCGTCTTTCTCGTAAGGTTGGACGGTTCGCAACTCGGTCATAAACCGATAGTGTTTCTGGTTGAACGTATGCAAGGGGAAACCCAGTGCTACCGCCGTCTGGCCAATCAATACATCCAGCAAACCAGCATTGTGACTCAAGTGATACTGCGTGAAAACCTCCAGGGCCCGGTCGCAATCTGCTGGTGCAAGCCATACGGTACCATAGGGGGCTACTGCCTGTTGGATCCGCTCTTGCTCCCCCTTGTTCCGGCAGCCTTGAATCAACTCCATTACCACATACCCCGGCAGAGCTACTTCTTCATCCTCGTCCAGCGCGTCGAACCACCGCATGGCGGGGGGATATTGCCGCAGCAAATCGATCATCACATCGCTATCCAGCAAAATCATAGTGGATGTCTCCGCGCTGTTGGGCTTGTTCCCGCAACCGCCGGGCATAGACGGTACTATCCTCGATATCATCGCGGTCTTTCCAAAGACCGATGAGCCCTGACTGGCGCAATTGACGCACCGTTAAGCGCGACCGGCGCACCGTTTTCTGAGGCTGGGGTAGCACAATCACTTCCACCCATTGTCCCCTCTTATAGGGTAGGCCCGTGATGACCATTTGACCATCTTCTACAACCACCTGTTCCAGTCGAACCGCTTCCATAGTTCTCTCTCCTGCTCTTGCGTTCCTACCTCATTCTCTGCGGATTTGATGACCGCCAACGGGTTGGCGGGCTAACGGTGGGCATCAGCCGCGTTCACCCGCGTCATTGAACGCAAGGCACGGCGGTTTGCCCAGAACGCTAAAACACAAGTCTACACTGTTAAACGCGGCGCGGGTGAACGTCGGCTGCATGCCGTGTTAGCTGGCATCCTGCATGTAAAGCACAAAAACATTACGCGAGCCATTCATCTGCGAACTTTATCACTCGATGCTCGGACGCTATCTCCCATCGCCGATCAAGCAATGACATCAGTTCTTGCGTATCACGGCATCGTCTTATTAGCTTGCTTAATCCGTTCAAATCGAAAATGTGCACACCTACACCTAGTTCTTCGCCCAACTCAATCACCTTGTCAGGTATATCCATCTTCGCCAAATCAGGGTGGTTTTCGCTTACTAACACAATCAAATGTATCGGCAAATCTGCAAGTGCAACTTGTCTGATCTCGGTCTGACTTCTTAGCGTGAGGAGCTTTTCTTGAAGTGCTTCCCGATATGCTCCACGCAGTTGCCGTAGCGCTTTCTCCACCTGTTTTGCGATATTCTTGACCCTGCGTTCATTATTCTGAGATAGTGATTCGGTGGTAACAGCTTTTGCTTTCGCTTCAATTACCAGTAGACCTGCACTGTCCACCGCTAACAAATCAGTGAATTCTCGATTCTCTGTGTCTTGCGTCACTCCAAAAGGTGAAGCGAAAAGATTGTTCTCATCGAAAACTGAAGACAGAAGCCTTGCTAAGTTTATCTCAAGTTGCTTTCCTTGGTCTTCGTCACCGATAAAGTAGGGTTGATTGAAACGTTTGGGTTCATTTATTGGAGCGTTAGCGGGTATATGAACGTGATGCCAGAATGGTGACTCTTTCTCTAATATGGTTAATTCAATTTCCTTCAAAGGTGATGCATCTTGAGCGAAGATTTCTTCAAGATGGCGAAATATGGATAGTCTCTCTTCGTCCGACAATTCCCGCACGAGTGGGGTGATACGCCGAAGCTGATCAACTTTCGAGAATGGAACTGAAATCTCGCACTTGAAAGACGCTATATTGCGGTTGAGTTCATCAAATGGATGTAACTCTATCTGTCTTTGCTCATAGAAGCGAGCCAGTAACTCTGTATCAGAAGGATCATGGGTGCGCTGAATGAAAAACATCGCGTCGGGATCATCTGCGACTGCGAGTGTGCTACACATTGCAAGCCCGCCCCTAATTGGAAGAAATCCCGTTGAAAGATAGACAGAAACGCCCAAATAGATATGTTTGATTATGTCAGTAGGCAGTTTGGGGGCCAAGACAATACTCTTGTGAGGTTCCGTTTCTTCCCAAAATAACCCAAAGGAAGTTTGTAACAGTGCGCTGTGAAGTTTTGCTGATGGAATGAGCATCTTCCTGTCCCATTTGGCGATGTTGACCTGCCAGCTAACGGACTGGGTAAGCCGCGCCGTCCGTCCTTCGCTGACCCAAGCACCTGTGCCGAAAAGCACGACTGCAAGCGCAACCTTTTTGGCCCCGCTGAGGGCGGCGTCGGCTTCACCCGATGTTAGCCGTGTCTCTCTCCTACAAGACCTTACTTCAACAACCGTTCGTATTCTTCATGGCGGCCAATCCAATACCAGATTACCGTGTCCCCTTCAAGCAAGCCGAGAACCCGATAATCTTCGGTCACAGGTGCAGAGTAGCTGGTTCTGACGTTTTCTGGGGTCACTGGCGATAACCTCCCATCGAAGCAGAAATCAGGAGATTATGCAGCCAGTTGTCGTGATAGACGAACCCGTTGAGCCGGTGAGCCGGTGATGTGTACGCCGGCGCGCTGTTAGCGCGGGGGCAGTAGGGCTGGAAGTTGTGGAGCAAGGCCCACGAACGGCAACTGTATTCCCCCGACATCAGGTGTCCGTGAAAGTACTTGCAGCTATCGAGGTAGTGATCCAAGGGCTCCATGTGCCGGTCCAGCATATTGCTGGTGCGATAAGCAGAGGGATGGTCATACGCTTTCACGAACTCAGGGGCTCGGTGACACAGTTTCAGGACGGCCTCCAAACCACTGCCCGGGGGCAGCTGTTCCACTGCCCAGGCCTGGAGTTCCGCGATTTTCTGGGTGAAAGCCGCGGCGTCAATGGCTCGATACGCTTCCCAGACGCGGGTCTGGATTGCTCCATAGAGGTCTTTCATCCGCTGGCAGCGGTCACGGATCTTGATGAAGGAGTGTAGAAAGCACAGAATGACGGTGATCTGAGCGAACAAGGTGCCCCAGGCTAAGCGAGTCGCCTCCCATCCATCCGTGTTGACGGTTTCTGGCTCATAGTCAGAGGCCACATTCTGGGCTTCGGTCTTGAAGTATCCGTAGGCCTGGGTCAGGGTTGCCTCATCGGCTCCCAGGGTGAGGGAAGCGCCTAGAACGCAGTCCCCGCCCACGGTGGTGGCAATGTAAGCCTTTTCACCGCTGAAGCGGGTGTGTTTCTCATCGGCCAACAGGTCTTGGGGCAACCGCTCAGGGTCTTTGACGGTCGTGCCGACCACGCTATTGCGTCCCATGCGGTTCTCAAGGCGATACCAGTACTGTTCGTCGCGTCCAAAGACGTAGGCCAAGGCCCAGTAAGGCACACCCCAGCGGCGCAAGAACAGCGGCTTTTCCACATCGTCGGTGTAACCGGTCATATAGGGCATCACGAAGGAGGGCCGAAGCGTAAACACCTCCCCTGTGCGTAGTTCGATGCGCCGCAGGCGCATTCCCGGCATCTTGCGCGATTCGGGAAGAATGTCGTACAGCTTGTAACCCTGCTGAATCGCCGCTGGAAACAGTTCGGGATGCAACTCGATCTCATGATCCAGACACCGACGAAATGCTTCGGGCTCAAACAAGATATGGTCATATTCTTCCTGATCCATGAACAAGCAAATCTGTTTGGACTTGTGGGAGAGAGGGTCGAAGTCCTTTTCCTGGCTACAATGTCTCTTGGAATCTGCCATTAGGGTACGCTCCGAGCATGGTGTACAAACTCGGCAAGCTTACCACACAATTACCGTAATGCTCAGGCGAAATCAGGAGGACCCCAATCTTCGGTCACAGGTGCAGAGTAGATTGGCTCTTCTTCGTCAACGCGCTTGAAATGCAAACTTGGATGGTCAGGATCTGCCTTCCATAGTTGGTAAGCCATTTGCGCACGTCGCTGGACACGACGAGGAAGGCACTCGTAACACTTCCAGAACCTGGGAGTAGCCCGTGATTTCATGCTGGCGCGAGTCGTCCGTCTTCAGTGATGGCTATGTCGGTAGTCTGTCCCGCACGATAGTCCTCACGTGCTTCGCGCGCCATTTCACGCAGCACACGCTTGGCTTCGGGTTGGGCGAGTAACTGGTCCCATCTTTCTTCACCAGCACAGATTTCTTCTTCAGTCTCAGTTTTTTCCTCGTCTAGCCACTCGTCATATCCCTTAGTACTCTGAAGCTCAAGAAACCGTGCAAAATCAACGAGCTCCAAGATGCGTTCAGGCGGCAGTCTCCGCATAATGCTGACTACTGTCTGTTCGTGTGCTGATGGCTGAGCAGTTGTTTGCATTTCTATCACCTCACTTCCAAAACCATATTTTTGCGGTGTGTATAGCGTGAACGCCTAACGGAGGAGTTCACCTGCGCGCGGCTGCGGCGGGACCTCCTCCCTGACAGACAACCTCCCTGCGGGTGGAATGGGGGTTGGGCGGCGTCCCGGCCTGCCGGCGCCTGAGCCTCCCTCACTGGAGTTATGCCCCTCCGCCGGCGTGGACTCCTGGCCAGGCTTGACCGTCTCCGCCGGCGTTTCCCCTCGCAGGGGCCATCACCTCTCTCTGGCGCCGTCGCCGCCTAACGGTAAGCATAAGCCGCCGCGCCGACTGCGTGGAAAACCCCTTTGCCAGCAGGCACGCTCCAAAGCGCGTTTCCCCGCTGCCAGCACGCGCCACAGGCGCGGTCGGTCTTGATGCAATGTTAG
>Ga0208940_1003706_pt1 | contig 12625 bp, 11 predicted proteins | sample AD_JPNNA6_MetaG_FD_184445 | JGI IMG/M metagenome (GOLD analysis project Ga0208940, IMG submission 184445) | Active sludge microbial communities of municipal wastewater-treating anaerobic digesters from Japan - AD_JPNNA6_MetaG (SPAdes) (version 2) | ecosystem: Engineered > Bioreactor > Anaerobic... | reverse complement strand
CTCCAAGGGCGTCCACGTCCGCACCCGCGTCGCCGCACCGGGCCGCTGCAGGTAGATCGCCGCATCGCAGCCGAAGTCGTGCCGGGCCGCATCGGCGGGCAGATGCTTCTCGTGCGTGCCCCAGCCCATCTCGGCGGTGGTGATGCCCTCCTCGCGGAAGCCTTCGATCGACCAGGTGTTGACGAACTCGTCGATCTGCTTGGGCCGGTCGCTGATCTGCGTGTCGCGTTCGGAAACGTGGATGACCTTCACGCCCAGCTTCCGGGCGAGCAGGTTGAACTGCTGCGTACGCGCCAGCTCGGCGACGAGCTCGGCGTCCTTGGCCTTGAACTTCTTGTCGGCGAGGGAGGCCGCGGCGATGTCGAGCAGACCCTGCTTGGTGAAATGCGAGATGAGGCCGGGATTGGCGCCGTGCTCAATGACGGCGGACGGGCCCTTGGTCTTCCATTTCGCCGCCATCCGGCGGATGGCCATGTGGCGGAAGTAGAGGGTCTTCTCCGTCGGATGGTTGCCGGTGTTGTAGGGGTCCCAGAGCTCGACCGAGGTGTTGATGTACAGCACCCCGTTGTCGTGACACCACTGGAGGATGTCCTCGGCGCCGATGTTCCACGCCACGTCGATAAGCAGGTCGCCCGCGGAGAGGTACTTGCCGAGGAGCCGGCCGAGATTCGCCTCGGTCACGCGATCACGCACGAAGCGGACGCCCTTGGCTGTCCACTTCTTCAACTTTCCCGAACGATCCTCGAAGTCCATCACTGTCACGTTCTGTGGTGCGACCTTGAGGTGCTTGAACAGAATGGGAAGCGTGCACTCCGCGACGGAGCCGAAGCCGATAAAGAGGATCTTGTTCGGGAATTTGATCATGATTTGCGTGCGATAGGGTGTGGTTGTTATGTGGTGATGCGGGCGCCGGGCCCGGGGAGGGGCGGGGGTTCCGCGGTGCAACGGGGGGAAGGCATCGCGATTCGCGCGCGCCGTGCAAGTGTTTTTCGGCTTGCCGCGCAAAACGGGGGCCTTTGGCAAGCCCGCGGATCCGCTGTCGCCGCATCGCGGCCCCGCCCGCCCTGTCGCCATCTTTCGTACACACCGGGCGCCCCCCGCGGCGGGCGCGCCCCGCGCGCTGCGCGGGGGCCCGGTCCGGATACGACGAAGGCCGTCTCGCGAGGAGACGGCCTTCGGGGAAAACCTTTGCGGCGGAGCGATCAGCGCTTGGAGAACTGGAAGCGCTTGCGGGCGCCGGGCTGGCCGGCCTTCTTGCGCTCTTTCTCGCGGGGATCGCGGGTGATGTGGCCGGCCTTCTTGAGGGCGGGGCGCAGCTCGGCGTTCATCTTCTGGAGCGCGCGGGCGATGCCGTGGGCGACGGCGCCGGCCTGGCCGTTGGGGCCGCTGCCGGTGACGTTGGCGGTCACGTCCACCTTGTCACGCAGCTCGACGGTGAGCAGCGGGGCGACGGCGTTGCGCAGCAGCGCCTCGGTGGTGAAATACTTTTCGACCTCACGATCGTTGATCACGATCTTGCCGGTGCCGGCCTGGAGGCGGACGCGGGCGGTGGCGGTCTTGCGGCGGCCGGTGCCGAGGAAGGTGGTGGATTCAGCGGACATGGCGGGCGGATTAGAGGCTGATCTGCTCGGGGTTCTGCGCGACGTGATCGTGCTCCGGGCCGGCGAAAACGCGCAGCTTGGTCAGCATCTTGTCGGCGAGGCGGTTCTTCGGGAGCATGCCCTTGACGGCGTGCTTGATGATAAACTCGGGGTTCTTCTCGCGCATCTGCGGCACCGTGCGGGTGTGGTGACCACTGACGAAGCCGGAGAACGACATGTAGCTCTTCTGCTCCTCCTTCTTGCCGGTGAGCACGATCTTCTCGGCATTGACGATCACGACGTAATCGCCCGTGTCGACATGCGGAGTGTAGGTCGCCTTGTTACGGCCACGGATGATGTTGGCGACTTTGACGGCGAGACGGCCCAGGACCTGACCCTCGGCATCGATGAGATACCACTTGGGTTGGACGGTCTCCTTCTTGGCAAGAAAGGTCTTCATGAACGAGAAAAGGGGCGGAGGAAATCGCGGCGGCGGCGGACTTGTCAACGGTTTTGTCGGAAACTTCGGGAAAGAGCCCTGCGGCCCGGAAAAACCGAAGCCCGCCCCCTCCCGGGAGCAGGCTTCGCGAAACGAGGCGGACAACGACTAGAACCTGGCGGTGACGCCGACCGTCCCCCACAGCCCGGGATCCTTGCCCCCGTCGAGGTCGTTCTCGGTGTAGGAGAGGCCGAAGTTGAGCTTCACCACATCGGAGAGCTTCACCGGCAGGTTCACCCCGGCCGAGTAGTAGCAGTATTTCTCCCCGTGATCCGGCAACACCGCACCGAAGGTGGCGCTCAGGTCGAGCGAGGTGCCCCAATCCTTCAGCGGCACGCTGTAGCCGACCGAGGTCTGCACCGTCGTCGTGTCGAGATCGAGGTCGCGGTAGAGGTAGACCGCCGGGGTGAAGTTGCCCGCCGTGTAGTTCAACCCCGCGGCGACCTCGAGCGAGTCGTCGTTGGCGGAATGGTCGATCCACGGATACCAGTAGTAGGTCACGCTGAGATCGGCGGAGAGGTTCTCCGTGAGCTTCGGCGTGTAGCCGACGTAGGCATCGAGCTCCTTGGAGACGTCGCCGTCGCGCTCGTTGCGCAGCGGCACGTTGGACCAGACTCCGACGTAGAAGTCCCCCGAGGAGACCTCGACGGAGGGCTGGAGGGAATCCCGCGCGACCTGGACACCGCGGAACACGTACTTCGACGCGTACGGAAAATCCACCGTCACAGCGTAGGAGGTTTCCTCCTGGGCAAAGGCCGCACCGCCGGCAAGGAGGGCGGCGCACAGGGCGATTGTTTTCTTCATGGTTTGTGGCTTGGTTAGTTTGTGGTTCAGTCAGGCGCGACCCGGCGGCCGCGAAAAAGAAAAGCGTCGAACAAGGACCGCAGCGCGCCGGCCCCGGTTCCCGAGCCCGTGCACTCGCCGCGGTCTCCAGGAACCGACACCTCGCCACCTATGGACACTCGCCCAGCAAGATCAATCGTCTTCGCGGTCGCCGCCGGAACCTCCGCGGTCGCCGCCGGCGCCTTCGGCGCCCATGCGCTGCGCCCGCTGCTGCTCGCGCACGGCCGGGCCGAGAGCTGGCAGACCGCCGTCCTGTACCACCTGATTCACGCGCTGGCCCTGCTGGCGGTGGCGCTGGCGTTGCGCCACGAGACGGCCCCCCGCCCCGCGCGTGGGCTGGCCCGCGCCGGCGACCTGTTCGCCGCCGGGATCGTGCTCTTTTCAGGCTCCCTTTACGCGCTCGCCCTCGGCGCGCCGTCCTGGCTCGGGCCGGTCACCCCGCTGGGCGGGCTCTGTTTCCTCGCCGGCTGGCTCGCCCTCGGCCACGCTCTCTGGCCCCGCCAAACCTGACTCCACGCACGTGCCGCCTCCCGCCAGCCCCCCGCCCACCCCGCCGCCCCTGCCCCCGCCGCTCCGCGAAGCCCTCCAGGCCGTGCGCACCGTCGGCCGGCCGTTGCTCGTCGGCGGCTGCGTGCGCGACTGGCTCGCCGGGCGCGAGCCGAAGGATTTCGACCTCGAGGTCTACGGTGTATCGCCCGGGCAACTCGCCGCCACGCTCGCGCGCTTCGGCGCCACCGATCCCGTCGGCAAGAGCTTCGGCGTGATCAAACTGCGCCTGGGCGGCGTCGACTACGACTTCGCCCTGCCCCGCCGCGAGACCAAGACCGCCGCCGGCCACCGCGGCTTCGCCGTCGGCGTCGACCCGGCGCTTGCGCCCGCCGCGGCGCTCGCGCGCCGCGATTTCACCGTCAACGCGATGGCGCTCGACCCGTTCACCGGCGAGCTGATCGATCCGCACGGCGGCCGGGCCGATCTCGCCGCCGGCGTGTTGCGCCACACCGGCGCCGCCTTCGTGGAGGATCCGCTGCGCGTGCTGCGCGCGCTGCAGTTCGCGGGCCGTTTCGATCTGCGCCTCGCCCCGGAGACCGCCGCGCTTTGTCGCGAGATCACGGGCACTTTCGCGGAGCTTCCCGTCGAGCGGGTCTGGGTCGAGTGGGAGAAGTGGGCCGCCCACAGCCGCCACCCCTCCGCCGGCCTGCGCGCCCTCGCCGCGACCGGCTGGCTCGTGCACTTCCCCGAGGTCTCCGCGCTCGTCGGCACGCCGCAGGACCCGGAGTGGCATCCCGAGGGCGACGTATTCGTCCACACCTGCCACTGCTGCGACGCCCTCGCCGCCCTCCCCGCCTGGCAGGCGCTCGACGCGGCCCTGCGGCGCGACCTGATGTTCGCCGTGCTCGCCCACGACTTCGGCAAGCCCGCCACCACCCGGCAGGAGGAGAAACACGGGCGACTGCGGTGGGTCAGCCCCGACCACGACAACGCCGGCGGCCCGCTCGCCGAAGCCTTCCTCGCCCGCCTCGGCTCGCCACTCGACTGCCGGCCGCTCGTGCGCGCGCTCGTCGAAAACCATTTCGCACACCTCGGTTGGCCGGCCGGCGCCGAGCCGGCGGCGCCGTTCCTGCGCCGCCTCGCCCGCCGCCTCGCCCCGGCCACGATCGAGCAGCTCGTGCTCGTGCTCTGGGCCGACCATCTCGGCCGCCCGCCCCGGCGCGACGCCGCCAGCGAACACCGTATCGACCAACTCACTGCCGCCGCCCGGGCCCTCGCCATCGCCGACGCCGCCCCGCGCCCCCTCCTCCTCGGCCGCCACCTCGTCGCCGCCGGCCTCCCGCCCGGCCCGCGGTTCAAGACCATCCTCGACGCCGCCTACGAGGCCCAGACCGAAGGCGCCTTCACCGACGAACCCGGCGCCCTCGCCTGGCTCGCGCAACAGCTCGACCGCCCACCGGCAACCGGCCACCGCTAACCGCCCACCGGCATGCGCGTCCTCGTCGCCTTCGACAAGTTCAAGGACTCCCTCGCCGCGCCCGAAGCCTGTCGCATCGCCGCCGACACGCTCCGCGCCGCCCATCCCGACTGGGAGATCGACACCGCCCCGCTCGCCGACGGCGGCGACGGCTTCGCCTCGATCCTCACCACCGCCGCGGGCGGCGAACTCGTTCCCGTGCCCGTCGTCGGTCCGCTCGGCGAGCCGCGCACCGCCGCCTTCGGAGTCGTGCCCTTCGGCCACCTCCCCGCCGCCGCGCGCGAACGCCTCGCGCTCCCCCGACTCCGCGATACCGATACCGTTGCCATCGTCGAGATGGCCGCCGCCAGCGGCCTGGCGCTGGTCCCGCCCGCCGAGCGCAACCCGTGGCGCACGACCAGCTACGGCACCGGCCAGCTTCTCGCCGCCGCCGCCACGCGCGGCGTTCGCGCCCTCCTGCTCGGCGTCGGCGGCAGCGCCACGCACGACCTCGGGCTCGGCGCCCTCGGCGCGCTCGGGCTGCGCTTCCTCGATGCCCATGGCGCGCCGCTTTTCCCGCCGACAACCTCCGCGTGGGAACACATCGCCCGCCTCGCCGGCCATGTGCCCGCCGCGTTCCCGCCCCTGCGCGTCGCCTGCGACGTGACCAGCCCGCTGCTGGGCCCAACCGGTGCCGCCGCCACCTATGCGCCGCAGAAAGGCCTCGCGCCCGCCGAACGCCCCGCGCTCGAGACGGCCACCGCGCGCATGGCCGCGCTGCTCTCCGCCCACTGCGGCCAACCTCCATCGCTGGCCACCGCCCCCGGCGCCGGTGCCGCCGGCGGGATCGCCTTCGGTCTGATGACCGCCGCCCGCGCGCAACTCATCTCCGGCTGGGCGCTCGTGCACGCCTGGCTCGAGCTCGACCGCCGTATCGCCGCCGCGGATCTTGTCCTCACCGGCGAGGGCCGGTTCGACGCCTCCTCGCTCGCGGGCAAAGGCCCGGGCGCCCTCGTCGCCACCGCGGCCGCCGCCGGCAAACGCACCGTCGTGCTCGCCGGCTCCCTCGGGACTCTCCCCGCCGGCGCACTTCCGCCCCTCGTCGCGGTCCACGCCGTGTCCCCGCCCCAGCTGCCGCTCGCCACCGCCCTCGCCGAAGCCCCCGCGCGGCTCGCCGCCGCCCTCCGGGCCATCCTGTAGCGAACGCTCCGCCGCACCGCGCAGGGACCGGAGCCCTGCCCCTCGACAGGCGCGAGCCCGCAGGCCCAGTGCGGCCCTCAACCACAGCGCGCGGCCAGGCGCCGCGCTCGCCCACCGGCCAACATCCACCGCCACCCGCCACGGTCCGCGACCGCGCAGCCGCTTTCGTCTGGACGCATCCGCCGCACCGCCAAGAGTCGACCGCCATGTTCACCCCGGCCGCCCACCCGCCGCTACGTCTCCGTTTCCTGGTCACCCTGGGCCTGGCCCTCTGCGGTTTCGGCTGCACCGAAGTCCAACCCCTGCCCGCCAAGCCGGCCGCCTCCGTCGGCGCCCCCGTCGCCTCCAGCACCCCCCGGCCGGCCGAGCGCGTCTATCCGGTCATGCTCGGCATCGACGTGCTCGAGGCCGACGGCTTCGCCGCCGTGCGCGGCAAACGCCTCGGCCTGCTCACTCATCCGGCCGGCGTGAACCGCCGCGGCGTCAGCACCATCGACACCCTCCGCCGCGCCCCGGGGGTGCAGCTGGTCGCGCTCTACGCCGTCGAACACGGCATCGACGGCACCATCCCGGCCAGCAAGAACTACCAGGACTCCGTGCATGCCGGCACCGGCCTGCCGCTTTTCTCCCTCTACAACGGCAAGTCCCGCAAGCCCACCCCCGCCCAGCTCAAGTCGATCGACGCCCTCGTCATCGACCTGCAGGACATCGGCACGCGCAGCTACACCTTCGTCAGCGCGATGAAGGTCTGCCTCGAGGCCTGTTTCGAGAACGGCAAGGAGGTCATCGTCCTCGACCGGCCCAATCCCCTCGGCGGCCTGAAGGTCGACGGGCCCCCGCTCGACGCCGACCTCATGAGCTACGTCGGCTCCTTCCGGGTGCCCTACGTCCACGGCCTGACCATCGGCGAACTGGCCACGCTGGCGAAGGACACCCCCGGCGTGCTCTCCGTCCCCGAGTCCATCCGCACCAAGGGGCGGCTCACCGTCGTGCCGATGAAGGGCTGGCGGCGCGCGATGCGCTGGCCCGAGACCGGCCTGAAGTTCGTCCCCACCTCGCCCTACGTGCGCGACTTCGCCGCCACCGTCGGTTACGCCATGACCGGGCTGGGCTGCGAGATCGGCGGTTTCCAGCACGGCATCGGCACCGGGTATCCATTCCGCACCCTCTCCTACCCCAAGCGCAGCCCCGAGGACCTCAAGCGCGCCCTCGACCGCCTGCGCCTGCCCGGCGTCTCCTTCAGCGTGGTCGGCACCACCGACAGCAAGGGCAACCCCATGCGCGGCGTGTACACCGAGATCACCGACTGGAACGCCTGGCGCCCCACCGAGCTGAGCCTCTACCTCATGCAGCTCGCCGCCGCGTGGAATCCGCAGAATCCCTTCGCCGCCGCCAAGCCCAACGCCGCCGATCTCTTCCGCAAGCACACCGGCTCCCGCGCCCTCTGGCAGGCCCTCGTGCGCGATGGGGCCAAGACCAACGTCGCCCTCATGCACGAACAGTGGCGCCAGCGCGCCCTCGCCTACCAGCAGCAGACCCGCCGCTACTGGCTCTACCAGCCGTGAGCGTGCGCGGTGCGCGGGCACGCCCGGCCGGGGGACGGCGTGCAACGCACCCAGCCCATCACCTCGCGTTGCCCAACCGGTAGCGTTGCTCCCGGTAAAGCCAGGCCGGCAGGAGGACATGGGCCAGGGCACGCTTCGCGAGCGCGGCTCCGTCCGCCGGCGCCGGGGCGCTCTCCAGCCGGCCCTTCGTGGGATCGAATTCCCCGAAGACCGGCGTATTCTCCGGCCGCAAGACGACCACCTGCCGTCCCTCCATCCAGGCGTAGTTCTGCTCGTACTGCATCATCGCCCGCCCCGGGAGCCCCTCCGGCTCGCGCGCCAGGTCGCGCCCGATCATCGGGTGCACCGCGTCGACCCCGAGCAACGAAAGCAGCGTCGGCGGGAGATCGATCTGGCTGGCCACCGTCTTGATCCGGCGCGGCTGAAGATCGGCGCCCAGGATCAGGCCCGGAATGTGGAACCGCTCGATCGGCACCAAGCTGTCGCCGCCGACCCTGATATCATGATCGGCCACGATCAAGAAAATCGTGTCTTTCCAGTAGGCGCTTTTCTTCGCCTGCTCGATGAAGCGGCCCACCGCATAGTCGGCGTACTTCACGGCGTTGTTGTCTGTGCCCTTGGTCGGATCGTGCAGGGCGATGCGCCCGTCGGGAAACTCGAACGGCGTGTGGTTCGAGGAGGTGAAAACCAGGGAGAACGTCCGCTTCCCGGCCGCATGGTTCGCGGTCAACCGCGCGTGCGCCTTGGCGAACAGGTCCTCGTCCGACACGCCCCAGCTGCCGGTGAAAACCGGATTCGCATAGTCGTTCTCGTCGAAGACGCGCGTGAAGCCGTTCGAGAGGAAGAAGCCGCGCATGTTGTCGAAATGGGACTCGCCGCCGTAGATGAACTCCGACTCGTAGCCATGCTGGCCGAGAATCGACGCCAGTGACGCGAAGTTGCGCTGGGCCAGCGTCAGCTTGACGACCGCCTGGGCGGGCGTGGGCAGGAAGCCTGTCACCACCGCCTCGATGCCGCGCACGGAGCGGGTGCCCGTGGCGTAGAGCTGCTCGAACCACCAGCCCTCCGCCTTCAGCCGCTCCAGCTCCGGCGTCACCGGCACGCCGCCCAGCGACTCCACGAAGGTCGCCCCCAGGCTCTCCTCGAGCACGATCACGAGGTTGAGCGGCTTCTCGCGGCGGCATGCCGCCGTCTGTTGCACCAGGGTCGGGATCTCGCCGTCGCCGACGAACTCCCGGTCATCCTGCTGGCGGCGGCGCGCCGCGCGCACTTCCGCCAGGATGTCCGCCGCCGGCATGCGGCCGTAGATCTCGCTCGACTTCGCCTCGTGCTGCATGCCGTAGATCGCATGGACCACCGACCAGGTGGAATTGAGGATCAACGTGTTCACCATCGGGTCGCTCGTCAGGGCGAACGAAGCCGGGTTCGCCGGCCGATGGCCGAGCCGCGAGCGCACCATCACCAGACAGGCACCGGCGATCAGCGGCCAGGTCAGCCACAACCGCAGATACGACCACGACGCCTCGCGCCGCAACCACGGGCGCATCAACCAGGCCACCCCGGCCACCGCCAGCGCGCTCAGCACCACGCCGCCGATCAACTGCGGCAGGAAGGCGCCCACCAACGTCGCCGCCACTTCGCGGGGATATTTGAGATATTCGACGAAGAGACGGTTGGGCCGCGTATCATACTCGGTGATAAACGCCGGCGCGGCGCTCTCGAGAAACGCCAACAGCAGGATCGCCACGATCACCCAGAAGTAGCACAACCACCGCCAGGCCCGCCACGCCGGCCGAACCGCCAGGACCGGCGCCAGCGCCACCAGGGGCATGGCCAGCAGCCCGAGCTGGATGAGATCCACCCGCACGCCTTGCAGCAACAGCTCGGGCCAGATCCCCGTCGCCGCCACCCGTTGCGCCTGCCACACCATCAACGCCGCGCGGGAACACGACAGCAACGGCAACCCCACGAGGAACAATACCGCCAACGGCGCGTACGGCCCGAAAAGATCGAGCCGGCTCCACAGCCGCGAAAGCCTTCGGTCAACCCTCGAGAACCAAGCCGCACGAGCGATATGCATGCGTCTGGATGGCAGACGCCATGCCCCCGCGCAATCCCACGCCGGGAGCGCCGCCGAGGTATTAGGACCGCGACTCCGCCCGCACCCGGCCCATCACGCGATCGCGAGAAATGCCACAATCAACGCGCCCGCCACCCGACCGATCCCCCTGCGGGCTTGCCTCGCCACCGACCGGCCGGCTTCCTCGCCCGATGGACTATCGCACCAAGGCGGAATTCTTCATTCGTGGCATCACCGGCGGCTTCATCGAGGCGGCCGAAGTGATCGCGTGGTCGGACGAGATCATCGTCTCCGCCCCCAAGACCGAGGACTGGATGGTCGAGATCTCCTCCTGCAGCCCCGACGAGCGCCTCAAGGTTCTCGGCTTCCTCAACACGGTGAAGGGCACGGTCGACGAGGCCGCCCTGGCCGAGATGCTCAAGGCCCGGCAGTAATTTTCGAATACCACGCGCCCCCCCCCCCGGCCGGTCCCGCAGGGGCTACCCGCGCGGTCGCGTGGTGCGACGCCGGGCCGCGTCCGTCGCGCGCGAACCACCGGCTCCGCTCGGCGCCGGAGGCGGGCGCTCACCCACGGGCGGAGCCCGGAAGACCGCCGGCCCCCCTCGCTCCGCCCACCCCGGCCGAGTTGCCCGGCCGTGCTCCGCCGCCGCGAGCCGGCGCCACGGGCCGAAAAATCCGAGCGCGCTCTCGACGCCGCCTCCCGGCCCCCTATCCTCCCCGGCGTCGCCCTGCCGCCTGCCCACATCACGCGTCCGGTGCCCCTCGCGCTCCGCCGCCCATGCGTTCGCCGCCCGCACCCGCCTTCGACGCCCTCTTGCTCCACACCGGCTCCGCCCCCGCCGCGCTCGCCACCCTGTGCGACGACCTCGCGGAGCGCGGCCTTGCCATCCTCGCCCGCGGCACCGGCCGCGGCGCCCCACCGGTGCCGCAGTCGGTGGCGCAACAACTGTGCGCCACCCGCAGCGTCCTCGTCGTCGTCGGGGGCGACGGGGCCGGGCCGTGGGAGAACTCGGCCGTTCGCACCGCCCTCCAGCGCGCCGTCGCGCAGCGTGCTCCGGGCCTGCCCGTGATCCCCGTCTTGCTCGCCGGCGCCGCCCGACCCGACCTCCCGCCGCTCGTCTGCAACCGCGCCTGGATCGACCTCGACCGGTCCGCGCCCGCCACCGCGCTCGACTGCCTCGTCTCCGCCATCACCGGACGCAAACACCGCCCCCGCGCCATCCGCCCGGCGGCGCTCCCGCCCGCGCCCGACAACCGCATCGCCTTCGCCCCGCCGCCCGCCCCGGCCGACCGCGAGCCGCCGCCCTGCCGGCTCGAGGAGATCATCCCCGGCGCCTGGCAGCTCCGTATCCAGACCCCGTTTGCGATCGGCACCCTGCAGGCCGTCTTCACCCCGCAGGGCACCTTCCGCGGCGAACTGCTCACCCCCGCCGGCCGCAACCTCGTCGACGGCCGGTGGCACGCCAGCACGGCCGACCGGCGCATCCGGCTCGCCGGCCGGCAGGCCGCCGGCCTGCACGTCGCCCCGTACGAGGCGCGCGTGGCGGTCACGTTCTTCAACCCGCAGCAGATCGTCGGCACCACCGCCCGCGGCGAGCAGATGACCTGGCACAAGCAGGCGCCCGCCGCGTAGCGCCGCGCGGCCCCGCGGGCCTACAGCCTGGCCAGCGCCGCGCGGCCGGTCATGCCCGGATGGATGCCCAGCGCCTGCGCCGGCCCGTTCGCCTCGCGCACCTCGCCGGCGAGCAGATCGTCGACGCCGCCGATCGAGCCGCCCGTCGCCGGCTTCACCCGCGCCGCCGCGATCCCGAATTTCTCCAACGCCGCCGGATCGATCGCGCCGCAGGCGAGGAGGCCGCGCTCGGTGCGCACATACACCAGGCTCACCGGGCCGAGCGGCATCACGACGATCTCCGCGCTGCGGCCCTCGACCGTCGCCTGCTCGTGGCGGAGGCAGGCGCGCGTCTCGAGGTGCTGGAGCGCCGGCGCGCCCGCCAGCAGGGGCCCGGCGCGCCGCAACGTCTCGGCGAGGTACGGCGTGGCGAGGTGCGCGGCCTTCGCCGCCGCGTCGCGGTAGCGCTCGACCACCGCGTACGTCTCGGGCCGGGCCTCGTCGCGCCAGAGCTCGTAGACCAGCGCGCCGGGCTCCTGGGCGGTGAGGCGCACCTGCTCGCGCAGGATCGTTTCGAGGGCCGCGCCCTGGCCGGGCTTGGCGTGGAAGGTGGCGATGATGTTCTTCATGCGGACGAGTGGTTCGCCCGCACTCTAGCTCAACGCGCCAGCCGCGGATTGTAGAAATGCGACAGGAACGACTCCGCCGTGAGCAACTCCCGCGGCGTGTGCCCCGTGAGCTCGCCCGTCTCGTGGATGAAATGCGACTGGTCGTAGTAGCCGCGCTCCAACGCCGCATCCAGATAGTCGGTCTCCCGTGCGAGCAGCAGATGCCGCATCGTGTGGTGCAGCCGCGCCACGCGCTGGAAACGTTTCGGCGCCAGCCCCGCCGCCGCGCCCACCACCCGCTCGAACTGCCGCCGGCTGTAGCCAAGATCGTCCGCCAACTCGGCGACCGACACCTCCGGCCCGCCGTAGTAGAGCGCGTCCAACGCGCCGTCGGCCGGCGCGAGCTCCGGGGCGCGGCGCTTCTGCAGCGCGAGAAGATACCGCGTCACGCAACGGGCACGGGCCGCGAAGTCCGGCGCCGCCGCCAGCCGCGCCGGCAGCTCGTCGACCTCCGGTCCGAAATGCTCCGCCGCCGGGGCGAACCGGTCGAGCAGGTCGCCCATCGGCAGCCGCCCGAAATGCCGGATCGCGCTGGCGCGGAACCGCACCGCCACGAACCCCACCGCCCCCGGCGCCACCAGCCGGCAGGAGAACCGCCGCAGACAGGAGATCTGCGCCGGCGCCACCGCGTGG
>Ga0208940_1003705_pt1 | contig 12628 bp, 12 predicted proteins | sample AD_JPNNA6_MetaG_FD_184445 | JGI IMG/M metagenome (GOLD analysis project Ga0208940, IMG submission 184445) | Active sludge microbial communities of municipal wastewater-treating anaerobic digesters from Japan - AD_JPNNA6_MetaG (SPAdes) (version 2) | ecosystem: Engineered > Bioreactor > Anaerobic... | reverse complement strand
GTCACCATAACCGGTATCTTAACCTACTACAAGGGTACATACCAGCTGCTCATGCGCGATTTGAACGATATCAATTTTACAAACGATAGGTGTCAACAGTAAAAGGGAGAAGATGTATATGAAAAGGAAATATTTTATAGTACTTGCCATACTGGCCCTTGCTGGGTTAGTATTAGTAACTGGCTCCTGTGTAAAGGAAGATTTTGATACACCTCCCGTTTACAGCAAGGTTGCCACCTGGGAAAAGAGTATTACCATTGCTGAACTCAAAACCCTTTACAATACAGCGCCAGCGCTGATTAAAAATGTTGCTCCGGCTGAATTCTGGAAGAACGTTTACGATGAAAACCAGAAAGATTCCATTTCAGGAATATTTGTTGATGCCTATGTGCTCTCGAGCGATTCAGCCGGGAACTTTTATGAAACCGTAACCATAGCCGATGAAACCGGAGGTATTGACCTAAAGATAAACACAAGTGACATTTACGCTACCTACGGACTAAAACCTGGTAAAAGAGTGCTTGTTAAAGTTGATAATCTGGCTATTGACAACTATAACGGTATGTACCAAATAGGTTTGGGCTATACCGATGGTGGTGTACTCAAGGTTACGGGTATCGACCCCTCGGCAGTAGCCAAAACCATTCAGGTAACCGGCGAAAAAATCAGCTTAAATCCAGAAACAATCACCATCCCAACTTTAAGTACCGATAAGGTACAAAAACTTGTTAAGCTTGAGGGTGTTCAATTCTGGAACCCTGCCGCAACCTATAGTATTCCCGGAGTGAATACAAACCGTATACTTGTTGACCAGAACGGTAACCAAATCATTTTGCGAAATAGCGGTTACGCAAAGTTTACTAAGGATCAAGTTCCAACCGGTAGTGGTTCCATAACCGGTGTTCTAAGCATATTTGGTAGCACCTACCAGCTCCTTATTCGCGACACCCTTGATGTTAAGTTTAACCAGCCCCGATTTGGTTCAGAGGTGCCAGCTAAAAACACTACCATAGAACAGCTTAAGCTCTTCTATGACGGTTCGGCGCTATACCAAATACCATACGATTTAGTTATTGAAGGGATTGTTACGGCAAACGATGAGTCAGGAAACCTTTACAAACAGCTCTTTATTGAAGATGAAACGGGTGCCATTGAGTTTAAGGTTGATGTAACTGGTCTTTATGCCGATTTCCCTGTGGGCACTAAAATTCGGGTAAAATGCAAGGACCTTTACATGGGCACCTACGGTGGTGTTATACAACTTGGCGGTAATTTTGGTGGCCAAATAGGAAGGCTTGCGGCAAGCGATTTCTACAAAAATGTTTTTGTAATTAGTACCGGCAACGAGGTTAGCGTAACTGAAACCTCAATTGCACAGCTAAGCAACAATTTAATTGGCAAAGTTGTTACCCTGTCAGGAGTTCAGTTTGCCGATTACGAGCTGGGTAAAACTTACGCTGAGAGTTCTTCAACCACAAATAGAATACTTGAAGAGGTGGCTACCGGCAAAACCATTATTGTTAGAACAAGTAACTATGCAGATTTTGCTGGTGTTGAGTTACCAAAAGGCCGTGGCAAAATCACAGCCATCCTTACAAAGTATAACAGCGATTTTCAGCTTACCATCCGTAAAGTTGGCGAGGTTCGCTTAATTGAACCCAGACTAAACAAAAATTTCATTTTGAATGAGGATTTCACACTGGCTACGGTAAATAGCCCAATCAGCATTAACGGTTGGCAAACCATTGCTGTAGCTGGAACAAAGGTTTGGAATGCCAAGCAATATAGTGGAAATGTATATGCACGAATGAGTGCTTTCCAGTCAAACGAAAGTAGTAATATTGCCTGGTTAATTTCACCAAAAATTACCATTCCAAGCGGGAAAGACGTTTTCTTTAAATTTGATACCGAGTATTCCTTCTGGGCTAATGCTATCCTTGAGGTATACATATCCAAGAACTATGACGGAACTAACCCTGGGACTGCAGAATGGACAAAGCTCGATGCAACAATTGCAAATCAATCGGTTGGCCAGTACTCATGGGTAAATTCAGGATTGATAAAGCTTAATGATTTTGCAGGTGATGCCTATATTGGTTTTAAATACACAGGTAGTAATACGCTTTCAACAACCTTTGATGTTGATAACGTATCAGTTTACAACTTTTAGTAAGCATTAAAAAGATAGGAAAGGCCGGGGAAACCCGGCCTTTCCTATTTAACCTACTCCCATTACCTTAAAACACTGGCCCGACAAAGGCTTTAACATCATTACCGGTTATTTGCTTATCGCAAAGTATGATCAAACGCTCAATAACGTTTCGCAACTCACGAATATTCCCAGTCCATTTGAGCTTCTGGAGCTCTTCAATGGCATCGGGGTTAATAACCTTGGGTGGGATACCATACTCGGCGCAAATCTGCTCGTTGAAGTGCTGAGCAAGGAGGGGTATATCTTCAAGCCGGTCGCAAAGGGGCGGCACATTAATAATTATAACGCTAAGGCGGTGGTATAAATCCTCGCGAAAGTTTCCCTTTTCAATTTCCTGAGTAAGGTTTTTATTGGTTGCAGCAATTACACGCACATTTACAGTAATATCCTTATCGCTGCCTACCCTGCTAATCTTATTCTCCTGCAAAGCCCTAAGCACTTTTGCCTGGGCGCTAAGGCTCATATCACCAATTTCATCGAGGAATAGGGTACCACCGTCGGCCTGCTCAAACTTACCCTTCCGCTGCTTTATGGCCGAGGTGAATGCGCCTTTCTCATGTCCGAAAAGTTCGCTCTCAATCAATTCCGAAGGGATTGCAGCACAGTTAACTTCCACAAACGGCATGGCTGCCCGGTTACTCTTCTCGTGTAACCAGCGGGCTACCAGTTCCTTACCAGTTCCATTGGGGCCAGTTATTAGAACACGAGCCTCGGTGGGTGCCACGCGGTCAATCATCTCCTTAACCTTTACTATTGCGGGCGATTGCCCTACAATATCGAAAGCCTTGGAAACCTTTCGCTTAAGCGTCTTGGCCTCCTGAATCAGAACTGTTTTATCGGTTGCATTCCGAATGGTAATTAGCAAGCGGTTAAGATCGAGAGGTTTTTCAATGAAATCGTATGCCCCCTTTTTGATTGCATCAACAGCCGTGTCGATATTACCATGTCCGGAAATCATTACCACGGGTACATCGGGCTGACGCTCCTGTAACTTCTCAAGCACCTCTATTCCATCCATCTGCGGCATTTTGATATCGCAAAGCACCAACTCATAGGCACCATTATCAAACATCTCAAGTCCGGCATGACCGTCCTCGGCAACATCAACACTATGCCCTTCAACCTCCAGGATATCTTTCAGTGTATTACGAATAGCCTTTTCGTCGTCAATTACCAATATTTTGGACATAACCAGTATTTTGGTGTAAAGATAAAAAAAATAGTTAGATGTTACCAGCTAACAGTTCCAGCCCCAAAACCCCAAAAAAACTGCTCGTTTCAATCCAATAATTCGTAATTTCAGAACGGGTAGTTGAAACCTTTATCCTTTATCCTATATCCTTTATTCTTTACCCTTTATCCTTATTACTAAGTTCCACCCAAAATCCTTCCTTCAGGGCGTAATCGGACTGGAACATTCTTTTGATGCCAAGCTTTTGTAACAGTAAGTTTACAAATATCGATGCTGGAATAATCAAATCGACCCTTATGGGGTCAAGCCCTGGCAGTGCAAGCCTTTGGGCGTGGGTTGACGTAACAAAAAAGCGATGTAGCTTCAAGTATTCATCAACAGGTATTTCGGCCGAAAACTTTGATGTGTCATGTATAATCCCTTTGTGCGCTAGTATTTTTCTGAAAGAATCGAACGCGCCTGAACTACCAGCCATAACCCTAGGATTTAGGTTTGCTGCCGCCAGTAACAATGGTTCAACTGTTTGAAGCATGTGGCTTTCAATGGCTTCAAGCTCATGGGTAGTAATGGGATCGGAAATTGGGAAACCCTCGGCAATTCGGGTAACGCCAAGGTTAAAGCTTTGCAACCAGAAGATTTGTTCCGAGTTGGCTAAAATGGTCTCGTTGCTGCCGCCTCCGATGTCAACCACAACTGCTGGACTTTTACCTAAACCTATAGCTGCATTTACCCCCTTCCATATCAGCTCAGCCTCCCGATTACCATCAATAACCTCAACATCGATGTTGAACCTTTGCTTAACCTCATCTACAAACTCTTGACCATTCGATGCATCGCGCACAGCCGACGTGGCAAATGCGAAGCAACGGTTAGCGCCTAAGCGTTTTGCAGTAATCAGGTGTGTGTTTATAGCTTTAAAAGCCCTTTGCATGGCTTCGGGTGTAAGACTACCGCTCCTAAAACCGCCCTCGCCAAGCTTTACAGGTAACTTGCTCTCATGAAGAATTTTTCCAGAGGTTTGAGCCACCAATAAGTTAAAGGTATTGGTGCCCATATCGATAATAGCTATAATCATCCTTTATAGTTCCACTCCCTGTAGAATTGCTCTAAAAAACTTTCCATAAACCTATGCCTCTCCTCGGCCAAGGCTTTAGCCGTAGCGGTGTTCATCCTATCCTTCAGGAGTAAAAGCTTTTCGTAGAAATGGTTAATGGTGTGCCCTTTGGCCGTTTTATACTCCTCAAAGGTTGAATGTAGCTGAGGTTTCACATTGGGAAGGTACAAGGGACGGTGCTTTGAACCCCCAAAGGCGAAAGCCCGGGCAATGCCAATTGCGCCAATGGCATCGAGCCTATCGGCATCCTGAACAACCATGGCCTCCAGGCTGCTAGGTGCAGTATCGACCCCAGCCCCTTTGTACGAAACTTGCTCCACTATTTCCAAAATCCTATCAACCTGATGATTGTTGTACCCAACAGCTAAGAGCATTCGGGTGGCATTGGGATATCCATTGGCCCCCGAAAGTTTCCAGTCGTCGGTATCGTGAACAAGCGCTGCTGGCTCAACCAGGGCAAGGTTTGCCCCCTCAGCCTTGGCAATATGTAAAGCCATTTGAGTTACCCTTTGAACATGCCACCAGTCGTGCCCGGTAGTATCGTGCTCAAAAAAATCCTTTACCAGCCTGTAAAGCTCGGCTATATTGATTTGATCCATCCCAATTCTTTGCCGCTAATATCGTTTTTTTATACGAGACTAAGAACTAATTTGAAGCGCCTATATCTATTTTCAAAATTTATTAGTCGTAAAGAAATGCATCCCCATTAGGATCTTCCTCAAAATCGGTAGAACGACAGCGCGGGCAGCGGGGTGACGCATTAAACCTAAACTGCCCGCCACACTTACATTTGCCCACAAATTCCTCAATTGCAGCCTCATAGCTATCCTTCGGCAGAGGCTCACCCGGAAAAAGTTCCCTGATTAAATTATCGTAGTGTGCGGTAGCAAGGCTATATGGCTGATTCAAACCTTTAAGATACCTTAAATGTAATTCGCCCAACTGCTCAAAGTTTACAGACTTATGTTTTCCGCATGTATCGCAGCGGAGCATGTGAAAAGTAAATCCACCGCCATCCATTATTTTAAAACGTCGGCCGCAATTTTTACAAATACCATAATACTGTATACCCATAGCTTTTAAAATTTTATTTTGATGACAAATATGAAATGTTGAAACGACAAATTCTGTCGGTATTAAAATTAGTGGAAATTTTTGCCATTTGGCTACTCCCACCCCTCAAGTCCATCGAAAAGAGTTGGGCCAGATTGAATGTTTTTGCGCTTGTTGCTCTTTTTTCTGTAGTTAAGGAAGAAAAATCGCTGGGCATCAAAAGTTGAAATTGCCTTTCTTACCCTGTTTACCGTTTCCTTGCTCACCTCAACATTGGCCACCCCTTTTATTTGAGTGATTTCAAAGCATCGTTTAGCAGAGTTCTTCTCAACTTGGACAGTTGCTTTTTCATCGCCGCTGACATGCAGGAAAAACGAACGTTTTGCCATTAATTCCCGCGTATATGAGGCCACACAGTTCCGCATTTTTTTGCCTTCGGCAGCAAGGGCCTCAGGCGTATCAATCAGAGTAATCCCCTTGGGTAGGGTTAAGCTATCAGTATAAAGGGGTTTTGGTTTTTGGCTTAAGTTTGACAAGGACTTTAGGTTTATTGCATAATCGTGGAAACCGGCCAATAACTCGCGGGTTGAGTCGTAACTATTATTGAACCTGATTGGGCTAACATCACCTGAACTTTGAATATTTTCCTTGGATAGCAATTCGAGCATTTCGCTCAGCTTTTGATGTGCAATGCAGCAATCAGCCTTTACCATACAGTAGTAGGCCAAGTTGATGTAACGGAAATACTGATAATTTCGGGCATACTGCATAGTTAACTTTTCAATACGCTCTAGTGTAGTTTGAGCATTTTGAGCAACCATGAGGAGCAGTAAAGCCACGTTTATCTTGTCCCACGAGTCGAAAAAGGGTTGCGATAACACATTCCTGTAAAACATCCGGGGCGAAACCTTTTCTGACAATTCATCGCTAACTATTAATTGTGCGAGCGCCAAAGGATTGGTAACTCTTCGTTCAATAATTGGCTTAAGCAGCAAAGCATGTGCGAAAAGAATAGGGTAAGGAAACGCTTTTACTAGCCAATCTATCCCAAGCGGATTACAGAATGTGTCCAAATGTTCGGCAGAGCTGAGGAAACTAAAATTCGAAGGAATTGAGAGCACTGTGCCTGTGGAATTGCTTACCTCAACCACAAACTTTTCAGGCGTAGTGCCGTTTTGCTTGTTCCAAAAAATCCATCGTGTAAGGTGTTGCTCCTTAACTTTACCGTAGCTCAAAGTTGATTTCCCCAGCATAAACTAATGATATGATAAATTATCACCCCTTGCCTCCCAACCTAAAATTAGGAACTAAACCGTGCGAAACCAAGGTTTGAACTATCAAATTTTAAACATGTTAATAATTTAACTATATTGCTGTCTGTCTTTTTCTTATACATAACATAGACCTGATATCCGAAAGTGAAATGTACCCAGAAATCAGAATATCAAAACCACATGTTGCATTTCTCCTGCTAATAGGTTATTGACAAAGGAAGATTGAAATAATGATTACATTAAAAGTTGCGTGTTTCAGTTTTTTGCATATTACACTGTGCAAATAAACAATAAAATGCACAGTATATTGTGAAATAAATTAACTTTACCTAAAAAAATGGAGCAGCTTAACATCATTTACCACGAGTTAACAGATAAGGTAAATACCAGATTTACTAGGTATTTGCTTCCAAAAATCAACTGGAATGCCAGACTTATAGCCATTACAGGGCCAAGAGGAGTTGGAAAAACTACACTAATGCTACAAAAAATTAAGATTGAAAACAAAATAGATGAAAGTCTTTACGTTTCGCTCGATAATATTTATTTTTCAAACCATACATTGTTCGAATTGGCTGGTTACTTTTATAGGTATGGCGGCCGCCATTTATTTATTGATGAGGTACATAAGTATGAAACCTGGTCACAAGAAATAAAAAATATTTACGATAGTTTTCCCGATTTGCAAATTGTGTTTAGCGGTAGTTCTATTCTCGATATTTATAAAGGTTTTGGTGATTTAAGCAGGCGTGTTGTCCCCTATCATTTAAATGGATTATCATTTCGCGAATATTTGATATTCGAAACAGGGCAAGACTCGGAAGCATATAGCCTTGACCAAATACTTTCTCAAAAAGTGAAAATAAAACTCGAAAATCCTTTGATTCACTTCAAAAAGTACTTAAATCATGGGTATTACCCGTTTTACAAGGACGACGATTTTATGATTCGATTAACAGGAACTGTAAATGCTGTTTTAGAGGTAGATATTCCAAAATATTTAGACTTGAAGGTTTCAACCATCGATAAACTAAAACATTTGTTGCAAATAATTTCCGAAAGTGTTCCTTTTAAACCAAATTACTCTAAAATTGCTGATTTAATCGGGGTATCCAGAAATTTATTACCTGATTATCTTGCTTATCTTGAAAAAGCAGGCTTAATTCTTGAGTTAACCAACGAAACCAAAGGTATTAGAAGGCTAGGAAAAGTAAACAAGGTATACCTGAACAATCCGAACTTAGCCTACATGCTAAGTGGTGAAAATGCCAATATTGGCAATATCAGAGAAACATTTTTCTTCAATCAACTTAAATTAAATCACAAAGTATTTTCTTCTGAAACAGTAGATTTTAAGGTAGAAGGTAATGAATTTGAAATAGGTGGCAAGAGCAAAGGCAATAAACAGATTTCCAAACTTTCCAATGCCTATATAGTAAAAGACGACATTGAATATGGTTTTGGAAATACCATCCCGCTTTGGCATTTTGGTTTGTTGTATTAGTAATGGCTATTTTACCCCAATCCCCATTTCTAAACACTAACTATTTCCCCTTTGTATTCAAAATCGGCTAATGGTAAAATGTTTACTACCTTTGTTGCCAATAACAAAAGTTATGACTCGACGTATTCAACCCTTTGCCGTTTACAGCGATGGCAAGGGAAATATTTATGAAAATCCCAAACTATTTGCAGCGGGACGCTCGGGAAACCGTGTTTACCCCCTTTACCTCGATGAAATGATACCCCTGCCCTATGGCAGCGAACTTTTTGAACTTCCCGGTCGTAAGGTTTTAGGCTATTCCCGAAAGGGCGAACTGGTTGAAAGCAACCAAGGAATTGCCTGCGCTGCCTTTATTGCCCCTGCCCACACTCAACTCTCTATTGCTGCATGGGTTAACACACCCAATGCACCTGTTCTACCACTCTACGCCTATACAGCTATTGGCTGGTACAACGGGCAATTCTACGTCCCAGCCATCCGAATAGACCCCGATACTCGACAGGATTGCGAGAACTTCAACCAGAAAATCATTATAAAACGGGGCAAGGAACTTAAATTGCGATTCCCAAACAATAGGCTAATCCACCACTTGGTGGATAACTGCGCCTTTACCTACCTTTGCCCTGCAGCGCGAAACTACGTGATGAATAGGTGGGAGGCCCCTTTACCCACCTCGCCTACCTGTAACGCACGCTGCGTGGGATGTATTTCCAAACAGGACAAAAGTGAATCGCCGGTACACGAGTCGCAGCATAGGCTTACCTTTGTGCCTACTGTCGATGAAATAGTAGAAGTGGCCGTACCGCACCTCGAAACAGCACCTAACCCGGTGGTGAGCTTTGGCCAAGGTTGCGAGGGGGAACCCCTGATGCAGTGGGAGTTGCTACGCGATGCCATTAAGGCTATCAGAGCTAAAACCTCAAAAGGTATTATTAACCTGAATACCAATGGCAGTAGGCCCAAAGCAGTTGAGGAACTTTTTCGGGCTGGACTTAACAGCATCAGGGTAAGCATGAACTCTGCTCAGGAAAAATGGTACAATCTCTACATCCGTCCGGTAAACTTTACTCAAGCCGATGCCGTTGAGTCGCTCAGAATTGCCCACCGGTTTAACGCATGGTCGTCAATCAACTACTTTGTAATGCCGGGTATTACCGATACAGCCGAAGAGCTGAATGCGCTGAAAGTAATTATTGAATCTGCCCGTATTAACATGATACAGTGGCGCAACTTCAACATAGACCCCGATTGGCTTTTTAGCCGCATTGAATTTAATGGGCAAGGAGAACCCCTTGGAGTGAATCAAATAATGGAACAAATACGTATACTCTACCCCTGGGTTTACTTTGGGTACTTTAACCCGCCCTTAAACATTATCGAACAGTATCAGTTTAAATAGATATAGATCTATGGAAACGTACATCTGTAAGGCTTGCAATTTGAAGTTTGATGCTAACGGGACTAAAACCGAATGGATTGATGCCGCATTTGGTCCATGCAGTAAGTTGATAGCAAAGTGCCCAGAATGCGGGAACGAGTGCGATGAATTCCGTATTCCCAAGCAGGGTTCAACCGATAGCTACCAACATGCTTCACACAAGCCAGCCTGCGATTCCTGCTGCGGTGGATGTGGAATATAACGCTAAAAGCTAAAATGATATGGTTGAGATTAAAGTTCTTGGTATAGGCTGCCCAAACTGCCACAAGCTGGAGGCTATGTGCCACGAGGTGGTAAACGAGCTGGGGATTGATGCTCACATTGAGAGCGTAACGGATATGAATCAGTTTATGGATTATGGGGTGCTACTAACCCCAGCCCTGGTTATAAATAACGAGGTTAAGGTTCAGGGGAAATTACCCCTTAAGCCCACTCTTGTAAACTGGATTAAACAAGGGGACAAATAGCATGAATGCCTGCAAAAGCAGGCATTCAGTGTAAATTCTACCAAGTATTCACATCGTAATCGGGCACCTTGCGAACTCGCTTGGCTACCTCCTGGCCTTTCTCGTTGATGCCAATTACAAACTCAACCATATCGCCCTCAATGAGTTCCTCAAACTCACCATCTTCAACATCCTGGTAGTGGAAGAAAAGGTTGTTGGGCGGATACTGAATGAAACCGTAGCCATTGTTCACACTTAAAATGCGTGCGCGCTTGGCTTCCTCATCGGTAATGATTTCTTTAGTCGCCTGTCGGGGCTGGCTGTAGTCCTGAACCGCAAAGAGGTTCTCAACCACCTTATCCTTACGCTTTAACCCATCGTTAATGAGTTCGTGCATGGGTAGGGGGTAAGTAACCTCACGAAGCAACTCCTGCGAGGTGCGCGTGGTTACCTCGCGGCCTTGGTCGTCGGTGTAATCAAAATCCCACGCTAAAACCATAACCTTAGTTCCCAACGAGTTGATTTTGCGGATAAGCGGAACGTAGTCGCCATCGGAGGTGATAAGCACCAGAACGTTAAAGCGCTTGTAGAGCGTTTGCTCAAAGGCTTCAAGGGCAAGCCAAACATCAATTCCTTTATCCTCGCGGCGTCCACCACGCGGGCGAATGGGAAGGTAGTGGGTAATAACCCCTTCGGACATCAGGATATCATCGAATACCCTGTCGTTGTAGAGCTGATTTCCACGCTGGCTTGCCTCCTGGGCGCTGATGCGGCCACGGAAAAAATGTGCCTCAATCAGCTGGCAGAAATTAGGGTCTACACCCTCCTCGTTGGCAACCATATGCCGAATAAACTCATGTAAACCGGCAATATTCAACCTCTTTTTCCGCTGATGGAAGTAGTTGTAGTAGTTGCTTACATGCAGGAAGTAGTTCCCGTCGTAGAACACGCCAATGCGTATCAAATCCTTTCTCTGGTTTTTTAGAGCCATGTTTAATAGATTTTGGATTGTTAATTAACTTAATTAGCTGCTAGTCTCTTTGAGTGCAAAGAGGCTGCAAATATAATTCTTTAGCAATCACACAAAAAAAATATATCTAAATAATGCGATATCTTAATGCAAACGTTTACAGGTCGATAATTCCATTTTTAATGGCATACTTAACCAAATCGACAGTAGTGGTTAACTCCAACTTTTGCATGATATGATTTTTATGGGACTCCACGGTTCTAACGCTGATAAAAAGTTTATCGGCAATAAGCTGATTTGAGTATCCCTGTGCAACCATTCGAAGTATCTCCATCTCGCGAGGTGTTAGCTTTTTATCCTCGTATTCCTCAACCCTTTCGGGGTTTTTGATTTGCCTGAGATAGCTTTTAAGGATTATACCCGACACCTCATTGCTAAAGTACTCACTCCCATTGTAAACCTGCTCAATGGCTTCGATAAGTTCCTCGCGCGATATGCTCTTATGCAGGTAGCCCTTGGCGCCATTGCGAAGCGAATTGAATATGAACTCCTGCTCTGTATGCATGGAAAGGATTATCACCTTAATACCCGGATGGTTCGTGGTAATAAGCTTTGCCAGCTCTATGCCCGATATTTCGGGAAGCGAAATATCAACAAGCAGCACGTTAGGCCTTGCCTGCTCAATCAGGTTCAGCATGGTTTTGGCACAATCGGCTTCGGCAACCACCTCAATGTTAGGGAGGTTAGTCAATAGCGACCGAATGCCATCGCGGACTAACTGGTGATCCTCAACCAAAGCTACTCTTATTTTATCCATTTACCGATTGGTTTTGTGGTTTTAATGGAAACTGTGCAACTATTTTGGTGCCTTTCCCTTCGGACGAAATGATGTTGATACTTCCGTTCAGCAGAATTGCCCTTTCTTTCATGTTATACAATCCGTTTCCGGTATCGGTAGGAATGGCAGTGTTAAATCCCACACCATTGTCCTCAATAATTAGGTGAAGATTGCTAAAATCGGCATAAACCGTAATGTTTGCCCTACTGGCGCCGGAATGCTTAATCACATTGGTAAGGGCTTCCTGAATAATCCTGTAAACATAGGTTTTTAAAAGCTGATCGATAGGTTCGGGCAGAACTCCAACGGTAAGCCCCACGCTAATCCCCGAATTGTTCTCAACCTCGTTGCAAAGATTACGGAGCACAACGGCAAGACTGAACTCCTTCAATGCAGCAGGCATAAGGTTGTTGGATATACGGCGAACCTCCTCGATGGTGTGGTTGAACATTTGCTTTACCTGCGTAAGAGTACTGTTCAGTTCACCAGCCATGTCGTGGGGTATGCTCTCAAGCTTTAGCTTAATGGCTACCAGGTTTTGCCCTAACCCATCGTGAAGCTCGCGGGACAAGCGCTGGCGCTCCTTT
>Ga0208940_1003694_pt1 | contig 12656 bp, 24 predicted proteins | sample AD_JPNNA6_MetaG_FD_184445 | JGI IMG/M metagenome (GOLD analysis project Ga0208940, IMG submission 184445) | Active sludge microbial communities of municipal wastewater-treating anaerobic digesters from Japan - AD_JPNNA6_MetaG (SPAdes) (version 2) | ecosystem: Engineered > Bioreactor > Anaerobic... | reverse complement strand
TAAAGTTATATTTAATAAAAAATATAAAGAAAGACTTTCTTGATTTTGAAGCGAGGTGGTGTATTGGTTGCATATCTCCCTCATGAGGAGAAGGATGGCAGGTTCAATTCCTCCCCTCGCTCTATCGCTATATTTAAAAGTATTGCATAATTATTATAATTAATATATAAAATGGCATACTATAATTCTCAACAACCAGTAACTTACCCTCAGTTAATAATTAAACAAATTGAGATTATTCAAGGTATTTGTTCAAAGGAGTTAAATGATGGGGAAAAAGTAACTAAAAATTTAATTGGAGAACAAACAATCCACGGAGAAGATACAAGACATAGTTTTCTTCAAAGTGTAGAGTTATTAGGTTCATTACTTTCTCCTTGGTTTCCTAAAGAAGATGAAAAAAATGAGAATATTGCTTCTCAGTTTAATTATTTTTGTGAAGTTTATGATATGGAACTTTCTGAAGCATTACAAGATGAAGAATTTAAAAAATTAGTTTGTGATTCTTTTAACATAAAAGATACAAATAAAATAATAGCACAAATTAAAGATAATAAATTAGATACAGAAATTAATGCTTTTTTCTTGAATATAAAAATAAAAGAAGGTAGAAAAATATTTCGTGCATTAGTTAAATTATTCAAGGACCACGACTTCTTGAAAGAAGAGAGTTTTGGGGATAGTGGAGAAGATAACGGTATGACTGCTAATGATGATGAAGATGAATCAGATGTTGATGGAGAATTTGTAGAATGAAAAAACCACCACTAGTTAGATATAAAGGAATGCCAAAAAAACATAGTTGGTGTAGATGGACTGCTTTTAGAGTTAAGAAGAGAAATAATTCCGTAAATGTTAGATTTGTTGGGGATACTGGAAGTGGGAAGAGTTGGAGTGCTTTAGCTTTTTGTGAAATATGTGCTGGTATGTTAAATAAAAAATTTACTTCTGAAAGAATATATTTTTCAATCAAAGATGTTATAGATGAAGTTGCACAAAACGAGCCTCCACCAGGAACTATATTTTTTATAGATGAACAGCAAGTAGCAGCTAGTTCGAAAAGACATCAATCTAAAAGAGCAGAAGCTTATGCAATATTTTTATCCACAATAAGGTCTAATAGATATATTATTGTAACAACATTACCATTTACAGATATGGAATTAAAGCAAGTAAGAAGATTTTTTCATGTTGAAATAGAAACACATGGAGCTGACTTAAATACTAAAACTGTTCGTTCCACACCAAGATACCAGGAATATTCTAGACAAAAGAAAGATAAAATATATTCTAAGAGGTTAATAATAGAATATGTTGATGATAAAACTGGAATTAAAAGACATAGAAAATTATCCTATTGGGACATCCCTAAACCAAGTCAAGGATTAGTTGATGTTTATGAAAGAATGAAAGCCCAGTTTAAAAGAAATCTTTATAAAAAAATGTCTAAAGAACTTTCTGAAGAAGGAGAAAGTGGTGCTAATCCAAAGATAGTTGCACAAGAAACTACTCTTGAAACTTTAACAGATTATCAGAAAGCTATTTATGAATTAATGAGTGGTGGAGAGAAAATGCAAAAGGTAATTAATCAGAAATTATTAGAAAGAGGATTCACTTCAAGCCCAGAAAAGGTTTCAATGAACTTAAAATGGATGAGAAAAAAAGGAGTAATAGTTATAAAATGAAATATAATAAAAATAGTGCAATTTATTATATAATGCCATTATATATATGGGAATATATATATTTAAATTAATGTATAGATGTACCAAATTATGTGTCATTCAACAGTAAACCCACAATTAAAAAATGGAAAACTTAAATAAAAAAACAAATCAAAACACAACACAAGAAATTAATTTAGACCAAGAAGGATCTGCAACTCACAGTGGTTGGATGCAGTTCTATGCTGCTTATGCAAAGTATAGAGATGAATGTGTAAGACTTGGAAAAGCAGTTTTAGGAAATGATTTGAATCTTGCAGTAATGGCTCTTTCAGATTATCACTCTTCTTTATATACTCTAGCTCAACAGGTATTTAGTTTTTATAATTCAGATGTTGAAGATGTTTTAACTAATGAGTGGTTAGACATTAGTGAAAAAGTTAATGATTTTTTATCAAAGATTAGTGACAAAGATTTTAGAAATCAAATGCAATTTGAAGGACAAAATTCTTTAGACAGAGATTTGAAATTATTGTTATTAAAGTATTTTAATAAAGTAGATAGGATGGCTGCTGAAGCTGGACTTCAAGTTGGAAAAGAATCAAGAGGAGATAAAGAACCTAAGAAAGGTTTATTAGGTTTTGGAGTTAAAAGAGATTAAAATAACATTGCACAATTCTAAAAAATTGTGTAAAATTAAAAAATATACATAGGAGAACAAAAATAAAAAATTGCATAAAAAATGGCTCAAAAGAGGATTGATTACATTTCGTTTGAGGAATTTCAAAAAATTTACTCGGCTTGTAAAGATAAAAAATTGAAGTTGTGTATCCTTTTGGGATTTGGTTCTGGACTTAGAATAAGTGAGATAATTGGTTACAAGAGAAAATTCAAGAGAAAGAAGAATAAGGAAACAAAGCAAATAGAACTAATTCAAGATGATTCTGAAATACCTAAATTAACTGCAGACCAGATTCTTTTAAGAGAGCATCAGATAAGATTAGAAGAAACTAAAGGTAAAAAATGGAGAATAACTGTTACTCCCCCATCATTAACAGAGAGTATGTTAAAATTGCTTCCTATTAATGTTCCTAGAAGAACAATACAGCATCAGTTTGAACAACTTACAAAGAAGGTTCTTGGTAAGAAAATGAGCTTTCATACTTTAAGACATGGTTTTGGAAACTATCAAGCAAATATCCTTAATGTTCCATTACCGATAGTTCAATCAATGATGGGACATTCAAGATTAGATACTACTGGGATATACACCAAAGCAAATCCTATACAAGCAATAGAAACCTCCTGGAAAGCAATGACAGAAAATAATTAATTCTCTTCTTTCCACTTTCCATCTTCTCTAAAGAAAACAGTGTAAAATCTATTATTTATGAAGAACTCAATAAAAGGATCTCCTTTAATTTTTGTTATCTTAAAAACAAAAACTTTCTTTTTAGTTGGTTTCCTTTTTATTTTTCTAACTTCAAACTCTTTCATTAACACCACTTCTTTTTTTGATTCTCCTAACATTTCTTGAATAACCTTTTTCATGTTAGGACTAAAGTTACTCTTCATATTTTTTATAAGTGATATGTTTTTTTAAATATAATGGTAAGGCTATCAATTAAGTCTATTTGCTTTGAATTAAAGGTTAAATTTACTCTTTCTCCCTTATTTATTGATTTGTTCCTATTTTGTTCCATATTAGTATCTAATTAGTAACTATATTTAAATATATCTATTTTACACAGAAAGTATAAATAGATATTATCTTTACCTTATTAATGGAAAAATTATCCTGTAGAGAATGTGGGGCAAAAGTGTCTATTAAAGAAATAGAAAAAGCTGGAAGTATATGTCCTATTTGTAAAAAAGAAACAAGCTGGCTTACAGACCCAGAGTTCTTTGGATTTGATGATTAAAAGTATAGAAAATAATAAATAGTCTAATTTTTTTTAGGATTAGTTAAAAGAGAAAATGAGTTACAAATCAGTTTGGGATTTTGGAAGAAGTGGAGGAATTACTAATTATAGTGTTCATTCTATTGGGGAATATCCAAGTAAAATTAGACCCATTGTTTTTCATCATATAGTTAAAAGATTTTCAAATAAAGGAGATATTATCTTGGACCCTTTTTGTGGATGTGGAACTATGGCAGTAGAAGCAAAAATACAAGGAAGACATTCTATCAATTTTGATATTAATCCTAATGCAATAGAATTAACAAATACTAAACTTGATAAATTAAATAAAGAAGAAATAGAAAAAGCATATGAGCAAATAATGAATGATTTAATTAATGAATCAGATTCGGAAGATTCTGGAAAACTTAGAAAAGCACAGATAGAGAAAGAGTTAGTAAAATATAGAAAAGAGATTCAAGAAGTATTAAGTTCCGAAACAAAGCACATAGCAGAAGTTAAAGATGCAAGAATTGATGATTATACTTCATATGTAAAGAGAATAAACTCCAATAAAGAATATGCAGATGCAATAATAACAGATATTCCTTATGGAAGTATGATAAAATATTCTGAGCTAAAAGATGATTTAAGTACTATTGAAGATTATGATTCTTTTATAGAAGAACTTTCAAAATCATTTAATAATATGGTGTCTGTTCTTAAAAAAGATGGTTATTGTGTGGTATTTGTTGCAGATTATAGAGTGGCAGCATCAAGAAAAATTTTACCAATACATGTTGATGTAGTAAATATTATGAGAAATTTGGGTTTAACTTTATTTGATACTTACATATGGAGATATTATAGAAGTGGAGGATTTAGACCTTTTGGTAAAAAGCCATTTCAAGCAATGAATGTTCATACTTACATTTTAGTATTTCACAAACCAAATGGAGAGGAATTAAATAAAGCAAATAGTGAAGTAAGATATAGAAAAAGATTAATTGAAAAATTAAATGGTAATGGAAATTCTAAAGAACCCGATTAAATTTTATCTTATTGTCTTTTATAACATATTCCATTAAAATTGGTTTTTGAGTATCTGTAATAAGATTCTTTGCTTCATTAATTTGTTTTATATCAGCTTTCAAGCCAATTAAGACTGGCTGTATTTTCAAGATTGAGTTTTATTCGCTATATTCGCTATATTTAAAAATAAGAAAATCTTGTAAAAGTAATGGTGGAAATAGAAAAGCCTTTTAGAATTTCTTTAAAGCTTAAAGAAGGAAAATCTCCTCATGTATATCTTCCTCAATTAAAAGTACTAATGGAAGAAGATACTAGTTTACATCCAATGATGGAGAAAACATTAAAACTTCTTAAAAAAACAAAAACCCCTTACATTATGTTATCTATGCTAAGAGAGGTTGTTATAGATTCTATTAACTTCAGACACTTTGACAGAAGTGCAGATCCTCGTGGAGATTGGGTGTGTACACTATGGAGTGAAGATGAAATAAAACAACATCAGGAGGATTCAGAAGGGCATATTAAAGCAATGCTAAATATGTTTGAGAAGTTGGGTTATGAATTTTATGATTCCAAAGAAGTAAGTGAAGAATATCTTAGGACACTTGAAAATTTAACTAAAAAACAAATAGAAGCACAATTACAACAAAGAGAAGAAATGGAGGAAGAAGAATGAAGATATATCCAGATGTTATAAAAGAATTTGAAAGCGAACATAAAATAACAAACATAATACTCTTGGGGGAAGATGGTGCAATTAGAAATATAGAAATAATTGATTTTATGGAGGGAGAAGAATGAAACTTTGGTTAATCATTCCAGGATTAATTATCTTTTTATTTTCTTTTTATCCTCCATTTCATTTAATGAGTTTAGTTATTGGAGGAGTTATGATTATAATAGGATTAATACTTAAAGGAAAAAAGAAGGAGAAAAGACAATGAATATAGATATAACTGATTTAAAATCAAGAGATATTATTAAAACACTTGAAATGTATCCTCAAGGTCACCTGGAAACTAAATTTGAGAGAATATTTTGGTGCTCTGACTATCTTGAGCCTGAAACCAGGTATAGCCATGCTGGAGCTCCCCCTAACCCCGGGAGCCCTCCTCCTCAACCTAGAAAAGCCATAGAACGTATGAGTGATGCATTGGGATATATGGTACAAGTTCCAACAAGAGAAGATAGAAGAAGAGGTTATCCTGGAAATATTTATTAAAATGATACAAGCAAAATTCAAGATACAAGATAAATGGGAATATAGAGATTTCAAAGATAAAAGCGAATTAGATACTTTTCTAAAAGAAAATGAAGGAAGATTTTCTGATTATAAGATAAAAGAAGATGAAACAAAAAATATGTTTTCTAAATGGTGGAAGAGTATAACACACACTAAAAGTAATTGGAAAAAGGTAAAAGCTTCTCCTTATGCTAGTCTTTTATTAGCTTACAAGGCTAGAAAGATTATAATTGGATTGTTAATCCCATATATGTTATGGATGACTTATAAGATGGTTGTAAATTATCAAGCAGTAGGATTTATGAATACTGTTGGAAGAATAATAACAGTAGTAATAATGGGATTTATTATTTATAAAATTTGGTCTACAATACCTCAAGCTAAAAAACAGATAGATTATTATAAGAAATATCCTCATACAATTAACTATTGTCCTACAAATACAAAAGAAACTATAGATGATATTTTTTCTAAGATAAAACAAAACAAAGAGAAGGAGGTAAAACAAGATGTTTGGAAAAAAGAAACCAGTAGTTCATGAAGTACCAAAGCCACTTCCAATACCTAAACCTCAGGTAATTGAAGCTGAAGAACCAATGGAATCTTATGAAGAAGATGAAGAAGAATCAGAACAAGAAGAAACAGAAGCAGGTTTAACTGAAGAAATGGTTGTTGCATACCTTAAGAACTATGGAGAAAGAATACAGAATTTAGAAGCAGCATTATTCAGAATGAAGGGGGCTATATAATGTTTAAGAAAATTCCTAAAGAGGAATGGCTCAAGTTAAGTAAGGAAGAACAAGATTATTTTACTTTTGAATTTAATAAAAGTGTTGAAAAGAGAAAGAGAATAACACTTATTACAACCAGAACATTAGCCCTTTTATGTATATTTATGTTATTCTGGATAGGTTTTGTTCAATTCAAAGCAATTGAGAATTATAATGAGATAATAGATATCTATGGAAATAATGGATATTGTTATCTCTGTGGAGAAAAAACATTGAAAGCTTGTGAATGTCAATATTTTACAAATGAATTTGTTCTTACAAACCAAGAGATATTTAATAATTACTCAAAAATTGTAGCAAATTACAATGGAAAGAAATGTTCTGGAATGAAAGTTAATGAAAACGAAAGATATAATCAGTTTTTAATTCCTTACGATTTGAGTTTTGATTCTTAATTTTTTCTAATTTTAAAATAAACTAAATAATCACTTCCTTTAGTACCACTTAAAAATAATTTTTTTAATTTCTTAACTTTTCCAATTAAAGGGTATAAAAATGGAGTTTCAATTTTAATATGTTTTCTCAATTCTTGTTCATTTGGAAATCCATAATATCTTCTTGGGTTACTACCTATACTAGTTATAAAATTTTCCTGATTAGAAATTAACTCCTAAATTATCCCAATCAACTCTTTTTCTAACCCTTCTTTTATCAACCATTCCTGGAAATCTTCCCTGAGGTTTAACAGAAAAGTCAGGTTTTAATCTATTATTTTCAGGTCTTCTAACCATTGCAGGGGTTTTTTGCGTTAAATCAAGATATTCTTCATCTTCAGGCATTCTTCTCACTGCAAAGCCTCTCTGAATGTTTGTAGAAGCTCTTTCACTGAACCTCACAACTCCAGGGCTATATTCTTTAAACACTTTTTTGCCTTCTCTATAGAATCCTTTTGCTCCAGTTAATGCTTTATTTAAAACCTTCACTAATTTTTTCTTTTTTCTTTGTTTCATTTTATATCAAATACCTCTGTGATTTTTTTAAAGTTTTATTCATAGCCTTAACAGCTTCTTTTCTACTTTTAAAATTTTTACCAGAAGCAATTAATTTACCTTGGAAATTATCTTCTTTTATTTCAAATCCAAACATTCCATTTTGTTTAAAGTGTGCAAAAAATAGTTTTTTCATCTTACAACAATCCTCTCCTTTTCCAAGATCTCCTTTTTTTTAACCCTTTCTTATTAAGTAATTTTGGTTCATCCATAACCATTGTCATATCAAAAACATCAGTGCCATATCCTGATTTTCTTCTTTTCATTTTAATAATAAGGAACTTCTTCCCTTCTAGCAGCACCTCCAAGCCCAGATGTAAGCATAGTAAGAATTACTACTGCAAATCCAACAACTACCAAGATACTTATCCATGATGTTCCAGTTGATAAAGCAGTTACTACATCTCCTGCAGAATTTGATGCTTCGGTTGTTGCAGTATAAGTATAGCTATAACTTACATATACTGTTCCATTTCCTATAAAGGATGCTAATGCTGTTGCATTTAGCAAAGTACAAGAGGATGTTAGAGTAACATTAGTCACTCCAAGAGAAGCTCCTGCTTTTGTATTATTTAGAACTTGAATAGGAGTTGTTGTACAAACAACGTCTTCTAACCCTGAAACACCCAAAGTTTGAGGAGTATTTGTCGCAACAAAGGTTACACTCTCATTTAATATAGTTCCTGGAGTATTAGTGTCTTTAGTAACATCTTGTAAGCTATCTGAAATATAAATTCCGAGAATAAGCACAACTCCAATTATAACAACTGAAATAATTAACTTCTGCAAATTTGTTGATTCTTGACTTCTTGCCATTTTTATTGTTATTTAATTTTGGTGGCTTCCCAGATTACTCCAGTTCCCCTTTGATTTTAGCTGTAGGGGCAACACAACTTCTACATAATCTCTACAAAGTAACTGTTAGGTTTAGTAGTATGGTGTTCCTGCTTCTGCAGCAGCACTACCTAGACCAGATGTCAACATTGTTAAGATTATTGTAGCGAATCCTACAACAACCAGGATTGATATCCAAGATGTACCTGTAGAAAGTGCAGTAACAACTGCTTCTGCAGCATTTTGTGCAGCAGAATCATCTGTTAACTGATCACCAATCTGATCAGATATGTAAATACCAATGACCAATGTTACACCAACAATTACTACAGAGATGATGAATGACTGTAGATTAAATGATGCCATTTTTTGGTTTGTTTTAGTTTAGTTAAAAAAGTTAGAAAAGAGTATTATATAAACAATTTTAAATGATTTTTCCAACATAGATTTTCCAACATCTAATAATTAAATATCTATTTCCAGAAATCTCCAACAATTAGTTTAACCATCTGTTTAGAATCTATTTTATCCCAATTGGGATTTCCACAAGAAGAACATTTTTTTGGTTTGTGTTTTCCTCTTTGCTTCCATTTATGCCCACATTTACAACATTGACATTCTTTTACTTTATTATTTAATTTTTTATTTATCATTTTACGAGTTTTCAATAAAAGTTATTACTACACCGACGATTATGCCTATTCCAAATGCAAATATTACCATTTGATTAAACTGAGTAACAGTTTGTAATATCATTGCTAATATGAAAAAAGCAAGACTAAGTAAAAGAACCCATCCCCCTAATTTATATTCAGACTTTGAAGCAACATAAATAGATAAAATGTAAAATACAACTAAAAACAAAGGTATAAACCAATTTCCAGAAGATACATTTACCCAATTTATTAAACCCTCCATTCCTTCTCCACTTGTTGAAGTATTCATAAATGTTAATAATTCTCTTGTCATTTTATTTTTTGTTTTCTATATTATTTAATTTTTTTTAAGGCAATTCATATTTATTTGAAGTTGATTGTATGTATCTCATTCCAATGTACAATACTATTAATGTTGTTAATAATCCTAATAAAGCCTGGAAACCAGGTATAACTAATGCTATAGATTCTACAACATTACTTATTATAGGTATCATTGAAAAGAAACTTCCTATAGCATCTAATCCTACAACAAATACATTAACTGTACCAGATACTACATTTTTACCAAAGCTGAATATATTTTTAACTAATCCTTGATCTGAAGTTGTTTTTGCAAGATTTCCAAAATTACCATATTGTGCACCAATTGTATTAAATGCTTCTGAATACTTATCTTCTATTGTAGCGTTGTTAAGTACTATAAACTCTGAATAAGCACCAAAGGTTATAGCAATTAAAAATGTTGCAACTAATGATGCCATCAATATTTTAGTTAATGTTGGATTTCCTTCTGCCATTTATCCTACTCTCCTTTTTTGTCTGAATATAATTACTATAACTACTGAAAGTAGTCCCCACAATATAGCACTAGATAACTTTATCCATCCTAATTTAAATGTTAAGAATAAAGAACCAATTAAAAGCATTGAACCCCAAATAGGACTTCCTACTGAAACCCCCAAGAACGTAGCAACACCAACGAATAAAAATGTTAATATTTTACCAAAAGGAGATACTATTCTTGTTAATTCTGGAACTCCTATCTGAACAAATAAGACATCTATTACTTTTGAAACATTATAATCAGGAGTTAGATAAATTGTTCCAACTACTTGATAATCTCCATCTCCAGGTAATAAATAATTTATTATTCCAGCAACACTTGAAACACATTCCGAATGTATAAGAGAATATCCTGTATTTGTATTATTATAAATATACAAACATCCACTTTGAATATATCCTGAACCATCAGTCCATACAAAAGTAGTTATGTTTGTTTCATTATCAAAAGTTAATCCGTGACTAATGCTATCAAATAATTCATAAGGATTTGCAGTTGCTAATTCAACATTTATAAACCAAGTTGTATCAGCTAATTTTTGAACATCTGTAGTTTTAACTATTTCTCCGTCTACAGAAACAACTGCTCTATACCATTTATTATACAATTCAAGATTAATTATTCCATTTCCATTAGAATCTGTATAAAACATTCCAATAGTAGAATAAGTATTTGTTCCAACATTCCATTCTTGAATATAAACTAATGCTCCAGAAATAGGATTATAATTTTGGTCTTGAACAGTTACTGTTACAACATCTGTATCTGCTATTAATGATAAATAAAGAGGGATGTTTTGTGTGAAATTACCTATTGTTGCATTTGAGAAAATATATTCTCTTCTATCATAATAATCTGCATAATAACTTGCAGTTCCACTAAAAGATAAATTATATCCACTTGGATTTATACAAAACATCCAATTGGATTTATTTTCATTTATTGATTGATAATTATAACTTTGAGTTATTGTTCCAGATCCCCCAATCATGAAATAATTAAATGTTGCTTCAAAAGAACCATTAATATTATTTTTACTTGATTCATCATATAATGTAAAGTTTAAAGTTAATCCTGAAGGAGAAGCTCCAGTACAACTGTATATTGTAAAATTAGAAACTGCTTGAGTATAATTTCCTAAAAATTGAGTTGTACTTCCTAATGTTCCAAAAGAAGTTATTTCCCAATAAAATAGAATATCTCCTGAAATATTTGATGGAATAGACAATGTATTTGAAATATTTACCTCATTTCCTGATATAGTTGTAGTTGCAGCATAGGGAGTTCCGTTATAATATAGAGTTGCATTTATAGAAGATATTGCAGATAATTTATTTAATTGAACTAAAAATTTCTCTGTTGATGTTTGTAATGTTGAGGTATTATAAGAAACTGAACTTACATTTAATCCTTGATGTATAGAGTAATTACTTGCAGCAAAAGAACAAGAACCATCTACATTACATGCTTCGCAGTTCCAAACATTATATGAGGTTAAGTTAAACGGATATATTTTATTTATTTGTGTAGAGTTTCTCATAATAAATGTAACTACTGTAGATTTAATGTATGTATTATCTTCAGAATTATCATTAAGATATACATTTATTGTAGATACATTCCATCCAAATGGGCTAATTGAACTTATACTTGGATTTGTTACAAAAACATTAGAGTAAGATGTAGAGGAAGTTGTAAATTCTGATGAATTTAATTTTGTACCATTTGAGAACACAAACTCTATTTTCATTTTTCCAGATGTATCCCTAGATCTTTTCCACTGATTAGTATAATCTAGAACATAACTATTAATTGCTTGAGCTTCATATATCTTCCAATTATTATTTACAACTTCATAATCTCTTACTCCTGCGACACCATATGTATCATTTAGGTAAGCAGTTTCTGTTTCATTCCTATGCCAAGTTCCAGTTGAATTAGTCCATAAACTTATGTTAGATAAATAGGTTATATCATCACTCGCTGAACAACTAAATTTAATTAAGTTCAAAGAATTATTCAAATAATTTGGAGGGCTGTTTAAAGTTACAGTTGTTGCTGCATTAACAAAATTCACTGAAAATAAGACGATACTTAGTATAGCTAACACTAAAAAAACTTTACTATGAGCTTCTAAACCATGTGTTTTTTTTGTGATTTTGTTATTTTTTATCATTTTACCAAATTATTTTAAATCCCATGTTTTTTAATTCTCTTCTTATGTTTTCTTGAGGAAATGGTTTATCTAATTTCTCAAAACGCAAAGCGTTATAATGCGATTTCTTTCTACCCATTCCTAAGGCTCTTACAAAATAAGATTCTGCTTTTTCATGTTCTATTGTTGTTCTTTTAACTCCTTTGGATAATTTATCATAAATAACAATTGTGTGTTTTGGTTGTTTATGTTTAAATGGAATTTTTAATTGCCTTGCAGCTTCAGAGTTCATTCCAATGTAGCCACCCTTGATTTTTTTCTGAGTATATTTTATTTTGTATTTCACTTTCTTTTTAACCTCTTGAGTTTTTTCTCCATTGGAATTAGTCCTGCAGAATAGTAATTAGGAAATTCACATAAATGTTGTTGAGCTATTCTCTTGGCAACTTTTTTAGATTTGGTATGTTCCATTTCTATGGGTATTCCTAATCTCAATTCTTTCTTTTTTATTTTACATTTTTTTGTTATCTTTATCATATTAAGC
>Ga0208940_1003686_pt1 | contig 12686 bp, 10 predicted proteins | sample AD_JPNNA6_MetaG_FD_184445 | JGI IMG/M metagenome (GOLD analysis project Ga0208940, IMG submission 184445) | Active sludge microbial communities of municipal wastewater-treating anaerobic digesters from Japan - AD_JPNNA6_MetaG (SPAdes) (version 2) | ecosystem: Engineered > Bioreactor > Anaerobic... | reverse complement strand
GCACCGTCCCCTTCTACACCAGGGCCCGCGTCGACCAGCGGTTCGGAAACCTTACAAACCTTATCATGGTCGGTGTTTATCTGGTCTGGGTGGTCAGGGTTGTTTGCAAGGCATATATGTACACAATCACCTTTCCTATCATCTGTTTCTCGCGCGCGTGCGATGGTATATGAAAAACCCTGACCACCCTGACCACCTGTATCATCAAAAAGTGACTGGTCAGGGCGGTCAGGGTTATTTGTAACTCTCTTCAAAATTACCCCGCGGTATATATGGATCCTCTTCCCACCAACCCGGGGCCTCTCTGTGGTGATCCCCCGTCTCGCAAGTTCCTGGGTGAAGACGTTCTTCATGATTGGATCTTTCTTCGATTTCTCGCAGTGCCGGCGGTATGCATCATAAAGCACATCCTTTTGGACCTCGGCCCCGGGTTTGAGTTCGCATTCTTCATGAATGAATTTCGAGACTGTGTCACTCGCAGAAGTCCATAACATCTCGACCACCGCGGGGTCCATGCGGTAGAATTTCCCGGCCATCATGTCCCGGACGGCATTGATGATGAGGAGAAGGAACCCGGACAGGTTCTCGTTGGTGATAAACTGTTTCTTCCATTCTGGGTTTCGCGGGAATGTGTTTCCAAAATAAACATACACCCATCGCGACCACCATGCAGGATCGTCTATAACTTTGCATACCGGGGGAACGTTGCACGTAAAAGCGTGCACTGCGGGAAGGGTGGTTGAAATCCGGTCGCAAAATTTACGTTCAACGGTAACAGGCATACCACCCGTGAGTTTTTTAAATTCTCCCAGGTTCTTCAAGGGTATTTCGGCCAAATCATCGTCCAGGTTCAGAATTTTACCAAGCAAATCATATTTCGAGTATCTGTTAAAGAGGAGATCTGCCAAAGAGGCATTCGCGATATTCTGACTTCCGATCGTGGCCGTCAAAAACTCGAAATAGGTCGTTTTCCCGGCGTCCTTCTTGCCTTCGAACAGATACGCCGTCTTATAACAATCTCCCCAGGATTGAACGACTGCCTGGGCCGGTAACTGGATGAGATATACGACGTTCTCTTCATCGACCCACTCAGTGAAGGTGTCCAAGACGGGACCAGGATCCGCGTCGGGGTCGAATGAAACCGGCAGCCGATACGAAAAGAAATAATCATCGGTATAGGGCAGGATGGTAATTTCGCCTTTTGTGATGTGGAGGATTCCGTTTTTCACCGGGAGATAGCCATAATGTTTGTTGAAAGGCGGCGTTGCATATGGTTGATAGTCGGCGAGATAGGACAGAACCTCTCTTTTGGCATTGACTATCGATTTCTCGTATTCCAAATCCGTAAGGATTCTCTGGATTTCGGCCTCGATTTGCCCCTTGTTTGGTAAATAAACCCCCTCATCACGATAGAAGAGGTTCTGCCTGACACTGATCACGTGCAGATTACGGCGGATTTCCTCGGCGATCTCGGCGAAATCAATCGGGGGTGTTTCATTTCCTCCACCCCGCCGACCACGCCCCCTGGGAACAGGCTCCCCCTCGGGATATTGTCCGGCCGACTCGGCGATCCGGTCCACCTCGTCGCGTGGCAGGGGAGGATCGCATTTCGCGGCGTTCTCGGCATGCAGGGCCTCGCGGATCGCGGTTTCCGACAGACCACGGGCACGTAGGGAGGACGCAAGGCGGAACAGGGTATCGTTCCTCTGTCCTTCCCGTATCCGTTCGGGAACAGTTATTCGTGGGGCCTGGGACCTGCCCCGGCTTGTGATGAGGTTGAACAGCCACCGCGGGGCGTCGGCGATCGGCGAGTCGTCCAAGATCTCGTAGGATCCCCCGGACACATGCAGGGAGGGCGGCATGACAATATAACCACCCCATCCTTTCACATCGAGGCCAGGGCCGATTTTTCCCGACGAAGATGATATTTTGACGGGTTTCCCCGTCATGGGGTCCACGCACCGAAAGAGATAATGCAAACCGCCGCCGCCGGTCCTGTGCGTCCTGGTTGCAGGAAGAGGGCCGTATTTTTCAACAAGTGCGGCAAGTGCCTCTTCCCCGCCATGCCGTGGATCGATGTCGAGGCAAAAGAAATCACGGCCGGTACGAACGCCAATTCCCGCCCGGGGCCACCGGGTCCACCAGTCGCGGATCCTCTCCGGGTTACCCGTCGCGTCGTGAAGACCTGCGGGCGTCCTCGGGTGTTTCCCTGGACTTTGACAAGATACCGCACCGCACGTGCAGAGGCCATCCGGGCCGGGGGTGTGCAGGGGAAAAACCGACCATCCCCGGTGTGCGTACGCGAGGGCGGCGGTCAGGAACGGGTTTTCATCGTCACCGACCGGGGCCCCTGCTGTCGCTGTTCCGTTCATGCGGCCCCCTCGATTTTAAAAATATTTTTCAGGGGGCACGCGGCGGTGCCAATGAGCCCGCACCAGGACCCATCATTTTTACAGAACCCCGCCACGCAAACGGGATCCCCCGCCCCGTCGGGAAGTAGAACCCTGCCTGTGTGTTTTAATTCGCGGCATCGCGTCACGGGCCCGCCCCCTCGTCGTCAACAAGAACAAATACCCGCCCCGGTTGGGTCTTTATCAAATGTTCCGCGAGGATCCGTTCTAACGGCGGCAAGGTTTCGAGGTCCTCGCGCCGTATCCGGATAGGCAACCGTGGGGCCTGCTCGCTTATCATACGGAACCGCCCCGCAGCCGTTCTTTAATTAACTCTTCCAGAATCCGGGAACGGGGGATCTGCCCGCGTAGTGCGTCCAAATCCTTCAGGACGCCCCGATCTATTGTAAGACTGATTAAAACCCGGTTTCGCATTTTTTTTCACAACAATGTATATGTATTTGAAGTATATAAATTTCTTAGTTCGGTATAACTATAAGTTATATAGTGAGTTAACTTATAAAACCATATAAGAATGGTAACAGGTGAGGATTATCTTAATACAGCAATCACGGCGTATTCCCTCAAAATTAAAAGCGAACGAGTCAGAAAGAACGTTTTAAAAGTTATCGAGTTACTTTCCGACCGATATAAAAAGAATTGGCCCGGGTGGGTCAAATCAAGTGAGATTTTCGCCCTTCTGAATGAAAACCCCTTTACTGTTACCAATTTGCTTAAAAACCTTATCAACACGGGGATAGTTATACGGCACGAATGCCCGCGAAAAAAAGGGCAATATGGGAAACCGCGCGTTTTTTACCGCATTGTCGGATATATCGATCCAACCAGGTTTAAAACGCATGAAGAATTGATAGAGGATCTGAAATTCATAACGAACGCCTTAACGGACACCGTCATGAGAGAAGGTATCTGCCGTCAAATGTTGTTCGAAATTACCGAAAAAGACCAGACAGAGGAGATAAAACGACGGGCCGCAGAAATAAAAAAACACCAGGAAGAACAGATAGAGGAAATAAGGAAGGTAGAGAAAATACCTGATCCTTGTCAAAAATCATGAGTTTTTGAGGTTTTTTAACGCCTCTACCAGTGCCTCGGGGTTTTCCCGTGCGATACTCTGTAACGTCGCGAGTATGGTATCCCGGCGGGCCCTGGCGTCCGGCGTGAGTCCGTGGCCGCAGGTCACACAATATGCCGCGTTTACCGGGTTCAAAGTCTGACACTCCGGGCATACCCTGGGGGTGAGCGTGACCGTCTTCTTCGCGGGTTTTTTCTGCGCAATACCCGATTTTTCCAACGCCACGCGGTCCACGTAGTCTTTTCCTGGTTTCGCGTAGACGTCGATCATCGGCGTTTTGAGAGTTCCCCAGTTCTTGACCATGACATATTGTAGATCCGTCCCCTCTTCCACGTCGTGCGTGATCTTCGAGGGCCGGAAAATTGACGGGGTTAATTTATTAATTCCGGTCCTTTTTCGAAGGCGGGATATTGTTTTGGCAAGGCCGGCGTAGGTTAACGGCGCGTAGTTATGCGAATGCCTCACGGTTTGCAGGAAAACCGGGGCCTCGGGGGTAATGGGAAGGGGATAATCGTTTTCCCACTGGTTGATATACGGGACGGCAAAAACAAACCGTATCGGCCGTTCCTTTCCAGTTTTGGGGGTTTTAAGGACCATGCGGATCCCGTAATCGTCCCGGATAAGGTCGCCCCATTTCAACCCAACCACTTCACCAGGGCGAAGGGACCCGTCGTATAACGTCGCGATAATGGCCCGATCGCGTGACGTGGTGCATGCGGTAAGGACTCGTTCTATTTCTTCTCGCGTTAGCAGGTCCTCTTTTTTTTTGGCGGCGAAGTCCATACCCGGGGCCTTGACGGGTTTTATCTTCCTGGTGTCGATACGGCCGCCGTTATCTGCATACCAGGTGAGAAATGATTTAAACGTAACTATCACGCGGCGGGTATAATTCCGGGATAAGGTTCCGTCGCCGCCCTCGTCAACAGGTCCCATAGACCGGATCGCCCGGAATACTCCAAGTGCGTCCTGTGTGGTGATGGTATCCAGTCTTTTCCCGGCCTTGTGTAAAAGGTTCAGAACAAACGATAACTCGTATCGTCGCGCGTTCACGCTCTGTTCCCGGGTGCCGCGGTGTGCTTGTCGTTCCTCGAAGTATCGGGAGATCAGTTCCTCTTCAGAGTTCATCAAGAAAAGAGATCCCACGTAATGATACATTAGTGTAGTGGTCAAAGAGTCAAGAACCCTACGGGGGTATACACCTGATTTCCTCTCGATTGAACAAAAATCCATCCGGAGTTTTGTTCCAAGAATTATTGTCATGCAGAATATTTAATTCAGGGTTATTCCCCTTTCAGCATTGTCATCTTCTCTCTTCCGAAAACCACGGTCAATGCGCGAAAAAAGAGGGTTGTCTCTCACGCCGCTGATGGCAGGGTGGAGAGAATCCGTGCAAGGACAAAAAGCAGAATCCCATTGCAGAAGAGAATCGCTGCTGTCACCATGCCCGGGATGAGTCCCGGAAGGAGCATGGATGTGCCAAAGAGTATGCTCACGATGTTGAGGACTGTCTGGGTGAGGAGCAGGTTTCTCAAAGGGGTGGGAATCGGGACGGGGGGCGCCTTCGGGGTTCCCATCTGCTGCAGGAGGGGGAAAATCCGGATGGCCAGAGGAACGATCCCACCGGCGATGTTCAGTATTCCGAGCATGATCCGGAGCACATCGGTCAGGATACCCGGGACAATGCAGGAAAAGACTCCCAGTGCAACGAAGGCAAGACCGATCGTGACAAGCGTCCACGAGCGCCGGAACCGGCCGACTGGTGTCTCCCCCACTGCAAGCACCTGGATCGCCATGATAACGAGCAGGAGACCGAACTGGCCATCGGGAGAGAAGGGGAGCGTTCCCATGGTGATTGGCACGAGCAGGACTGCCAGGAACGCAAGGAGCACACCGAGGAAGACAAGGAGAGCTGTCGTGAAGGTGAGAGGTGCCTCCCGGAGGAGGAAGAAGTGTCGTTCTTCGGACGGTCCCGTGGATGGTGGCAGGGAACTTTCGGGGTATTCCTTCCTGACGACCTGGATACACCATGCAAGGTAGAGGAGGCTTATACCATAAACGATGAGGAAGACTGCGGTCAGCCAGTCGGTCGTGAGAGCAGGCAGGATCGTGACGAGGCCGAGAATAAAAGCCATGAGGTACACGAGGAAGCAGGCAAGCGTGAGGTGCCGGAGGATGCCGGGAACCTTCAGCCACGCTGGAGCCCTGTCCCTGCGGGAAGCAAGCTGAAAAAGGAGGACCGCACCTCCGGACAAGAGCAGCACGCCGACAAGGATCCTGACAAGGGCCGAGAGGGATTCCGGGATAAAACAGGCACCCATACCGATGACCGAGGCCGAGATCCCCACGATGGTGACAAGCCAGGATCGGCGAACGTCGCCAAACGGGGTCCTGCCCATGGTGATGACCTGCAGGGAAACGATAACGAGAAAGAGTCCGTAGGTGCTGTCCGGTGCATAGGGCAGATCGCCGGTGTGGATGAAAAAGAGGAGGACACCAAAGAGGAGCATGAAGACCGAGAGCACAAGCAGGATGACAGCCTCGAGTGCAATATCGAGTTCCTGGCGCTTTGATGGAACTTTTTGATGAAAATCTTCCACGATTTTCCTCCAAAAATTATTTTCCGGATATTGACCGTAAAACCACATAGTATTTTTCGGGGGAGACCTGGAAAATGAAAGGTATGACGAACCTGTATTATGCATGATTTTTATAGTCTCTGCAGCAATCCAGATATGAAAACATGAGGAATGTATCCATGGTGTCCTTCTCTTTACGCTCGATTCCTGCTGTTATCCTGCTTGCCATCGCCCTGGTGGCATGCACGGGACAGGTCTCTGCCATGATCGGTGGCGGCACGGGATATTTCCAGATCTCGTCTTCCCCGTCGGGTGCAACGGTCTACTTTGACGGGACATACCGGGGCGAGACCCCTGTCACAATTCCTGTTTCCACAACAGGAACCCCGTCCCATTCGATCCGGATCACCAAGACCGGCTACACTGAATGGACCGATACGTATGAGGGCAATCCCTTCGAGGGTGAGACGATCCACATCAGCGCGACGCTCCAACCCATGCCGGGTGGGGGTAAAGGATATTACAGGATATCCTCCAGCCCTTCGGGAGCATCAGTCTACTTCGATGATTCATACAAGGGGACCACCCCGCTCACCATAACCGTTTCGACAACGGGGACGCCGGGGCATACCATCCGGCTCGTGCTCTCCGGCTACCAGGAGTGGAGCAGTTACCAGCCCGGCAACCCCGGCGAGGACGAGACCGTTTACGTGACGGCAACATTGCAGCCTGTCCAGACTTACGGGAGCATCACCGTGACGTCATCACCCTCTGGTGCGACTGCTGTTCTCGACGGCGCGCAGTCAAAGGTCACACCCTGCACGTTCGATAACGTGCTTCCCGGTCTCCATACGGTCCAGGTGAGCAAGTCCGGGTACCAGGTATGGAGTACGACAACATCAGTCAGTTCCGGCCTGAATACACAGGTCTTTGCATCACTTTCCCCAATCACTCCTGCGACCGGTTCCATCTATGTCACGTCTGTCCCCTCTGGTGCAAGTGTCTACGTTGACGGGACATACTATGGCCCTTCGCCGCAGCTTGCATCCGGACTCCCCCCGGGGTACCACCAGGTCAGGATATCCCTCTCGGGCTTCCAGGACTGGATAGGGAACGTGTTGGTCAACTCCGGTGAGACGACGAGGGTCTCCCAGACACTCTCTGTCACCCCCACTCCAACCCAGGTCTCTGGTACGGGTTCGCTGTCCGTCCAGTCGAATCCCGCCGGGGCGAGCGTATACCTGGACAACGAGTACATGGGAATTACTCCGCTCGTCATCCCTTCGGTTCCCCCTGGTATGCACACCGTCCTCCTGACCCATCCCGGCTATACCGACTGGAGGGCAACTATTCAGGTCAACAGGGACACCCAGACGCCCGTAGATGCAACACTTTCACCCTCCCCGACCATAACCCCGACGAAGGCCCCGCTCCCGGCAGTTCTTGCCCTGCTCGGCATGGGGATCCCCGTGTTGGTAGTATGGGGAAGGAGACGGTGAAAAGATCCTTTTTCCTTTTTTTCGCATCAGAAAAAATCAATCATCGTCGGTTCCTCTCCCTCTTTCCCACGGAAAGTGGCCACCGGCAAAAAAAACGTGGTCTGTGATACCATGAATTGGTATGCAGAACTTTAAAGCAGAAAAAAAACATGGAGGGGTCTCCTGTCGCTGCTGATAATCCTCCGGTTACCTTTTAAAAAAAAAGATAGAATATTCCCTACACTACCGGGAACTGCTCGGGGTTGATGGGTATCAGTGCCGGGTCCCACCAGGACGATGGCGGGTACCACTGAATGAAGGTCAGGGTGAGTCCGCTGTTCCCGGACCCTGCAAAGACCTGGGGTGCTTTCCACATCAGGTAGCCTGTCTCGACTGCGAATGCCTTTTCTTTCGGGTTCCAGCGTTCCCCGGTTGTTATATAGACATCGTATATCCCGGGCGGAACGACCTGGTCAAACCGGTGTGAATGCCCCTTTGCAACGTATACCGCGAGGATAGCCCCCCGCTGACCCCTCGGGGTCAGGGCAACCACAACGTCGGACGTACCTTTTGTGTTATCAACTGCAAGGAATTGTCCACCCGGGAGCAGTGTCCCCTTGAGCAACGCCTCACCCGGAATGGTCACGTAACGGTTCCTGACTGCAGTATCGAGGAAATGTTCGATAACTCCTTTGAGAGAGGGGTTACGGTCGATTGCCATCTCGTAGTCTGCAATCGCGTCGTCGTAGCGGCCCAGCTCCGCGTATGCCTTGCCGCGGTTGAAGTATGCCCTGGCAAAGCCCGGATCGAGTTCAATTGCATGGGAATAAGCGTCTATTGCAAGATCCCATCGTAACTGGCTGGAATACGTATTCCCCCGATCGTTCCACAGGGAAGCAGTCATTACGGGTATCGACTCATCCGGTCCCGGAGAATCCCCTGCTGCGACGGGCAGGGAGATAAGAGGGATGAGAATGAGGAGGATGAAAAAATGAAAAGTCATTCTCTGGTCTGTGGCAGTCATTGTGGCATCTCCATTACAGGAATATGCAGGGTGTCATAAATACATACTCCTCTGCCCTCATGCGCCAGAGTAACATACCGCTGGACATGCCCCGCTATATCTCCCTTGCACCCATAGCTTCTGCAAATGTATGTGATGTGCCATCTCCTCTCGGGCATCGTTCCTGGTACTCTCCTCTCATATTCTGCCGGGGACAGGCGGATGGCTATCGCCTGCACGGTGGGCGCAATCCTCCCTGACCTCGTGGACAAGCCACTCGGACTTGTAATCTCGGGTACTGTGGGTTACGGAAGGATTTACTCGCATACACTCGTGATGGGGCTGTTATTTTTCGGCCTTGGGATTGTTTCGTGGGCCTTCCTCCGAAAATACGCCTGGAACACCGGGGTACTCGTTGCACTGGGCATGGGATTTCTCCTCCACCAGATCCTCGACGCGATGTGGCAGACGCCTGCAACATGGTTCTGGCCATTCCTGGGACCTTTCCCTCCGGGAGAGAGAATTGCGATTATCCCGTATATCCTCGCTGATATTCTTCAGCCTGCAGAATGGCTCGCAGGAATCGCCTTCATCTTTCTTTTTGCCTGGCTCATCGGAGCCGGACGTGCACGGGCGCCATATGGGGCAGGATTGTCACTCGTCCTTGGTTTTTCTGCTTTGTGGTTGACGATTTGTGCATTGGGTGGATCGTTCTGTCCGCTTACAGGCTGGGATTCCCGGTCCGATAACCTGATTGTTGCACTCGTCCTTCTTGGGGGAGCGATCTGCCTGGCAATGGAAAATGCAGGGTTCATGCAGGGAGAAGGGAAGGATTCAAAAAGGCTGCAATGAGATGGGTCCTGTCCCTTCATCCAGCAGACCAGTGAAGTGTGATTCAACGGATTCAATAATATTGCTCCCGGATGGAGCCTACCCTTATTTAATTCCGGATTTACATACCCTGTGCAAGACATGTTCACCTTTGTCCTCGGCACGCGTCCCGAGATTATCAAGTGCAGTCCTCTCATCCGCCTCTTCGAGAGAGAACATGTGCCTTACTCCATCATCCACACCGGCCAGCACTATTCATACGAGATGGACCGGATCTTTTTCGAGGACCTGCAGCTCCCGGAACCTGAATACTCCCTGGATGCGGGATCAGGGTCCCATGGCAGGCAGACGGGCACGATCCTTGAAGGGGTTGAAAGAATCCTCATCGCCCACACTCCATCCGCGGTCCTTGTGCAGGGAGATACAAACACGGTCCTTGCCGGGGCACTGGCAGCAGTAAAACTCCATGTCCCGGTTGCCCACATCGAGGCCGGGTTACGGTCCTTTGATCGGAGAATGCCCGAAGAGATAAACCGCGTCGTAACCGACCACATTTCGACGTACCTCTTTGCACCCACGACACTGGCAGAAAGGAACCTCTTGTCCGAGGGTATTGATCGGGCAACGATCCACGTTTCCGGAAATACCATCGTGGATGCCGTGTTCCAGAACCTTGACATTTCGAGGAAGAAATCAGGCCGGGTAACCGGTACCGGCGGATTAAAAGAGGGTCAGTTCATCCTTGCAACCGCACACAGGGCAGAAAATGTGGATGTCAAGGAGAACCTGAAAGGAATACTGGAAGGCTTAAAGAGCCTTGGCAATGAGACAGGGATGCCTGTTGTTTTTCCGGTTCACCCCAGGACGCGGAAGATGATGGAAATGTTTGCCCTCGAAAGTGATGGTCTTTTCACCATTCCTCCAGTTGGATACCTCGAATTTCTCCGTCTCGAGGCTTCTTCATGCCTTGTCCTGACCGATTCCGGAGGAGTCCAGGAAGAGGCCTGCATTCTGAAGGTACCCTGCGTCACCCTCAGGGAGAACACAGAGAGGCCTGAAACCATAGATGCAGGGGCTAACGTGCTTGCAGGGACCGATCCGTTACGAATCGTCAGGGAGGGCCTTGCAATGATCGGAAAGAAAAGGGACTGGAAAAACCCCTTCGGGGACGGGCATGCTGCAGACAGGATCCTTGAAGTACTCCTGGAAAGGCTCTGAACGGGGAATAGAGACCGGGAAAGTTTTTCTTTGGAGGGAATCCAGAATCCTTTATGAAAATACATGTTCAAAGGAAAATGCATGGACGGAGGTCTCTGGCTGTTCTTCTCTTCCTCTTTCTTCTCATCATCCCGGTCGCACCGGTGACCATTACCGGGCGGCCCGAGACTGTCTCAAATGGTCATCCACTCTTTGTGACGATCACAAGTCTTCCGGACGGGGCGCAATTCTCACTCCTCGTGGAAGCAACGTACGATGTATCTCCCAATACCGACTTCCAGTTCCAGATGAGCCAGTTTAAAATGCCTTTCTCCTTAAAGAAGGGGAGTATCACTGCGACACTGGAGGGGACGTCGCAGAACCGCCTCGAGGTGAAGAAAGAGGACACTATCGTGAGTGTGTCCGGCAAGTCAACAGATGGCCGGTTCACTACCACGAAGTCCTACGATATTACGGCAGGAACCTATGACTATTTCCGGCTCTCAGGGACCACGCTCCCGTCAGCGCGATCGATTACCACCCGGTTCCAGGTGACGGGAGTCAAGCAGGGCCCTGTGGATTCCGAGATCGGGTTCGTGGTCGACGGTCTGCCCTCAGGCACGATAACCCTGGCCGCCCTGGTGGATGGAACCCAGGTCCTCTACAAGACTATTCCTGTCGGTTCAGGAGAGCCGCCCCGGTTAATAAGCCAGCCATCCACCACCACCGGACCGTCAGTATCCCAGGAAACGGTCTCTTTCACGTCTATCGATGAGACAGTGAAAGTCAGGGTGCCTCCAGGCGTGCAGATCAGCGTCGTTGGGGTTCCATTGCCAGCTGCACCGGAGGAGATGCAGGTCATTGCCGGGCCCTATGCCATTGTACCTTACGAAGCAGTCTTTTCTCCACCAGGAGAGATTTTGTTTTCCACCGGTAACACTGGGGCTGGTAATAATACCGCTGTAGCCTTTTTTTCAGGTGATAGCTGGACACTCCTGCCATCAATGGCTGCAGGAAACCACGTAGCTGCACCTCTCGGCAAGGGAGGGATGTATGCCCTGGTCCGGCCGGCCGGCACCGTCCATACACAGACTATTACAACAAAGACTACCATGCCTGCCACGATGACCACGGTCCCGGCGACTCAAATGACTGCGGCAGCGTCTCCCACCCAGAAGGCCGGCCTCTCCCCCGCACCAGCCTTGACTGCAGTCGTGATAGCCATGATAGTATTTGGAATAGCGAAAAGGAAGTGACCCGAAAGTGTTCCCGGGTCATGCGCCGGATGGACGCCCCCCCTTTTTTAACAGTTCCCAAAGGCCCTTTTTAAAACCCCCCATCAGGCAGAGGTTGAATAGATCCCGGAACCCACGAACCATTCCGTGTCTACGGGAACGACGTAACAGAGCTTGAGAGCTTCGTTCCCGGTCCCGGGGTTCGGGTATACCACGTACACGAAACCGCCACCTCGTGCTGCAACGTCACATTCCCATTCAACGGCCGCAACACCGTAATGGTCCAAAAATCCAAGCCTGTTTGTTCCCATTAATCCGGGCTGGTTCGGGAGAGCAAGGGTTGTACCGTTCAGACTGTATGCAAAGATATACGATGCACCATCTGCCCACGGTCCGGAAAGGTCGTTGAAGGCCGCAAGGGCTGCCTCCTTTCCCTGCTGCTGCGCAAAATCCCGGGCCTTTTTCACCCTCTGCACGAGCTGATCCCGTTCCTTCTGGCTGAAACCGGCATCGACATGGGGCAGGTATACTCCGGAACCGACGAACCATTCATCGTCCACGGGGACAACAGAGGATAATTTCAATTGCCCGGAAAAACCCGCGGAAGGATTGGGATACACGTAATAAGTGTGCCCTCCTCCACGGGACGCGAGGGCAACCATGGCACGGATATATTCAACCCCGTTGCTGTCCCGGACATCGATACGGTTTTCCCCGACAAGTCCCTGCTGATAGGGAAGGGCAAGGACCGTCCCGTTCATATCGTATGCGAATATGTACCATTCACCCTTGGAAAAACGTCCCTTCTGGTCATTGAATTCCCGAAGAGCTTCGTCTTTGCCTGCCTCCCGGGCAAACGAGGCGGCGTCCCGGACAAAGG
>Ga0208940_1003680_pt1 | contig 12717 bp, 10 predicted proteins | sample AD_JPNNA6_MetaG_FD_184445 | JGI IMG/M metagenome (GOLD analysis project Ga0208940, IMG submission 184445) | Active sludge microbial communities of municipal wastewater-treating anaerobic digesters from Japan - AD_JPNNA6_MetaG (SPAdes) (version 2) | ecosystem: Engineered > Bioreactor > Anaerobic... | reverse complement strand
ATTTTCACAAATTTATCCCCAGGCCGGCTGGGTGGAACATGACCCGATGGAAATCTGGGGCTCGCAACGCGGCGCGGCCAGCGAAGTGATGGCCGCCACCGGCATCTCCCCCGAAGAGATCGCGGCAATCGGCATTACCAATCAGCGCGAAACCACCATCGTCTGGGATAAAGCCACCGGCAGGCCCGTCTATAATGCCATCGTCTGGCAGTGCCGCAGGACCGCGTCTATCTGCGACGAGCTGAAGGCCGCCGGTCTCGAAGAAACCATCCGGGAAAACACGGGGCTGGTGGCGGACGCGTACTTCTCGGGAACAAAGCTTAAATGGATTCTCGATCATGTCGAAGGCGCCCGCGACAGGGCGCGGAAAGGCGAACTGCTCTTCGGCAATGTCGATACCTGGCTGATCTGGAACCTCACCCGCGGAAAAGTCCATGTCACGGATTACAGCAACGCTTCCCGCACGATGCTGTACAATATCCGGGAACTGAAATGGGATTCGATGCTTCTCGAGAAGCTGGATATTCCCGCCTCCATGCTGCCGGAGGTCAAGCCCTCTTCCGCCGTGTACGGCGTCACCGATGCGCGCGTTCTGGGCGGCGAAATCCCCATCGCCGGAGACGCGGGCGATCAGCAGGCGGCGCTGTTCGGCCAGGCCTGCTTCACGCCCGGCATGGTCAAGAACACTTACGGCACCGGCTGTTTCATGTTGATGAATACGGGAGAAAAGCCGGCCCTTTCGGAAAAGGGGTTGTTGACAACCATTGCCTGGGGAGTGGGCGGCAAAGTGGAATACGCCCTGGAAGGCAGTATCTTTGTGGCCGGCGCGGCGATTCAGTGGCTGCGCGACAGCCTGCGCGTCATTTACGATGCCAGGGACAGCGAATATTTTGCCACTCAAGTTCCCGACACGCATGGGGTTTATCTGGTGCCCGCCTTTGTGGGACTGGGCGCGCCCTACTGGGACATGTACGCCCGCGGCGCCATTGTCGGACTCACGCGCGGAGCCAACCGCAACCATATTATCCGCGCCACGCTGGAATCCATCGCCTACCAGACGCGCGACGTTCTGGAGCTGATGCGCAGCGAATGCGGTATTGATTTGTGCGAACTTCGCGTGGACGGCGGCGCCTGCGCCAATAACTTCCTCATGCAGTTCCAGTCGGACATTCTTGACGTCCCGGTGGAGCGTCCGGAAATCATTGAAACCACGGCCCTTGGCGCCGCCTATCTGGCGGGTCTGGCCACGGGATTCTGGAATGACCAGGCCACGATTTCAGAGAAACGGAAAGTGAACCGGAGATTTGAACCCGCCATGGACGCAAAGCAGAGGCAAACGCTTTATGACCGCTGGAAAAGAGCGGTGGAACGCGCCAGAGGATGGGAAGAGGAGTAAGGAAAGGCTGAAGGCTGAAGGCTGAAGACTGAAGGCTGAAGGCTGAAGACTGAAGGCTGAAGACTGAAGGCTGAAGGCTGAAGACCGAAGGCTGAAGGCTAAAAGGAAGATTTTATTTTAGATGATCAAGACGGATGTCATCATTATCGGCGGAGGCGCCACGGGCTGCGGCATTGCCCGGGACCTGGCGCTCCGCGGCATCCCTCACTGCCTGATTGAGAAAGGCGATTTCGCGGCGGGAGCCACCGGCGCCTGCCACGGGCTCTTGCACAGCGGCGGCCGGTACGCGGTGTCGGATCCCATCGCGGCCAAAGAATGCTACGATGAAAATCTGATTCTGCGGCGCATCGGCGAAAAATGCGTGGAGCGCACCGGCGGATTATTCGTGAGGCTGCCCGGCGATTCCAAACTCTTCCGGGAAAGATTTTTGCGAAGCTGCGACGACATCGGCATCCCCACCGAAATTCTTTCTTCCACCAAAGCGCTGGAACTCGTGCCCAATTTGAATCCGGACATCGAGGAAGCCATCCGGGTTCCCGACTGCTCGATCGATCCTTTCCGCCTGTGCCTGCTCAACATGAAAACCTCGCAGATGAAAGGGGGCTTGATTTTCATCCGCCACCGGGTCACGGAAATCGTCCAATCCCACGGCCGTTGCATCGGCGTCAAAGCCACCGACGCGGCCACGGGCGAAGTAAAAGAAATCCACGGCAACATTCTGGTCAATGCCTCGGGCGCGTGGGCCGATCTCGTGGCCCGGCTGGCCGGCTGCGAAGTGCCGCTGACGCTCTCCAAAGGCAGCCTGGTCATCACCAATCACCGCCTGACCGACATGGTCATCAATCGCCTGCGGCCTTCCTCGGACGGCGACATCATTGTTCCCAACGAAGCCGTGTGTCTCGCCGGCACCACGTCGCTTTCTGTGGAAGACCCGGATGCACTCTCGACCCAGTCCGCGGAGGTGGACGCCATCATCGGCGAGGCCGGCCGGATGATTCCTCATTTTCATAAGGCGCGCATTATCCGGGCGTTTTCAGGCGTCCGTCCCCTGCTCAAATCGCAAAAGATGGACAGCCGGGAAATCTCGCGCGGCTTTCAGATTATCGACCATCAAAACGGTATGTACAGCATCGTCGGCGGCAAACTCACCACCTTCCGGCTGATGGCGGAAAAAATGGTCGATACCATCATGAACGCCTTTAATCTGAAGCACGACTGCGAAACGGCCGACCAGCCGCTGGACGGCCAGGAGGAGCTCAGCGGGTATCCCCTGTCCCGCCGACTGGCGGACATGAAAAACATCCTGTGCGAATGTGAACTGGTAAGCCGCGGCCGCGTGGAAAATATTATCCGGGAAACCGGCACCCGCCATGTGGGAGACATTTCACACCGGACGCGCCTGGGCATGGGCCCCTGCCAGGGAGGCTTCTGCACCTTTCGCGCGCTGGGCGTCATGCATGACATGGAAATTCTGACGGCCCAACAGTCCGTGCAGTCGCTTCGGGAATTTCTACAAAGGCGTTTTCGCGGAATCCGCTACGCTCTGTGGGGAGATCAGCTGCGGGAGGAGCAGCTGGTCGAATATATTTATCTGGGCATTCTGGCCATGGAGAAAACCCGTGAGCGTCATTGAATACGATGTCATTGTCATCGGCGCGGGCGCGGCGGGTCTGACCGCGGCCGCCTGGCTCGCTCAACAGGGCGTAAGCGTGGCGCTGGTCACCGCCGGTGAACCGACCGCCTGCCTGTCCACCGGCTGCATCGATGTCTGCTCCCGCGACGACCAACCGCTTTCGGGAATCGCCGGTCTGCCCGATGAGCATCCCTTCCATCTGGTTCCCGAGGCAATGTTGCGGCAGTCCATCGAAGACTTCCGGCAGATGATGGCGGACATGGACATGCCTTATGAGGGAACGTTGGAAAAAAACCGCCGCATTCTTTCGGCCATCGGCGCGTTCAAAACCACCTGCCTGGTCCCCGCGACGATGCAGGCCTCCCCGCAAAGTGACAACGAAAGGATTCATCTCATCACCTTCACGGGCCTCAAGGATTTTTATCCCGGCTATCTCCTTTCCCGCTTTTCGAACGCCTCCTTTTCCGCTTATGACGCCGGGGTTTCCACCACCATGGGCATCGCCGCCCATTTTGAGGACAGCGCCTTTCGGGAAACCTTTCTGCTGTGGCTGGAGCGGCAGAACATCCGCGAAGACAAGATCGCTTTCCCCGCGGTGCTGGGCCTGGAGTCGGCATTTTCCGTATTGAAGCAAATCGAATCCCGGCTGGAGCGCCCTGTCTTTGAAATCCCCACCCTTCCGCCGTCCATGCCCGGAAGAAGGCTGTTTAATGGCATGAAGGACCATCTGCGGCGCCGTGGAGGCGTGATCTACTGGAACTGGCCGGTCGTCGGTGTCGAAAAATCGGACCGCCAGATCGAAGCGGTTTCGACCGGGGCGCAGGGCAGGCCCAACAGCCTCAATGCCCGGGCTTTTATTCTGGCCACCGGATCCTTTGTCGGCGGAGGGCTCTGGGCAAAGCGGGACCGGATCGTGGAAAAGGTTTTTGACCTGCCCGTTTTTGCGCCGGAAAACCGGGATGACTGGTTTGACCAGGATTATTTTTCCGTCAGCCACGGCATCGGCCAGGCGGGCATTGTCGTGGATGACGCGTTTTGCCCGCAAGGCTCTCCCTGGAACAATGTTTTCGTCTGCGGTTCGATTCTCGCCCATTCAGAGGCGCTGAAAAACGGCTGCGGACACGGCTTTGCGATCGCCACGGGACGGGCCGCGGCCCGGTCCTGCCTGGAGAGACTGCGATGACGTTCGAGCATTGCATCCGCTGCACGATTTGCGTGGAAAGCTGCCCCGTCTTCCGGGTCCAGCCGGAATTTCCCGGCCCCAAGCAGGCGGGGCCCGACGCCCAGCGCTTCCGCATCGGCCGCGAAAAATCCATCGACGACTGGGTGCTTCTGTGCAGCCAGTGCAAACGCTGCGAAATGGCCTGTCCCTGCGGCGTGGAGCCGGCGCAAATCATTCTCCGGGTGCAGCAGCGGTACGGCCTGGAACACCCCCACACGCCGGCGCATCTGCTTTTTGCCAACAACTACTATCTCTCGGCCCTCGGATCAATGACGGCGCCGCTGGCCAACCGGATAGCCGCCGCCAAAATCGGCAAAAAAATCCTCGGACAAATGGGCATCGCGACGTACATCCCCTTCCCCAAATTCAGCTTCAAAACCCTGCGCGGAGAAAAGAAAATCCGCAGCCGCGGAAACCGGAAGATCGCTTTCTTTTACGGCTGCTTTATCAACTTCTACCGGCCCGACATCGGAAGAAAGATCATGCGGATGCTTCAGTCCTTTGACATCAATGTCGTCCTGCCTCCCCAGGTGTGTTGCGGGCTTCCCGCGCTGGGAAACGGCAACCTGGCGCTGGCGCGGACCTTTGCGCGAAAAAACGTCGCTTCTCTTTCCAACTATATCGACGCGGGATACGACATCGTCTATACCTGCACCTCCTGCGGTTTGTGTCTGTTGCAGGATTACATGGGGATTCTGGAAATTCCCGAAGCAAAAAAAATCGCGGAAAACAGCTACGACCTGCATGAATACCTGCTCAAGCTGATCGCGGAGCGCGAGATCTCTCCCGTCTTCCGGGAAGTTAACCGCTCGCTGGCCTATCACATTCCCTGCCACCTGCGCGCATTGAAAATCGGCTACCCGGCCGCCGAGCTGATGAAGCGGATTCCGGGGTTGGATGTAGCGATTCTCGATGACGCCTGCTGCGGACTCTCCGGCAGCTACGGCTTCAAGACAACCAATGAAGCCACGGCTTGCGAACTGGGCGCGCGGGCCGTATCACTGATCCGCAAAACCGGGGCAAAGGCGATTGTCGCCGATTGCGGATCGTGCCGTATGCAGCTTTCCGGCCTTTCGGGGATGAACGCGTTCGATCCGTCGGAGATCCTCTGCGAATCGCTGGGCATCCGGAACAAAAAATAAAATACCTCCTGACTTGCCGCTGGTTTTTTCCCTTATAGAGGACCATCGGAAAGACGGTTATCCGGCCGCTCCTTCGCTCTCTCACCACCTCAGCGCTCTTTCCGGGCTTCAATTTTGAATGCAACAAGATGCCGTCAAACGTCGTTAGATAGAGAAGCGTCCAGCTTAATTCGAGAGCTTTGAATAACGGCCATTTTTGTCATTTCGACCGAAGGGAGAAATCTTGAACAAACGGCCATCCTTAAGATTTCTCGTCGCTCACGCTCCTCGAAATGACATTGTTCAAAGCTCTCAATTCATTGACTAACGAAACATGACGACCTCGTAAAAAGTCTTTTTCGCGCTCTTTTCGTCATACCTCTAGCGAAGGCCGGTATCCGGTAATTACAATGAGTTATGGACCCCGGCGCCTGCCCGTACTGCGATACGGGGTTCGCCGGAGTGACGGTTTGAATTCCTTTTTACGAGGGCGTCAATTTTCAGCAACGATTAATCAAATTTCGAAAGGAGCGGGTAAGGGCATGGCGATTTTTGAATATGGCGAGTATCAAAACACGTATGAGTCCCCGGACAATCTGGTGGAGATTTTTGAAAACAGCGTTTCCAAATACGCCAACAATCTGTTTATTGGAGAAAAAGATTCTTCCGGGGTGTATCAGTGGGTAACCTACGCGCAAATCGCCGCCCGCGTCGACAATTTGCGGGGTGGTCTTGCTTCGCTAGGGGTTCAGGCCGGGGATACGGTCGGAATCATTGCGAACAATCGCAAGGAATGGGTGATCGGAGAAATGGCCACGCAGGGATTGCGCGCCGCCTTCGTGCCGATGTACGAAAAAGAACTGGTGACGATGTGGAAATATATTATCAAGGACGCCGCTGTCAAGGTCCTTCTCGTTTCCAAGCCCGAAATTCTGGAGAAGGTGAAATATTTCCCCGCGGAAATTCCAACACTCCAGCATATCTATTTGATTGAAGGCACGGGGGACAAGACGATGGCCGCCCTGGAGAAAAAAGGCGCCGAAAAACCCGTCCCGTCGCAGAAGCCCAAATACTCCGATGTTGCCGTCCTGATCTACACTTCGGGAACCACCGGCGAGCCCAAGGGAGTGCTTCTTTCCCACGGCAATCTGGCGGAAAACGTCAAGGGCGCGCTCGCCTGGTTTTTAAACCTGACCGAAGAGGGTCGATGCATTTCCATGCTTCCCTGGGCGCACTCTTTCGGCATTACGGCGGACCTGCACGCGTTTATGCTGCGCGGCGGCTCCATCGGCATCATGGGATCGGTTGAAACCCTGATCGATGATCTGCCCAAGATTCAGCCGTCCTTCATGACCACGGTGCCCCGGGTGTTCAACAAAGTCTATAACGGCGTCTGGGCCAAAATGAGGGAGGAAGGCGGGCTGAAGCTGAAGCTCTTTGAAATGGCGCTGGACGCGGCAAAGCAAAAGCGGGAAACGGGCAAGGCCGGGTTGAAATTCAAACTTCTGGATAAGATCGTTTTGAATAAGATCCGGGAGCGGTTCGGCGGACGCCTCGTCAACGCCGTAACCGGCAGCGCCCCCATGAACGTGGAAATCGCGAAATTTTTCATCGACGTGGGAATCCCGACTTATGACGCTTACGGGCTCAGCGAAACGTCTCCGGCCATTACCATCAACTCCCCCCTGATGGGCAACCGCCTGGGGTCAGTCGGAAAGCCGATCAACAAAACCAAGGTGGTAATCGACCGGTCGCGGACGGGAGACAACAGCGACGACGGTGAAATCATCTGCTTCGGCCCCCAGTGCATGATCGGCTACCACAACAAACCGGAAAAGACAAAAGAAGTGATCGTGGAAATGAACGGGATGCGCGGCGTGCGCACCGGAGACCGGGGGCGCCTCGACGATGACGGATTTCTGTTCATCACGGGCCGCTTCAAGGAAGAATACAAGCTGGCCAACGGCAAATACATCCACCCGGACGCCGTCGAACTGGAAATGAAGGTCCTGCCCTGGATCCTGAACGCCATGATTTACGGGGCGGGTCAGGAATACAACGTGGGTCTGATTGTTCCCGATATGAAGCTTCTGGGGCAGATGGCCGAGAAGCTGAATCTGTCCGTGAAGCCGGAGAGCCTGTTCGATCCCGGCAATCCCGCCGGCCGCAATTTCAAGGAATTGCTGACCGCCGAGGTGCAGAATCATTTGAGAAAAACGATCGGATCTTATGAAATTCCCCAGAAATTCGCCTTTATCCTGGAGGATTTCACGCTGGAAAGCGGCATGCTCACGCAGACCATGAAGCTCAAGCGCCAGGCGGTTCTGGACAAATACGGGGATCTGCTCAACAGTCTGTACAAAGAATAAACGGAAGTTCTCGGTTTTGACAAAACAAAGAACCGGAAGAAAAAACAATGGAGGCGGTCCGCCGGACTGCCTCCATTGTTTATGATTTGATCAGCATGGTCGCCGGATCGAGCAGCAGGGCATCCTGCCGGGAATCGGGCGACTGGCCCTTGAGGGCTTTGATATACACTTCGGGCCCCCGGGAAGACAACTGCACCAGCACATCAAAAAGATCCGCCACATGAAGGAAAGAAAGAGGCAATCCGTCTTCCTTGGGCGGTTCATGACGATGCGTGTGAACGGTGCACCAGATGCGCATGGCGTATTTTCCGGCCATTTCCTTTAATTCCACCAGCAGCCCCCGCCCGGATTCATCAAATTTCAGACCGTCCAGAATAACGGTGTGCGGCTTGAAAATATTCTGCTGCATCAGATCGGCCAGACGCTCCTCCAGCTTTGGAACGCTGAATCCTTCCACCCGGAACGTCATGATAAACCGGTAATGGAGCATGTTCTCCCAGTATTGCGTAATTTCCGCGGAATCATATTTTGAGGCCATGTCGTTGAACAATTCGCGGTACCACAGGTCCACCTTGCTGACCGCGTCGTTCAGGCTGACATGCAGCACGGGCTGTTCATGCATCATGGCGTGCAGCGCCGTCTGCACGAGCAGCGCCGTTTTGCCGACGCCGGCGTGGGCCAGAACCGCGCCCAATCCGCCGTCGGACAGGATATATTCCCTGTCGAATCCCAGGTTCAACAGCGGATTGCGTTCTATGATTTCTTTCCTGATCATCATCCGTTCCTCATACGTTAAATGAACGACATTGTCTTTCCATCTGACCGCTCTTTCTACTGCCATCGCTCTTACTTCACAGCCTTTATTCGTCCTTCAGCCTTCGGTCTTCAGCCTTTTTATAGCCTTCAGTCTTCGGCCTTTTCTTCACGCCGCCGTTTTCTTGTTCCTGGCCGCTTCCAGGGCTATTTTCTCCGCAATCGACTGCGGCACCTGGCGATAAAGGGCAAACTCCATGGTAAACTGCGCCTTGCCCTGCGTCGCGGATCGAAGGACGGTTGAAAAACCGAACATTTCCCCCAGCGGTACCTGAGATTCAATGACGCACATGACGCCTTCGTCCTGCGAACCGATAATCATACCGCGTCGCTGATTGAGGAGCCCCATCACCGACCCCTGAAATTCCGTGGGCGATTCGACGACGACTTTCATGATCGGCTCGTGAACGACGGGTTTGGCGCGCAAATAGGCGTCACGAAAGGCGCCGCGTGCGGCCGCCTGAAACGCCATGTCCGATGAATCCACGGGGTGCGACGAGCCGTCATCGATCACGACTTTCACGCCGGTAATCGGAAACTCCAGCTTCGGTCCTTTGGCCATACTCTGCCGGAAGCCCTTTTCGCACGCGGGAATATACTGCGTGGGAATGGCGCCGCCGAAGATCTTGTTTTCAAAAACAAATTCCGCGTCGCTGATCGGTTCGATATAGCCGGCAATGCGTCCGAACTGTCCGGAGCCGCCGGTCTGCTTTTTATGCGTGTAGTTGAAATCGGCCCGCTGCGTGATGGTTTCACGATAAGCTACGCGGGGATTGCCCGTGGTAACTTCCGCGTTGTATTCACGCTTCATCCTCTCGACATAGATGTCCAGATGGAGCTCGCCCATTCCTTCGATGATGGTTTCGTTGGTTTCCGGATCCACATGGGTCTTGAACGTAGGATCCTCCTTGGAAAAGCGGTTCAGGGCTTTGGACATGGCCATTTGCGCCTTGTTGTCTTTCGGCACGATTGCCAGCGAAATGACCGGTTTGGGCACGTACATCGAGGTCATGGTCATATTGATCCCCGGCGACACAAACGTGTCTCCCGACGAGCATTCGATCCCGAAGAGGGCGCCGATGTAACCGGCGCGCAAAGAATCAACGTCTTCCATCTGATCGGCGTGCATTCGAACGACGCGGCCGACCTTGACCTTCTTGCCGTTGCGAACATTCACGATGGTCGCGCCTTTTTCGATGGTCCCTTCATAAACGCGGATGTAGGTCAACTGTCCGTACTGACCGTCTTCCAGCTTGAACGCCAGCGCGATGATCGGTTTTTCCGGATCGCCGGTCAGAACGACCGGCTCTTCATTTTGATTCATGTCCAGAGCGACATTCTCCACTTCCGACGGGGCGGGAAGCAGATAGGTCACCCCGTCAAGCAGGGGTTGTATCGCTTTGTTTTTATAAGCGGATCCCATGTAAACCGGGGTCAGCTCCCTCTTCAATGTCCCTCTGCGCAGAGCGGCGTAAAGAAGCTCGGGGGAAATTTCCTTCTCCTCCAGAATCGCTTCCGTCAATTCGTCGGAAAATAAAGATGCGGCATCGACCAATGCTTCTCTTTTGGCTGCGGCCTCAGCCCGCAAATGCGGCGGAATGTCCTCCACGCGGACCTCTTCGCCGCTTTCTCCGTCGAAATAAACGGCTTTCATCGCCACCAGATCGACCACGCCTTCCAGCTCCGTTTCAAGTCCGACGGGAATCTGCATGGCCACGGCGTTATGCCCCAGTTTGGTTCGAAGCTGTTCAATGACCCGGAAAGGATTGGCGCCGCTGCGGTCGCATTTATTGATAAACGCAATGCAGGGGACTTTGTAGCGCTTCATCTGCTGATCGACGGTGATGGACTGGGACTGAACGCCCCCGACGGAGCACAGAACCAGAATCGCGCCGTCCAACACGCGCAGGGACCTTTCCACTTCAATCGTGAAATCCACGTGGCCGGGAGTATCGATAATGTTGATTTCATGGCCCTTCCATTCGCAATAGGTTGCCGCCGACGCGATGGTGATTCCTCTTTCCTTTTCCAGATCCATGGAATCCATGGTCGCGCCCACGCCGTCTTTTCCCTTCACGTCGTGAATGGCATGAATTCTCTTGGTATAAAACAGAATTCTCTCGCTGAGCGTCGTTTTACCGGAGTCGATATGCGCGCTGATCCCGATATTGCGTATTTTCTGATCATCGAACTTCATGATGCTTCCCTTTCACAAAATGGCCGCCCGGATTCTACGAAAAAAAATTCCCCGCACATGGAAGAGTCTCTGCCAGATGGGGGATCCACCGTAATCGAGCCTTAAGAATAAGGTTGGCTTTCTATAGTTTTAGCGCGCGTTTGTCAAGCTGTTTTAATTTCCGGCAAATTCGCTTAAGGTTGAATATCCAGGAGGACTTTCAATGCATCACTCTGCCGCCCCCGAGCCCGGGCAAAGGCTTCCCGCACAAGCACGAGCGGATAGCGGGCGGAAATAAGCCGATCCGGCGGCATGTCCGGAAAGTCACGCATATCTTGCATTGCGTCAATGTTAATGCTGTTGATGAACTGTCTTGTACAGTATAAATATAAAAGTTCATTAATTAAAGAAATAAAACGAATAAAAATATTATCTCCATTGAAAAAATAAATACTTATACTGTATAATTTATCTTGACATTTATATTTTTATACTGTATAAGTTAGCTGTCGTTTCAATAAAAGTGCTTTTTGTTCGATTTATCATTAGTACCACGTAACGTTTATAAATTCGGGTAAAGACGTTTTAATTTTATGCGCGCATCCGATGTTTTAAATTGCCATGATATTTTTTTCATGCAGCTGTTTCGTTCTTTTTCCCACGCGGACACTTGTGTTTGCATGGTGGGCATGTCTGGAATGCGACCGCTCAGACACTGCCCTTTTAAAACGCTGAGTTCGATTTCCGCCATATTCAACCAACTGCCGTGCTTCGGTGTGTAATGAATATCCAGACGTTTTGCCAGCCGCCTGGCTTCTGCCGGCTCAAAGGCTTCATAGAGTGAGGAGATGTTGTGAGTATTCAAATTATCCATCACCAGCCTAACTTGGATTGCATTTTTGTAACGCTCATCAAGCATCTGCTTGATTTGCAACGCCCACTCTTTTTTGGTGCGATGCTCAGTAATCGCCACATGTCGTTTGCCGGCAAGGGGTTCCACTTCCATGAATATTTCCGCCACACCATGCCTGACATACTCGTCATCAATGCGCACGGGGTGGCCAGATTTGCATGGTATTGGATTACGAACTTCGCCAATCATCTGTTTGCACGATTCATCCATGCATATCACCGGGTAGTCCGGATCGTACGGCAGGTGATAGACATCAAGAACGTCTTCCATGTTCGCTACAAAGGCCGCGCTCCCTTCCGGTGGGATTTTCCAGTACTTGCTGAGATGAGGTTTAAGTTCGTTTTTTTTAAAACCCGCTGCACAGTCATATGCGATACGGATTCTGCAAAACGAAGCTCAACGGCTTTGTCTGCCAGCAAGCGGACCGTCCATCGCTGGTGTCCCGCCGGCGCCTCTGAGCAGGCTAATGATATCAACCGTGCTTCAAAGGCACCGTCGAATATCACTTCCCTTGGCGGCTTTTCCAAAGGTTTGCGTTCAAGTGCAGCCTCCAGACCGTCCTCAACAAAGCGTTTCTTAAGGTGTTCAATGGACCGGCTACTGACCCCAAGAGCTGTTGCGACATCGGCAACGTTCCACCCCGGACCCTCGACGCCGGCATCACACAGCAATAACGCTCTGGCATGGATAAATCTTCTGGCGTGTGTTTTCCCTCGCCGGGTTATGTCTTCAAGTTCTCTACGTTCCTCCTTTGTTAAGGTGACTCGATATCTTGGCGACATGGCAACCTCCATATGTAGTTTTACGCCAAGGTATCATATTTATCATATATACGAAAGAACAAATGTTACATGGTACTAGTTAGACGATGTATGTTTTCAATGTCTGAAATTAGCGCATGGTGTGTTACAGACTCCACCATGCTCTTTTGCTCAAGCTCGCACGCGCCTGCTTGCTTGCTCGCGCCCTCTCTACCGGGCGCGCCAAGCTGCGCGTTTTTGGGGTTTTCAATTTGATTTTCCGGTAATCTCTCTTTCATGGTCAAGGAGATTACAGGAGAAGGGGAGGCAACAA
>Ga0208940_1003671_pt1 | contig 12735 bp, 14 predicted proteins | sample AD_JPNNA6_MetaG_FD_184445 | JGI IMG/M metagenome (GOLD analysis project Ga0208940, IMG submission 184445) | Active sludge microbial communities of municipal wastewater-treating anaerobic digesters from Japan - AD_JPNNA6_MetaG (SPAdes) (version 2) | ecosystem: Engineered > Bioreactor > Anaerobic... | reverse complement strand
GAAAAAAGCGGCGAAAACGCCGTCATCCTTTTCCGCTTTGATAATCCGGAAAAAGCCATTGATATCCTGACCAAAAACAATTTTACGGTTGTACCGGGCAAAAAGCTCTACGAATTTTAAAGAGACTCGAATAATATATCATCTGGGCATTATGGCGGAATCTCTGAAACAGGCCATCAAAAAAATTTTGCGTCCGCAGGTGGACGTAGTGGGCTTCGCGCCCGTGTCGCGCTTTGACGATACGCCGGAGGCGCATTATCCCGCGCGTGTCTGCAAAGACGCGAAAACCGTTATCGTGCTCGGCATTCCCGTGCCGCAGGGTATGCTGCGCTCGCCCGGTTACAATCTTTACGGCGTGCACAGAACTTATCACAGCGCCTACACCAAACTTGACCACATCGCGCTTAGCTTAAGCAATTTTATTGAAGCCAAAGGCAAGTATCTGGCGATGCCCATTCCCAGTTACGCACCGATGGTTTTTCATCAGTTCGAGCCCTGGGGCGTGATGTCTTTAAAGCACGCGGCGGTAAAAGCGGGTTTGGGGCGTTTTGGCCGAAGCGGACAGATGTATCACCCCAAATACGGCTCGCTTTTGCGCCTGGCCGCTGTCGTTACCAGCGCGCCCATTCCCGGCGATAAACTCCTTCCTGATGAACTACCCTGCCCGCCCAACTGTAAAGCGTGTATCAAAGTATGCCCCGCCAAAGCTTTTGATGAAAACGGAAAGTTTAATAAAATGACCTGCCTTGCCTACTCTGTAAAACACGCCATCTACCCGCTGGCGCTGAATTCTGAAGAAGGCCGCAAAAAAATCGAACGCGTCATCAACACCGCCGGACACAATTACTGGATTGACTGCGACGAATGCGTCAAGGTTTGTCCGTTGAATAAAAAAGAAAAAGCGAAAAAAAATACAAAACAATATAGCTAATTGATAGTGAAACACTGAGGATATTATATGGATCAAGATAATATCCCCACTAAAAAGATAGGAAATAGACTGATAGTTGTTTAATATTAAGCTATTAAACCAAAAATCGCAGCTTTGATAGAGGGGTGTTAGGCCGACAGTGCTGTCGGCGCTTGCAATATTAGCACCGATCCATATAAACATTGTTGGGCTTAATAAAAGATAAGGAGTAGCAATATGTCAATGGGATTTGTCAGTACGGCAAAACGTGGCCAGCACTTTGATTTAGCAACACTTGCTATGAAAAAATTAAAAAGTGCGAATCTTGCGCTTAAAGGAAAATCGGAACGTGAGTTTGAGCAGGCTGTGATAGGTCATCTGCAATCTTCTCCAACACTACGAAAAAATTTAATAACGCAAGTAGGTACAGACGAAGTCGAAAAAATTACGCAAGCTAATCTTTTTGGTTTTTGTCATAGACCTGATGCCTCTATAGGAAATGATGGTACTGCAATCGAAATTAAAGTTATTTCAGGCGGCCAATCAGCTAGAGATATTTTGGGGCAGTCCATTGCCTACCGGATGCAATATCGGTTTGTAATAATTGTATTAGTAGACGGAACCGAAGACAGAAAGATAGTTGAGCTATGCAAAGATAAAAATAGTAAAGAGTATTCTTTGTTCACAGGTTTAGCAGAAACAATGAATGTATTTTCAATAATCGGCCCAGATGGTCCATCAAAGAATGTTTCCTTTGAACCATAATTTTGCCCAACAAGGCGCTACAGCCGATCGCCGCTTCGCGGCTCCGGCTGAGCTCGTCGTTGTGCTAAATAATGATACAATATTCTATACATGAGAGGGAGGGGCACTTAATGGGATTTTTCAGCAATTTTAGCAACAGCGGAAAAAAGAAAGGTGAACAAATAGCAGATGCCATAATTAGATTATCGGGTGAAAATAATTTTACATCGCTTCTTGCTGAAACGCCAAAGCCTATGTCGCTTCGAATATTAATAGACCACATTATTGTTTGTTCAGCAGCTGCCGCATATGCTCTCGCGGTATTTTCGAAAGGCAAACCAAACGACTGGAAGCAAGTATATGGGAGCATGATCGATAGAATAGTATTTCATCTCGAGAAAATGAGCGATTCAGGCGTTAATATGAATGTTCGTGATGTCATTGTTAATGATGAGGAAAAAAGTATATTTCTTGGTCAAGGCTGGCATTTAAATGAAACAACCAGTATCTATACAATATTTAGTGTCATAGGTGATCTCCGTATGGATAAATATAGCAGAGCTATTGCAGAAGGTCTCGCACACGCAACGCAAGATTCCGACGGCAGTCGTATGACTGCTTTATTGATGCAGGAAACAAAGAAGAATTGTGGCGCAGATGGTTTCCCATATATTGAGCTTAAGCTTATATATACAAACAGAATAGGAAAAATTGTTCAGATTTGTAGTAATTAGCATGGTGGTTACTAAAATAAATCGCACAGCCAGACGCTAAAGCCGATCACAGCACGCTGAACTTCTCCGGCTTTGCTTTTCGTTGTGCAATATTGGAGGAAATCAGATGAGTGAATGGATAGATGACACGTGGCTGGAATTTGCGATTGATGAAATGCTGGAAGAATTTCTCAAAAATCATAGTCAAACAATGCCAGAAAATCCCCTCAACGTCTGGAAGGAAACAGAATTAGGTTATTTCTGCTTTGCATTTACTTTGTGGGCCGCTCAATCAAAGTTCAAAATGAAAAATGCAAATATATTTAATGAAAGAGTTGAAGAATATCACGAAAATCTAAAAGCTAGCATGAAAGATTCGGATCAAGAAAACTACTCGGCTTATGAAATACGAGAAAAAGAATATTTGGCCCTGTTAACAAAGGGAACTAGCAGTCTCTTTGGTGCTATTTCAGGCTCACCTTTTAAGCCTGCATGCAAAGCATTGGTTGAAAATGCATGTAAAAGATATATTTTCTCAGCAAAAGACTTGGTAAACATTATACATCCATGGTTAATTGAGAAAGGCATGGCATTTGACCAAAGAATTAATATCAAATGAACGCACAACCAGGCGCTAAAGCCGATCGTAGCGCCTGCGGCGCTACTCCGGCTTAGCTTTTCGTTGGATGTAAGGAAGGAATAAAGATGAATGAGCAGCAAAGCAAGTGGCAAACCAAGGAGATTGCAGAGACCTTTGTGGAAGGTGTTCGAGGGGCCATCCCTGGTGCAAAGCTCCAGTTGGAAGTTATCAGTAAGATTATAAGTGCCTGGTGTCCTCATCCATCCATGATTCTGGACTTGGGTTGTGGCGATGGAATACTCGGCCGCATGCTCCTTGAAGAGTATCCTGAGGCCAGAGTGATATTTACTGATTTCTCCGATCCTATGCTGGATAAATTACGAATAAAAATCGGTATTAATCCGCGTGCAAAAGTTATCCATGCGGATTTCGCAATGTCGGACTGGGCTAAGGGTATCGAGTCAGAAAAACCTTTGGATATCGTTGTCTCGGGGTTTGCCATTCATCATCAGCCGGATGAAAGAAAGGTTGAGTTATACACCGAGATCTTTTGTCTTCTCAGAAGTGGCGGGGTTTTCCTCAATCTCGATCAGGTAAAATCAAAAAGCCCTTCCACAAGTGAAATATTTGATGGTTTTTTTCTTGATCATGTTCGGCGCTTTCTCTCAATATCCGATCAGAGTGAAATGATGAATCAAATTGAGAAAACATATTATGAAGATAAAAAAGAGAATATCCCCGCCCCTGTTGAAGAACAATGCCAATGGCTACGTGATATCGGTTTTGAAGATGTAGATTGCTTCTTCAAGACATTTGAACTTGCTCTATTTGGGGGCAAGAAAACATCCAACAAGGCGAATACAGCCGACGCAAAAGGGCACGCGGCTGATTAGCAGTGCTGTATACGAGTCCCGTGATTCGGGGGAATTATATGCCTTTGAAAACAGGTGATCAAAAGGCGGCTCAAACAGTATCCACTCGCCAATGGATCGTTTTGGTTGTGGTGTATCTCTTAATACCACTCGTTTTATTGGTTTGTGGAGGGGATTTCGGTTGGTGGCAGGCGTGGGGATATTCCCTGCTGATCGTTACCGCTGGCATAGGGGGGCGCATTTGGGCGGAACTGCGGCACCCGGGATTGTTCTCGGAAGCTCGCTGATCACGAATATCAATTTGGTCGGATACACGGCATGGAGAACCTTTGTGGAGAACATGAAGATCGCGGGGAAGGACATCGTTATCCGTCAAGTCGATTAGCAGCGAAGTGAACGCTCCGGCAGTCTTCCGGTATCCGCCCTCCGACAAAAAAATCGATTGGAAAACGACCGGGATGAAGCGCACCCCTGCGCACCCCGCCAAAATAGAAAAGGCGCAACCCGATGAAGTTCCCGCTTGACAACAGAACGAACGTTCTACTATGGTCTTGCTCCATCAGAATAGCCACATCCCAAATTTGAATCGGGCAAGACATGACATTAACGGCGAAGGAATACCGCCCCCGGCGGCCGCAGGACTCCGACTATTATTCCTGCGTGGAGGATTACTTTGAACCCTTCATGCAGATTTATGATGACCGGTTTTCCCGGGATTACGGTTTCTGGCGGCCTTATATCGAAAAAGTGATCTACCGATACCTCGACTGCGGCGACTTGCATCAGGGTTTCGCCCGCGTCAGATGTAATGACTGCGGACACGAATATCTTTTATCGTTCTCATGTAAGCGCCGCCACTTCTGCCCTTCCTGTCACCAGAAGCGCGTGGTGGAATTCGGCGAATGGCTCTGTATGGATGTCCTCAAAAAGATTCCCCATCGGCATTTCGTGTTCAGTATTCCCAAGATTCTTCGCCGGTATTTTCTGTATGATCGAAAACTGCTTGCCGCCCTCAGCCGCTCGGCCTGGGAATCCCTGAAAGTGTTTATGCAGCAGGCCGTGCCGGAAAAAGAGCCCATCCCCGGCGCGGTCATCGCCGTCCAGACCTTCGGCGACTTTCTCGGATTCAATCCCCACTGCCACATCCTTCTGACGGACGGCTGCTTTTACGGCGATAAAGGGATGTTCAGAGTCGCGCCGCCTTTGGAACTCAAGAAGCTGGAAGCCATCTTCCGGCACAAGGTCTTCAGGTTGCTCCTGAAAAGAGGCAGGATCACGGAAGAGATGGTGCGGATGCTTTCCGCATGGAGGCATTCCGGCTTCAATGTCTTCTGTGGCAACCGGATTTCGCCGAAAGATGACGCGGCGATGGAGAATCTGGCGCGTTACATCATCCGTGCTTCCTTCTCGCAGGAACGCATGAAGTATCTGCGACAGGAAGGAACAGTCGTCTATCGCGCCAAAGACGGCAAGGATCAAAAGACATTCCCCGCCATGGAATGGCTGGCGGCCATGTGCTCCCACATCCCCAACCGGGGCGAGCAGATGGTGCGCTACTATGGATATTACAGCAATGTCGCGAGGGGTAAACGGAAAGCAAAAGGAACGGACGATGTCATCCCTTGTATCCTTGAACCGGATGGCAATGTGAAGGCATTAAGGAAAAGCTGGGCACGGCTGATTCAGAAAATATACGAGGTCGAACCTCTGGTCTGCCCAAAATGTAAGGGAACTATGCGGATCATCAGTTTCATCGAAGACCCGCAGGTTATCCGGGATATCCTCACCCACCTGGGGCTCTGGCTTGTCCGATCACGACCGCCGCCCAAAATCCATGACCCGCCAAACATTGAATACGCCCCTTCTGATGATCTCGCTCATCCGCCACATCCGCAAACCGACGCCTACGCCGACCCCGAATATTCCTGGGATGATTACATTCAATCCTGATGTCCTGACGCCCTGACAACACAAAAACAGGATGTGACGGGTAGATGTGCCTGAATGCCGGTCCAAAGGCTCTTGTCAGGCATCTTTACGGGATTAAATCATAAAAAGATGATGCGCGTAATACAGCGCCGATCCGCTCAGATCATCCATCTCCTATATCTTGTGGTCCAAATCTTCTTGACATACAAGAGACGGCTAAATATACTCCACGACACAAAAAGAAAGTTCTTATCAATCGTAGCGAAGATGTACAGTGAAGTCTTTTCCGGATTGGAAGAAGATCCGCGAGAACCTTTAAAAACCTGCTTTGTGGCCGATGAGCATGATGAAATGGTGCTGTTAAAAAATATTACATTTTATTCTATGTGCGAGCATCACCTGCTGCCGTTTTACGGAAAAGCACATATAGCCTATATTCCCGACGGCGGCAGGATCGTTGGCCTGAGCAAACTGATCCGGGTAATTGAAATTGTCGCCCGCCGGCCCCAGCTCCAGGAAAGGTTAACCAGCAACATTGCCGACGTAGTACTGTCCGAGCTTCAGCCAAAAGGGGTAGTAGTGGTTGTAGAAGCGGAACATCTTTGCATGAGTATCAGGGGGGTATGCAAGCCCGGTTCGATTACGGTAACCTCCGCCGTACGCGGATTGTTCCGGCTTAATCCCATATCCCGCCAAGAAGCACTAAGCCTGATCAAAGGGTCATTGTAACGGCGCATGTTACTGCTTCTAATTTTTTAAGGTGGAGGAGAAAAGCGATAGAACGTGTAAACCGGATTGTTAATGACCCCGATTATCTTTATTATCTGGCAAAAAACGCAGAACAGGAAAAAGACCGCCTGTTTTGCAAACACGACTTTAATCATATGCTGACGGTATCACGCCTGTGTTACATATTATTACTGGAAAGCGGCAACCGTTTTATCAGTCGTGAAATGGCTTACAGTACCGGTTTGCTTCACGATATCGGCCGCTGGAAAGAATACCTGGATGGAAGCGACCATGCCTTGACAAGTGCCTTGCTGGCTGTGCCAATTCTGGAACGACACGGTTTTAAACCGCAGGAAATTGAGTTTATTACAACGGCTATATCCCGGCACCGTCATAAACAACAGGCACAACCCAGCTTTTCATTGGTGCATGCTTTGCAAAACGCCGACCTTTTTTCCCGGCCCTGCCTGCAGTGCACCGTAAAAGAACAATGTAAATTGCCGGGTGACCGTCCTACTGCCCGACTTATTGTATATTGATGTTGGAGGAAAAAATATGACCGTCAAAGTATCTCTTTACCATATCTCTGATCCCGAACAGGAGCTGCAAAATTTGGGTTGCGAAAGGCCGGGAATCGCCTTAATGGCCCCCAAAGCCCGGCTTTATACCTTTAAGCTGCGCCACGTTCCTATTAGAGCAGCGCTCATTTTAAAACAGGAAGCTCTTTCGCTAGGAGCAGAAGCCGCCCTGCCCCGCGAAGTGATCACTTTAGAACCGGAGCAAGTTGACGTATTACTGATGGGAACAGAGCGGCAGCTCGATAAACTTTGTTCAAAGCTAAAGTTGCAGCAGTTCAACCTGGATGAAACCGGCAAACAAATAAAACAGATTATGCGCAATGCCCGTCGATCATTCCAGGGTTTAAAACTGGGTGCACATACCCTGCCCCTGGGCCAGCGAACTCTGATCATGGGCATACTGAACGTTACCCCCGACTCTTTTTCGGATGGCGGCAGATTCAATAGCCTTGAAAAGGCTGTTGAACACGCCCGGAGAATGGTTGATGAGGGAGCCGATATCATTGACATCGGCGGCGAATCAACCCGGCCCGGTTATGAGCCGATTCCGGTGGAGGAAGAACTGGCCAGGGTGATGCCGGTTATTACGGCTTTGAAACAGGACCGGAAACTGAACGTCCCGCTGTCCATAGATACTTATAAGGCTGCAGTAGCGAGGGCGGCGCTGGATTTGGGCGTTGAGATGGTTAACGATATCTGGGGCTTAAAAAAAGACTCGAAAATGGCTTCTGTTGTGGCTGAGTATAATGCCGCAGTCTGCCTGATGCATAATCGTGAATCCACGGATTATGATGATCTGATGCCTGACATATTCCACGAGCTGTCTGAATCGATCAAGCTGGCCAGGGATGCCGGCATTGAAAGTGACCGGATCATTATCGATCCCGGCATCGGCTTCGGTAAAACCCTCCAGCAAAACCTGGAGGTTATGCATCGCCTGAAAGACCTGCGAGGCCTCGGCTGCCCCATTTTGCTCGGCACCTCCCGCAAGTCCATGATCGGCAAGACCCTGAACCTGCCGGTTGACGACCGCCTGGAAGGAACCGCAGCCACAATTGCCTATGGAATTGCGGCCGGTGTTGACCTTGTGCGGGTACATGACGTCCGGGAAATGAGCCGGGTAGTGGAGATGACAGACGCCATTGTAAGGAGGCACTAACGCAATGCTCTCAACCCGCCTTGCCATTAATGACATTATTCTCTATGGTTACCATGGTGTCCTGGCACAAGAACGGGAACTGGGACAGCAGTTCAAGGTTGGCATTGAATTGGAGCTGCTTTTGCCTGCCACGTTTCCTGACCGGCTGGAAGGAACACTTGATTACCGGGAAGCAGTCGGGATTGTTGAACAGGTGGTCCTGGGAGAAAGCTGCCTTCTCCTGGAAACCCTGGCTCATCGTATCGCCGCCGGCTTGTTGAACCTGCCCGGGGTGCAAGCAGCTACAGTCAGGGTTTGTAAACCGCACCCGCCCATTCCTGCGGTCCATGGCGGCGTGGAAGTGGAAATCAGAATGGGAAGCAAAGATCATGAATGAAACGGCCTATATCGGCATCGGCTCCAACCAGGGCAACCGCCTCCAGGTCATGAAAGAAGCCTTGAAGCGGCTTGACGAAAGTAAAGGAGTGACCGTAAGTGCCGTATCTCCCCTTTATGAAACTGACCCTGTCGGCGGACCGAGGCAGGAGCCTTACTTGAACGCCTGCGCCGAGTTGAAGACCCAGCGGCAGCCAGCGGACCTGATGAAACTGTTGTTGGCTATTGAGAGGGAGCTAGGCCGGGTTCGACAGGGGGGATCGCAAGGTTTATACCAGCGCTGGGGGCCGCGGCCGATCGACCTGGACCTCCTGCTGTACGGAAACATTATTATGAAAACCCCCGTCCTTGAGCTGCCTCACCCCCGCATGGCAGAACGAAAATTTGTCCTGATTCCGCTGTCCGATATTGCCGGCGGCGTCACCGAACCGAACACCGGCAAAACAATTGGCACATTACTGCAAGAACTGCCAGATGATCAAAAGGCGGCTCAAACAGTATCCACTCGCCAATGGATCGTTTTGGTTGTGGTGTATCTCTTAATACCACTCGTTTTATTGGTTTGTGGAGGGGATTTCGGTTGGTGGCAGGCGTGGGGATATTCCCTGCTGATCGTTACCGCTGGCATAGGGGGGCGCATTTGGGCGGAACTGCGGCACCCGGGATTGTTGGCAGAACGACAAAATATTGAGAAGTTCCAAAGTGCGAAAGCTTGGGACAAAGTGCTTGCGCCGCTGATGGCGCTGAGTATAGGCTTACCCTTGGTCATTGTGGCAGGGCTGGATCACCGCTTTGGCTGGTCACCCGTATTTCCGCTATTGCTCATCGTACTCGGCTTCATATTGATCTCGCTTGGATACGCTTTCGCTGTGTGGGCCATGGTAGAAAACCGCTTTTTCTCCAGCGTGGTGCGTATTCAAGTGGACCGAGAGCATGTGGTTTGTGATAGTGGCCCATACCGGATTGTGCGCCATCCGGGCTATGCCGGAAATATTCTGCCACTGGTAGGTATAGTGCTGGCATTAGGCTCGGTGTGGACCCTTATTCCGGCGGTGGTGGCGTTAATCATTACGGTACTCAGAGCTATACTGGAAGATCAGGCTCTACAGGATGAGTTGCCGGGCTATCGCGACTATGCGCGGCGTGTGCGCTACCGGTTGATTCCAGGGATATACTAAGTGGCCTCACCCCTGCTATTTGATTTGGTGGATGGAAACGGTTTGTTTCCGGAATGTACAAGAGAGCATGTAAGAGCGCGCCCAACACGCGCTGCAGGCGAAGCCGCTTTGCGGCCTTGTATCGCGGCACGATTTGGCTATGCGAGGCACCCTGAATTGATGGGCCCTGCGCGTAAGTCGGGGCACGCCTGAGCTTCGTCGTTCGGCATGTGACTAAGATGGATATTAATCCAAATGCAATCCGAGAAAAATTTGGTGATGACTACATTGCCGATGAGCGTACCTTTATCATGGGCATCGATCAACGTTTGACCAGACATTTCGCGGAACGATTTATCGGTCATAATATTTTAGAAACTTGCACTGGAGCAGGATTCACAACGATATCGCTGGCAAGAACGGCTAAGCATGTAATCACAGTTGAAATTGACGAGTCTATCCAGAAAAAGGCGATCAGTAATATCAAAAAAGCAGGACTTTCAGCAAAGGTATCCTTTTTGCTCGGCAGCATCCTTGAAACGGAGACCATAAAGAAAATACCAAGGATCGATGCAGTTTTTATCGATCCTGACTGGGCAGTCACGGGGCCTGATCACATATATAGATTTCAACAATCTAACACCCAACCACCAGCAGATTTAGTTTTAAAGAATATGCTCAAGATAACGGATAATGTGGCTATTGTTTTGCCACCATTTATATCGGTTAAGGAATTTGAAGGTCTCCCAAAACATGAGCTTGAAAAGATCTATCTGGGTGAAAGCCATGAACTATTTTGCCTTTATTTTGGCGACCTGATAAGATTATTGGGGGAGACCGAGTTTTGTGTAACCGAATGACAGCCTTGCCGAACGTACGCTTCCAGCCGAGCTCGTACCTCGCGCGGCGGATGCTCACCGTTACAACGCAAAGAAAGTCGGATTAGTTTTGCTGATTGCCGCTTTCGTACATCATGGGCTAACAAGATGAGTTTATTTCAGTGGTTTTCCGCACTCCTTGCACTTACCATCCGGGCCGATGACGCCGATGCAGGCCTCGTCCGAACATAGAACGCGCTTGCCCCAGTCATCGCCGGAATCTTCCGCGTCAGCTTCAATAACCGCAGGTTCTTGCTCCTGCGCCTCTGCCGGCTGACTGGTTCCCTCACCGTGCCCTGCGGGTAGTTCCCCTTCATAAACTTTGCCGCATTCCTTGCAACGACCGTCCGGGCCGATTGTGCCGATACAGGATTCGTCGGAACATAAAATCCGTTTTTCCCAATCTTCATTTTCGTCAAAGATGATTTCGTCCATTATTTGCTCCGATAATTATTCGGGAAGTTACTTACAACAGCCGGGAAAAATTTTCCAGCATTATAGAGATTGCTTCACTGCGTTTGCAATTACAGGGATACTGGATCCTCGTGTCGGCCCCGGCATTCGCCGGGCTGCGGCGCCAATCTTAATATTCAATAAGATGTGGCAGCTAGCCTTTAATACAAGCAACAGACTTCAGCCGGGCAACCTTTTTTGCGATTCCCGCGTCATGCACCACCTGCACGACATCCTGCAGATTCTTATAGGCTTCCGGTATTTCTTCCTTCAACGTCCCTTTGCTGCTGGCCATGACCAAAACACCCTGCTCGGCAAGTTCCCGGACAATGGTACGCCCAAGGCTGGCTTTTGTGGCCTGCTTGCGACTCATCACGCGTCCGGCGCCGTGGCACGCAGAACCGAAAGTTTCTTCCATTGCTTTTTGCTGCCCTACCAGAACAAATGATCCTGTGCCCATATCGCCGGGAATCAGCACCGGCTGGCCGACACTTTTGTAACGCGCCGGCAGGGCGTCATGTCCCGCGGGATAAGAACGCGTCGCGCCTTTTCTGTGCACGCATAATTTTTTTGTTTTACCGTCAATATCAAACGACTCCATCTTGGCAATGTTGTGGCAAACATCGTAAACCAGACGCATGGCTAAATCGCGCGGGGAAATCTGCAGCGTTTTTTCAAAAATCTCCCGCGTCAGATGCATCAGAATCTGACGATTGGCCCAGGCGTAATTTGCCGCGCAGGCCATCGCCGCGAGATATCGCCGCCCGCGCTCGGATTGTATGTAGGCGCAGGCAAGCTGCCTGTCGGGAAGGTCTATGCCCGTTTCCACCGCGTGCTTGACCATCAACGCCAGATAATCGTCGCAAACCTGATAGCCCAGACCCCGCGAGCCGCTGTGAATCATCACCGCAATCCGGCCTTTGTACAGACCAAAAGCTTCCGCCGCCTGTTTATCGAAAATTTCCTGTACTACTTCAATTTCCAGAAAGTGATTTCCGGAACCGAGTGTCCCCAGCTGTTCCTTACCGCGCTCAAGAGCCCGCGCCGAAACCTGTTCAGGGTCCGCTCCCGGCATCACGCCATTATCTTCCGTCGTCTCCAAATCCTCGGACAGACCGAAGCCGTTTTTTACCGCCCAGGCAGAGCCTTCCTGAAAAACTTTCGTCTGGTCTTTTCCGGACAGCTTAACCTCGCCGGTGGAGCCAACACCGGAGGGAATGCCTTGATAAAGCGCCGTCGTCAGCGCGTCAAGTTTGTCCTTAATATCGTCAAGCGTCAGGTTTGCGGCCAGCAGACGGCAGCCACAGTTGATATCGTATCCCACTCCGCCCGGCGAAATAATTCCTTTATCCAGGTCAAAGGCCGCCACACCGCCGATAGGAAAACCATACCCCCAATGCACATCCGGCATGGCCAGCGAATATTTCATAATGCCGGGCAGACAGGCGACATTGGCCACCTGTCTGGCGCTTTCATCTGTTGTCAAAAGCCTGAAAATTTTATCGTTGGCATACACAATTCCCGGCACGCGCATTTTGCCCGTCTGAGGTATCAGCACGCGATTTTCGTCAATTCTTTCCATTTTAATTTCAAACATCGAAAATCACCCTGGCCTGCCAGCCGCTATCACTACGTTTAATTTTTGCCGTATGATATGT
>Ga0208940_1003654_pt1 | contig 12784 bp, 8 predicted proteins | sample AD_JPNNA6_MetaG_FD_184445 | JGI IMG/M metagenome (GOLD analysis project Ga0208940, IMG submission 184445) | Active sludge microbial communities of municipal wastewater-treating anaerobic digesters from Japan - AD_JPNNA6_MetaG (SPAdes) (version 2) | ecosystem: Engineered > Bioreactor > Anaerobic >... | reverse complement strand
TCCTTCGAGGGCCAGCTCTATTTCTCCTCGATCTTCTCTCATTTCAGGCGGGAAAACAGGCAGCCCGAACACCCCATAAACTTCCTCTTCGCTCCGTCCGGCGATTTTTTCTTCACCCCGGAAAACGCCGTATTCTGAAATTTTAAGCCCCTTATCCTTGGCCAGACCACGCAGCTTGATGTTGTGAGCCTTAGAGCCGGTAAAATATTGCAGAGCGGCACCATAGGAATCTTCCTCGACGATTCTTAAATCAACCTGGCGCTCGCCCAGCTCGGTTTGAATTAAAATTGAGCCTTTGGTGTCACCTTCGGCCAGCACTCTGATCGTTTTGGGGAAAGCTACAAAATGCTTGATAATGTTTAGCCCATCCCGCCCGGTGGCCAGAATATCTATATCGCCAATCGTCTCTTTCATCCGCCGCAGCGAACCGGCCGTCGAGACATGGCTCAGTCCTTCCAACTTTTTTAGATATTCTATAACTTCCTCAGCAATGGTCATAGCTTCATAAATGGGCATTCTTTCCTGGGCATGTTCAAACAGCTCGATACCCTTTTTAATATTTTCTACTTTCTTTTTACCCATCCCGTAGAGCTTCTCGAGACTGCCATCTTCAATGACTCGCTTGAGGTCTTCGAGATTATTGACATTGAGTTCTTTATGCATCTGGTGAATCGTTCGGCCGCCGAGGCCAGGGATTTCCAGCAACTGCAGCAAGCCTTCCGGCACTTCCTTCATGACTTCCTCGTATCTGGTCATTTTGCCCGTTTGGAGATACTCTTCGATTTTTTCGGCCATGCCTTTGCCAATACCCGGGATTTCTGACAGTTTTCCCTGAGCGACCAGCTCGGCCACATCAGTGGTTAAATCCTCGAGTACTCGGGCTGCCTTCTGATAAGCAACTACCTTGAAGCCTGATTCTCCCTTGATTTCCAGGGCATCGGCAATGCGGTAAAAAAGTTTGGCAATTTCTTTATTTTTGTTTTCCATGCTGACCTCTTTCCTGCGGTCTCTCTGTTTTTTAATTTTATAATAGAGCTGTGATTTAGACAAACTGCGGCTCAGAGAGGTAAGCCGGTTGTTTCTATATTGGTCAGGAAAAGGGGTCCTGTCACGGCGTGCCCCCGCCCGTCCTCACTTCACCCATCCCCCCGTGGGGAACCCCTTCCGCTGCGGGCGGAGCGGAGACACACCGTGCCACCCCACTTAAAACAAGCGTTTAAATAGAGAAGCTGGTTTTACTTTAAGATATTTGAAGACTTAAGCCATGGTGTTTTAGAGTTCTTGAGGTGGGTAAGCAGAGTCCCTGTTAGTTTACCCTTTCTATATTGGTCAGGAAAAGGGGTCCTGTCACGGCGTGCCCCCGCCCGTCCTCACTTCACCCATCCCCCCCTGGGGAACCCCTTCCGCTGCGGGCGGAGCGGAGACACTTCGTGTTGCCCCGAGGCGTCCTTTTCCTACGCATGATTGACAATTGCGGTCAGGCCTTTTATCTTAATCACATGAAAATTATTCTGGCCGGTTATAACTTAGATTCGGAAGTTATTGAAGAACTTAAGAAAAATTCCCCCGAGCGACAGGATATTACTCCCGAGACCATCTCGGCGGCTTATGCCCGCATCTCGCGTGATCCGCGGCCGGTTAATGAGCTCAGGGCCGTGGCCAGAGCTGAGGTGGAGAGAGCGCGCCGTTCAAATCAAAATATTATCTTCAAGATGGGCCATCACTCGGTGGCTGAGCATGCCGTCTTTAACTTTGATCTCATCGGGCTGAGCCGCCTGGCCATTGAGGAGGTCGAGCATTTCCGCCTCTGTTCCTACACCGAAAAATCGCAGCGCTACATAACGCTTGATGGCGATTATGTTTTACCGGAAGAAATAAAACAGGCCGGGCCAGATTGTGAGAAGATTTTTGTGGAAACAATCGAAGCTCAGAACGAAGCCTACCGCTATTTTTATCGACGGCTGCGTGAGCATTTTTTTAAAAAATATGAGAAGCAGGCTGCCAATTCGAAAAATCAACCAATTCTCGACGGCTGGGCGAAAGAAGATGCCCGCTACGTGGTGAGTCTGGCGACCAAAGGGCAACTGGGACTGACCGCTAATGCCCGCAACCTGGAACTAATCATCAGGCGTCTGGCCGCTAAGAAAAATGCCGAGCTGGAGGAGCTGAGACGCCAGCTTTACGACCTGGCTAAAAAAGTGGCGCCATCTATTATTCTTTTTACTGAGGCTTCGCCTTATGAAGCTGAGATGATGACTAATGTCGGCCGGGAAGCAGAGCGTCTTCTGGCCGCAGAAAAGATGCGTGCGAAGCAGGCTGGCCAATCAGAGCCAAAAGAAATTGAACTGGCAGAATATTCTGAAAATGGCGATGAACTCATTCTGGCTGGATTGCTTTTTTCGACGGCCGGCTTGTCCTTCCAGGAAGCTTTAAAGAAAGTCAAACGCTTTGGCCGCCAGCAAAAGCTGGAGCTGGCGAAAAAGGTCTTCGAGCAGATGGAATTTTATGATGTTCCGCCGCGGGAATTCGAACTGGCCGAACTGACCTATGATCTGATTGTTTCTGCCTCCTGTTTTGCTCAGCTTAAACGTCATAGAATGATGACCCTGCTGACTCAGCCTTATGATCCAGCTCTGGGTGTAACGGTTCCGCCTTCCATCAAAGAAATAAAAGAACAGAAAAATTTTATGGAAATAATCAAAAAAACTGATAAGAGCTGGCGCGCGCTGAAGAATGGGGTCGGGCCAGCCGCTGATTATATTCTAACCAATGCCCACCGTCGTCGAGTGACAGTCAAAGCCTGTGTCAGAGAGCTTTATCATCTGTCGAGGCTGCGGGAGGATGCCACTGCTCAGTGGGAGATCAGGCGGGTCTCAGCCGGGATGTCAGCTCTGGCTAAAAAAGTTTTCCCGGTAACGGCCAGGCTGCTGGGTGGCAAAGATAGTTATCCGGAGCTTTATAAAAAGCTATTTGGCCGGCTACCCAGAATGCAGCCTCCTTCCTTATTTTTTGATTAAAACAGGGGACATAAACTATATTTCATATTTTTTGAACTTAACACTTCTCGTCGAAGCAGTGGCAGTTCTGTGGTTTTCAATTGTTTGTCAGACAACTGATAGGGAAAAGTTTGGAATTCTCGGCCATTCTGTTTAAAATAAACTTGCCTTTAATCCACGGGCAAAGCGAATTAAGGTCTTTCCTTTGAGGAGGGGCAGATGAAGATCGAAAGCTATTTATTTGGCCGGATGGTCATTGACGGCCGGACCTATACCTCTGATCTCATTATTGCCGGCGACGAGGTTTTCCCCAACTGGTGGAGGAAACAAGGGCATCACCTGCAGCCAGAAGATCTGATGACCGTCATTGACAAGAAGCCCGACGTGCTGGTCATAGGGACGGGCGCTCATGGCATTATGACTGTACCGGCTGAAGCCATAAAGTATTTAGAAGAGGCCGGAATTGAAGTTATCTGCCAGCCAACAAGCCAGGCTGTAGAGACCTTCAATCAAATCTCGGGCAGAAAGAAGGCTGCCGCTTTCCATCTGACCTGCTGAAAACAGGGGACACACAATCTATATTTCCTTATATATGATATAGACCCCATTCATGATAAAATAAAAACATGCATCCCCACCAGAAATTAGCTACTCTCAACAACATTCTGGTCAGAATTGTAGAATTGCAACTTCTTCCAGCTGATTGTTATCTGGCTGGTGGTACAGCCGCTTATTTTTATTTTCATCACCGCCTGTCAATAGACCTCGATTTTTTTTCTCCTCAGCCCTTTAATTCTAATTCAATAGTTGTTAAGTTCAGAGAGAAATTTGAAGAGGTCGATATCGAACTCATAGAAAAAGACACGGTCACTATTTTCCTTTCATCCGAGAAACTGAAGTTTTCTCTCTTTTATTTTCCATATAAACTCTTGCTTCCAGTAACTGCTTTTAGCCCGGAAGAAGGCGTGTCTGTCAATTTGGCATCTTTAGACGACCTGGAAGTGATGAAAGCCTTAGCCCTGGCTCAAAGAGGATCGGCCAAAGATTTCATCGACCTTTTCTATTTGCTTAAAAAAAGCGGTCATTCTTTTAGCGAGTTATCGCGTCTGGTGCGGCTCAAGTTCGGAGTTGATGAAAAGTACGATTATAATTTAAAGACAGCCATGGTTTATTTTGATGAGGCGGAACCGGAGCTCAAATCGGTTATTATGATTGATAAATCAGGAGAATTCCGGTCCATTACTGAGAAAGAATGGCAAGATATCAAGGATTTTTTTATAAGGTTTAGCCGATGAGAAAAGAGTTATTCTGGGACAGTTTTGAAGAGAAACTGACACCAGAGATTGAGATTGAAAGGGCCATAAACTTCGGTGGTTTTGATTATATTAAAGAAGTCCAGGAAAAATACGGAATGGAGAAGTTTGTAGATGTTCTTATGACTCGCCGCAATCTCAGGAAAGTGGCCGTCAATTACTGGTGTTTGGTGCTTGGCCTTGACCGCGCCAAAACCGCCGCCTTTAAAAATCCTTCCATCATCTGGTCACCGTTTAGATAATTCATAGCGATCAGAACGAAAAAAATAGGAAATACAGAACGTGTCCCCTGTTTCTCCTTCCCGCTGCCCTTGATTTTTTGATTGGTTTGACTCAGCTTATGGCTGAATTTTATAATGGAAGGGCCAGACAGAAGGCGGAGTTAATGTCCCGAAGAGAAACGCGCAAAGACTTTGAGCTTAGAACCTGCCAGGCATTTTTTAAATCTTAAAATAAGAGGTTCAGATGTTTGTCCATCGCCATCAAAAAAGTCCAGCTAACGGGAAATCGGGCAAAGAGCCAAAACGTATTTCTCATCTCTCCGTTTTTCTCCTCGCCGGTTTTATAGCTGTGATATTTACTGTCGTTGCGGCGACTGAGCAGAGTTCTTCCAGTTTCAAAAGTAAAGCGCCGGGATATTCTGACCTTACAGTTAGTGAACACACTTCTTCCGCCAGTTTCAGCCTGAAATATGAAGAGCAGAATTCCACCGGGCCATCAACCAATAAAAATAGTTCCGACAGCCAGGAGCTTACCGGCCGGAAGAAAATTGAGCAACTCATAGCTGAGGAAAAAATAAAATCAGCGGTTGATGAATGCACCCTTCTCAGGCAACAAGCCCGCCAGGCCAACGACTCTTCTCTCTGGACCTGGACGCTTATAACTGAAGCTCAGCTCCGGACCTCATTGGGCGAAACGGAAAAGGCAGTCCTCCTCCTGATGACCGAGCCCTGGCCAGCATCTCCTCTGGAACGTGATCTGCTCAGCCTGGTTTATGGCAAAGTTCTGACCCGCTATTACTCTTTTAACCTGTGGAAGATAAGGCAGCGAGAAGAGCTCGAAGACAGCAGCCAGGCCAACGATCTGCAGACCTGGACCAGCACCCGGTTTCTCTCCGAGATCTGGCGTACTTTCCTTCAGGTGTGGAAAGACCGTGAACACCTTAGTTCCAGGCTGATTGTAGAATTTCCTGACCTGTGGGAGCCTGGCGATTATCCGTCCGGAATACGCGATACGCTCCGTGATGCCGTTGTCTATGAGTTGAGCGACTTCTGCCTGGACGATGCCTTCTGGACGCCAGACGAATTTAATAATGCCTGGCGCCTCGACGTCAGACGCCTCTTATCCTCCGCCGGGAAAACCAGCGCCAAAGAAGCGCTCAGAATTCTTACCTCTTCTACCACTCACCCCATCGAAAAGGCTGCGGCTATACTGAGCGAGCATGAAAACTGGTGCCGGCACTCCGGCCGGCTGGAAGCTTCGCTCGAAGCGCGCTTCAGTCTCGTTAAAGCGATTTATTATTTGTTTGATGATCGCAACCAGGCCTTCATCAGGCATCACCTCGAAGATTTTTTAGCTTCGACGGCCAGCCTCCGCTTACCCTGGTGGGCTATGGGTCAGGCTCAGCTGGCGGAATGGGTCAAAGATGAACCTGCACCTGATGCTTTGGTCAGGGCGCGGAAAATAGCTCTTCAAGGCGTTGAACGCTTTCCGGATTCGCCGGGAGGAATTCGTTGCCAGAGCCTGGTCAGGCTTATTGAACGACCTGAACTTAAATTCGAGACTATGCGGTCAGATGCTCCTGGCCGCCGTTCTTTTCGTATTTCCCACCGCAACCTTAGCCAGCTCAATTTTCGGGCTTTCGAGCTCAGCCGGGAAGAAGCGATCAGGGAACTCAGGCAAGAACGGAGATTCTATTCGGGTAGCGAAGTTTTTTTACTGACTGTCAATCGCTTTCCCATTGCCTCCTGGGAGGTTAATCTTGAAAAAAGAGCTGATTATAAAAAGCACGTTACCTATGGTGGCGTGCCTGACAACCTGAAGCCTGGCTTTTATTTTATCGTGGCTTCAGCTCCGGAAATTTCTTCTGCGCAGAGCAAAGAACAGGCTGGCTTCATAATGAGCATCAGCGATCTGGTCATATTTGACCGTCAGGACTATGACCGTGGAACCGGGCAAATTCTGGTTCTGTCGGCAAAAACAGGGAGGCCAGTGTCAGGAGCGACTGTTGAACTTTTTTCCTTTCCTCAAAATGCTTCTCCGGATAAGTTTGAGTTTCAACAGCTCGATTCCCAGAAGACAGATGCGTCCGGTCAGGCCAGTTTTAAACTGGAGAAAGTGAGTAAATCTTATTATTTTTATACCGTCGAAAAAGATGGCGATTTTAATCTTCTCGGCCACGGGTATTCAGGCTACAGGCCAGTAAGCGGGGACAAAGAGGATGAACGGCGCTCTTTGATTTATACTGACCGGGCAATCTATCGGCCCGGGCAAAAGATCTTATGGAAAATCCTCTGCTACCGAGGAAGTGAAACTCCTGGCCAGTTATCACCAGAAACCAGAGCTAAGGTCTCGGTCTGGCTGGAGGATGAAAATCAAGAAAAAGTATCCGAAACTCTGGCCGTCACCAATGATTTCCAGACAGCGAGCGGTGAATTTGCTGTTCCAGCTGCCGGGCACATGCTCGGGCAGTGGAGACTCAGGTCTTCTCCAGAAGGCGAAGCTTCTATACGGGTTGAGGAATATAAACGACCGACTTTTGAAGTCAGTATTGAAGATCCGGACCAGATTTTACGACTGAACTATCCGGCTAAGATCAAACTCACTGCCAGGTATTATTTTGGCCTGCCCCTAAGCAGAGGGAAAGTCAGCTGGCAGGTGGAACGAAGTCAATCGGCTCTGCCCGAAGGATGGTCAGGGCGCAGCCTGCTGAGCAGGGAGACTAAAATTGCCTGGGGAACAGGGCAACTCAACTCTGACGGCACTTTTAGCGTTGAATTCAAGCCCGAGGTTCCTGAATCGGAAGAAATCAGCAAGAAGGCCATCTCCTTTGCCTGTACACTTTCTGTTGATGTTACGGATGAGGGAGGTGAAACGCGCTCGGCCAAACGTCGCTTCATTCTTGGTTTCGTAAATACTTCAGCCAGGATAGAAGCTGAAAGTGGCTTCTATGTGGCGGGTGAGAAGGCTTCTTTCGCCGTCAGCCGGACTGACTTAAACGGAAGGCCAAAAGCTGGTCGCGGAACCTGGCGCGTTGTCGAGCTTGTTCAGCCCGATAAAACACTGTTGCCGGCCGAGCAACCTCTGGTATCTGCCGTCGAGGCCTCCGAGCCGGCTTTTCCACCCACGACCGGGGATCTTCAACGACCGCGCTGGGAAGGAGTCAGGCCAGAAGAGATTATAGAGCAGTGGGCCGAAGGAAAGGAAGCAGCCAGTGGTTCGGTCAAACATGATACTCAAGGCGAGGCCAGGGTCGAGGTTTCCGGACTGACTGCTGGAGCTTATAAGCTTATCTATGAAACAAAAGACGATTCTGGCACGGCCGTGCGGGATGAGCTGTGTTTCCTGGTGGCCAGTAGAGACTCAGGCCCTCAACTTAAACTCCCCTTAGTGCTAAAAGCTGAGAAATCAAGCCTTCGCGTTGGCGAGACAGCTCGCTTTTTAGTTTCAAGCGGCCTTGAGGGCCAACCTATCCAGCTTGAAGTCTGGAGTGGCAATCGCCTCAAAGAAAGTCACTGGCTAACCGCCTGGAAGGATAAGACCATTATCGAGGTTCCTGTAACTGAAGAACTCTGCGGTGGATTGACTATCCAGGTTCTGGCCCAGCGCGACTATCAAATTATGAGGCAAAAAGTCAGTGTCTTTGTTCCCTGGGACAATAAGCAGCTGAAATTATCCTTTGCCACTTTTCGAGACAAACTAAGGCCAGGTCAGGAAGAAAGCTGGAAAGTGAAGGTAGAAAGTGCAGATAGGCGGCCGGCAGAGAATGGAGCGGCCGAGTTGCTGGCTTTTATGTATGATAAGAGTCTTGAACTTCTGGCCAGTCATCATCCGCCTTCAGTTTTATCTCTTTATCCGGAACTGACTTTTTCCAGACCCTGGCATTCAAATGTCAGGATTGATGGCACCTGGTACGGTTCTTCTCAACTCGAGCATGAATTTAGCATTGACTATCAACCCCGCAGTCCTGCCTTTATACTGGCTCGGGTGGATTTGGGTTTTGGAGTAGAATATGCAGTAGAAGGTGGAGTAGAGGGTGGAGTATATGAAGAGGGGGATGAAACCATAGCCTATTCTGTTCAAAAATCAGTGGCCAGAACGATGATTTCAGAAAAAGAAGAAAAGGAGCCAGCTTTTGCAGGTGAGATACCGGTAATAGAGATCAGGTCGGATTTTTCGGAAACAGCCTTCTGGCAACCGCATCTACTCACCGGAAGCGATGGCTCGGTCACTATCGAATTTACTGTGCCTGATTCGGTGACTGCCTGGAAAGTGTTGGTAGAAGCTGTGACCCGTGACCTGGCGGCCGGCTCGCTCGAGGCTGAAGCCCGGTCGGTCAAGGAACTCATGGTGAGGCCATACCTTCCGCGCTTCTTACGCGAAGGTGATGAAGCCGCACTTCAGGTCATGGTCCAGAACTCTTCCGGGAGCGAGCTTTCAGGACAGGTGACACTCGAAGTCACTGATCCTCAAACGGACGAAAATCTGCTGGCGGCTTTTGGACTCCAGCCCGGAAGCGAGAAAAAGCCTTTTATGGTTAAACCGGGGCAGGGGAGCGTTGTCACTTTCCCACTTAAGACACCGCCTCGCCCGGGGATGGTGGCTTTTAAGGTGGTGGGGACCGCCGGTAATCTATCTGATGGCGAACTGAGGCCTTTGCCCATACTTCCGGGCCGGATGCATCTTTCGCAGTCACGCTTTGTGGCTCTTAAGGATGAGAAACCGCGTCAGGTGGTTTTTGAGGAGATGGCTTCCGCCACTGACCCGACGCGCCTCAATGAGCAGCTGGTTATAACCGTTGATGGGCAGCTCTTTTATAGCTTGCTTGAGGCTTTGCCTTACCTCATCAATTATCCTTATGAATGCACCGAACAAACTCTCAACCGCTTCCTGGCCACCGGTATCCTGACCAGTCTCTACCAGCAGTATCCAGCGGTAGCCCGCCTGGCCAAAGAGCTGAGCAAAAGAGAGACCGCTTATGAGGCTTTTGACCGGAGCGATCCGAACCGTAAGATGGCACTTGAGGAAACTCCCTGGCTGGAGGAAGCCCGGGGCGGTGTCAGGGATAAGGGAGGAGCCGGAGCCGGGGCCGCGTCCGATGCTGGTGCTGGCACTGTCGCTGATCCAGAGCTGGCCAGGGTTCTTAACCCCCAGGTGGCTGAGGCCGAGCGGACAGCTAATCTTAAAAAACTCCTCGAAGCACAGCTCGCCTCTGGTGCTTTTCCCTGGTGGCCCGGCGGCCCGGAATCACCTTATATGACTCTATATATTGTTAACGGCTTTTCCAGAGCTCTTGAATTTGGCGTAGATGTGCCCAAAGAGCCCGTCTCTAAAGCTATAGAGTATTTGCACCAATACTATTTAGAGAGACTCTCCTTAGAGATGAAAGAGGATAAAAAAGACGGCGAGAGCCCGGGGCTAATCGTTTTTCTGAATTATATTCTAACTAATTTCCCCGATAAAAGCTGGGCTGGCGATGCTTTTAGCCAGGACGAGAGAGCCCGGATGCTTGACTACTCCTTTAAGCACTGGCGCGAGTGTTCACTCTATCTTAGAGGGCTCCTGGCTCTAACTCTAAAGAGAGAGGGACGGGCGGCTGATGCCACTCTTGTCTGGGACAGTGTCATGGACAGAGCCCGCACCACCGAAGATGAGGGAACAAGCTGGATGCCGGAGGAGAGAAGTTGGCTCTGGTATAACGATACAATTGAAAGCCAGGCTTTTGCCCTGCGCACCCTGCTTGAACTTAACCCAGCCGATAGCCGTCTGCCTGGAATTGTCCAGTGGCTTTTCCTTAATAAAAAGCTAAACCACTGGAAGTCAACCAGGGCGACGGCCGAGGTTCTTTATTCTGTGGCTTCGTATCTAAAAAGGACAGGTGCTCTGGCCGGGCGCGAGATCGTGACGGCTGAAATGTGTGGCCAGAAAACAACTTTTGTCTTTGAGCCTGATAGATACACCGGTAAGAAGAATCAGGTGGTTATTTCGGGCGAAAAGCTTGGCCCACCCTGCGCCACCGTGAAGTTTGAAAAGCAGGGGAAAGCTCTGGCTCTGGCCAGTGCTACCTGGCATTTCAGCACCGAGCAGTTGCCGGCCAGAAGCGACAGCGATTTGTTTGGTGTGGAGCGCAGCTATTTTCAGCGGGTACAAATAGGAAAGGAAGTTGTCCTGGTGCCGCTGGCTGAAGGTACGGCCATGACGGTTGGCGATGAAATTGAAGTCCGGCTGACCATTAAATCAAAGCATCCGGCTGAATATGTTCATCTCCGTGACCCGCGTCCGGCCGGCTGCGAACCGGTAAAGCTAACGTCTGGCTGGAGATATGAGCTCGGTTTGCCGCGCTATGAAGAGATAAGAGATAGCGGCACCAATTTCTTCATCGAGTGGTTGCCTCAGGGAGAATATACCCTCACGTACCGTCTGCGCTGTGCCATGGCTGGGACATTTAAGACCGGGCCCGCTTCTCTTCAGTCCATGTATGCACCGGAGTTTGCGGCCTATTCTTCGGGCCAGATGATAAATATCAAATAGACAGGGGAAAAAAGGAGTGCCGAGGGCCGGACTCGAACCGGCACGGAGCTTACACCCCGAGGGATTTTAAGTCCCTTGCGTCTACCAATTCCGCCACCCCGGCGGCACTGAATAATTTAAACACAATCAGGCGGACTGGTCAATAACCGCTGCTCTTATTTGAGACTTTGACGAGGGTTGATTTAAAAGTTTAAATATCCGATATTTTAACCGAAGATGAGAAAAATTCATTTGGGTCGGATCGGGAGGGTGAAAAAAGGGCAATCAGAATTCGGCTGTCTATTGATGCCAGGAGGAGACAGACAAAAAGCCGTGGTGGATGGCTCAGTTGTAGTAATTTTTATCATCATTTTTTTATTTGTTCCATCTTCTTCTGTTTCTGCGGCGGATGTTTTTTCTGAATATTTAACAAGTTCGAGACTGCCAATCCAGGGACAAGAAACAAACTCGCTACGGATTCCAGATTTTGGGCCCGATGGCTTAAAAGGTTTGTCACCCGAGCAGATAAAAAAGGTCGAAGCCGGCGAAGTGGTTATGACCTCCTCGCCTGAAGTTACACCTGATGGGCATTCGGTCATAGCGGCGGTTGTGCTATTCAAAGTGCCAGTGGAGCGAGCCTGGGAAATTCTGTCGGCCACTGACAGGCAGATTGATTATCTGGAAGAAATAAAAGACTTAAAGGTTGTTGAAGAGGGAGAAGATTTTAATCGGACAGAATTTGAGGTCAAAGTCATGGGGCAGAAGGTGAGATACACGGTCATACATCACTTCCTGCCGGAGTTTTATTATCTCTGGTGGGAGCTCGATAAAAAGGCGCCGCATGATTTGAAGGCCCTGTCCGGTTTCTGGAGGTTATATCCGGCTGGTGAGGGGGAAACAATTGGCCGTTATGGGAGCCGGGTGGTGCCAGCTTTTCCTGTGCCGGCGTCCATCAGAACCTGGCTCTTTAAGAATAGCGTCCGCTCCTCCCTCGAAAAAGTCAAAGCGTATGTAGAGAGGGCCTATGGAGAAAAGCCCCCCGCCACCCTGTAGGCCAGCTGCTTATTCCTCTGGATTTTTAACTCTTTTGTTTTTTATTTTCAGCTTTTTATCCGATTTCGGGAAAGGCCGTGTCAAGTTTAGTTCGCAATTTGGCCATCGTAAACACTCCATTTATAGCTCCTAATTAGCCGCCTGAGCCAGCTCTTGCTCTAACAGCGGTTCCAGCTTATCAGCTTTGATATAGGCATTCTCATTAGCCCAGTCCTCAGTGTACTCGATAAGATAAGCAGTAACCAATCTAAGATACGACTCAATGGAAGGAAACACTCCGACCACCCTGCTCCTCCGTCTTATCTCCCGGTTGGTCCTCTCCACTTCTTTAATATCAGTTTTAATATTTTATTTATTCTTTTAATTTCCATTTTATTGCCTCTATAACAGGATTCGCCATTTCATATAACGTTTTGCGGATAAAAGAAGTTGCCGAAGGCAATTTGGGGCAATCTTTGATTTCCCTTTTATCCGCTGTTATATGGCGTTCCGAACCCTTATTCTGTGCCTGTTCCATTTCCCTTACCACTCTTTCTCAAAACTATCAAAATCCTTAATAGGTGCCACAAATTTTGAATCTCTTATAATTTCAAATCTCTTTTCTGCACTTTTTATCTTAATTCTTTCATCGGATTTCAATTCATAAATATTATTAGTTCCTTTGGTTTCAACTACAAAGTAAAGTTTTTCTTC
>Ga0208940_1003636_pt1 | contig 12831 bp, 12 predicted proteins | sample AD_JPNNA6_MetaG_FD_184445 | JGI IMG/M metagenome (GOLD analysis project Ga0208940, IMG submission 184445) | Active sludge microbial communities of municipal wastewater-treating anaerobic digesters from Japan - AD_JPNNA6_MetaG (SPAdes) (version 2) | ecosystem: Engineered > Bioreactor > Anaerobic... | reverse complement strand
GGGCAGAATCTACTACCATAATCATATTGATGATGAAGCTAAAAAATCATTCCAGAATTCAATTATTGCAAATCCAAAAAATGCTGATTCACATTATCATTTAGGACTCATCTATTATACCGAAGGAAAATATAATGCGGCAGCTATTGAGTTTAACAAAGCTATTGAAGAAAAGCCAGTTTTTCCAAAAGCATACTATGCACGAGGTTTGGCTTACTATAAAATGAACAATTTACAGGGTGCTATAAAAGATCTAAAACAATCCATTGAACAGGACCCTAACTTAGACAGGGCATATTTCAATCTGGGCGACATCTACTTAAAGCAAAAAAATTATAAAGTTGCACTGGACTATTTTACTAAAGACAGGGAGCTACGGCCCAACAATCCTGACACCCTTTTTAAAATTGCAGAAACCTACCATGAAATGAAATCATACTCAAATGCTGAAACATTTTACAATAAAACACTGGAAGCTGATCCTGAATATTTTCAGGCTCTTTTTAACCTGGGACTGATTTCGGCAACCAAACAAAATTATGCACAGGCAGTTTCTCTTTATACACGAGCTTTATCCATTAAAAATGATGACCCACCAACACTCTATGAACTGGGTAAAGCATATGAAGGTCTGGGTGATGATAATAAGGCAATAGAATACTATTCACTGGCTATCACCAAAAATCCCAACTATACTAAAGCATATATTAATGTAGGGAATCTTTATAAAAAGAACAAACTTCATGATAAGGCCATTGAACAATTTAAACAGGCTGCCATCAACGAGCCAAAATCATTTGAAGCTCACTACAATTTAGCCAATGCCTATTCTGCAGCAGGCATGTGGGATAACGCTATAGAAGAATACCAAACCGCAATTGACCTATCCCCTATGAATGATCAGGCTCATTTCTTTTTAGGAGTAGCATATAGGGAAAAAGGTGTGTATGAACAGGCTGCAAATGAATTTGAACGCTCATTGCAGATTAACAGTTCACTGGCTGATGCTCACGAGGAATTGGGGATGATATACTACCGTAAGTTAAAGAACAATGACAAAGCAATATACCATTTTGAAAAGCTGTTGTCCATGAAACCAAACCATCCAAAAGCAGACCAGATACGGGATATTATAGCTATGTTGAAGAAATAATGTTAGAATAATTTTTTTATTTGACTTATAACGATTTGTTATATTTTAGTATATTTTATTGACTATAATAAACTATAGTAACAATTTTAAACTATGGATACACCATACGCTATGCAAGGTATTCACTTAACATCATCCATACATTACACCATATGCCAGCAACACATCAAGAGTTTTTTCACTGTCTTGTTGCTATTGTCCATTCTTTTTTTACAATACTGTGCCACTAACGAATCACTGGTACGGTCATTGTCCAATGATATAACCACAACAGGATTTTTAAACGATGATTGCTACCAGTATACAGTGACGGCAAAGCCTGACGCAGGTGTGGAAGGGCTGGTAGCTGGCAGGGAAAGCGCACACATTAACCTTATACAATCAATGGAAACACAATGCTATGCTGAACTTTTTGCTGCTTTCAAACAGCTCAATCCTTCTGCCTTCGGCGATAGTTCTATGCAATCATGTATCATGCAACAATTAAAGCCGTATGTTGATAAACGGATACTAATTGCCACCTATTTCAATGAAGATTATAGCGAAACCGCTGTCATACGGATATATGGAAATGGACTAAAGGAAAAATTGGCTTCATTGCACTGTCAATAAGAATGATGTATCCATAGCAAGACAATACGGCTATAGGTGGATATACGTTGAATGAAAAATCCTTAATGGAATAAAGGAATTACGGGGCAAGCCCGTAATGACAGGAGTGTCAAAAGGATTCCAAAATAGGTTAGGAATGACCGTGGTGTGAAATACCCATCCTGCCCTGTCAGGGAGAGTGGGCGTGGATGAGGTCAACAATTTTATCTTTAAGGGGGAAATTGTGTATTACAAAACGCAATTATATACATTGATACTACTCTTATATATTCCCTTTTTACTGTTGCTAACATCATGTACTGAAAAGCAAGTTATAGATGTCACTACGCAAAAAAACAATGATCTCATATTTGAATATGATAAAGAAGGGTTCATCAACAGCAACACATTCAGGGTTGTGGTGATAGTCCCATCTGAAGAACCATGGGATGAGCTATCGGTTAAACAAAAAGGGCAGGAACGGGCTTTTGTTTCTTTAAAACATTATATTATATCTAAGAAAAAAATTTATGATGAAAAAGTGCATGGTTATCTAATCACAACAATTTCAGAATTTGGAACATTAAAAAAAAGAGAATCCATAAGCCCCAGCAGATATTGTTATTATTTTGATATTACCAAAAGTGGACTAAAAAAGGAAATTGATGCATTAGGGCAATGATCATGAATAAAGATAATATGAAAGATTTTTCAATATAAAGATATTGAGATTGTGCTTGCCATTATCATAGATGCTGCTAAACATTACTCCAATACCATATTTTTTATCATCACGTGTATCATGTCGCACCACCATTGCCAGCGCTTCAACATCGCTTAACTCATTATCAACAGCTCCAAAATCTATAACAACCCTGATAATAGATGACAGTTCAAGAGGCATATCCGAAATAAAATAAAGCCCACCTTTGCTAATATTGACAATGGTACCAACAAGCTCCATGGCTTCGGCTTCATCTTTTGATGATTCAATTAAAAGCTCAACAATGCGTATGGGAATCTCAACATCAAGCCTGAAATGCTTCCGTAAGTTATCACCCCTAATATGATATTTGGCAATCATGAAACCGTCAAACTGATGCATAAACCAATCTTCCATAGCCTCATCAAACTTAAGCGCAGGATTACCTTGTTTTAATGTGTCCCAATACAAATATATGGCATCTTTTATCTCACCTGAGAGCTTATCATAGTGGATGTACTTTCTCATTATTCCCTCTTCACTCATATATTGACTACCCCTTTATCAGGGTACACTACCCTGATACATAAGGCAAATACAATTTTTAATTTTTTTTGTTTGATAGTTCCAGCCATATCTGCCTCATACCATTATCAATAGGTATGGATTTACCTGTTGCTAAATCTACTATAACATAAACAACCTCAGCATCCAGAACAATCTGCTCGGTTTTTTTGTTATACATCCTTTGTTTAACGGTTATACTACGGTTACCGATACGGTCAACCGATGTCTCAATGACAAGGGTATCGCCCAGTATTGAAGGAGCCCTAAAATTGACATTAATATTAACAACAGCAAGAAAAACACCCTTTTTTGCAAATTCATCAAAACTCAAACCTATCGTGTCCATATAACTCCATCGCGCATCTTCCAGAAGATCTAAAAAACGCTGATTGGTAACACGCCCAAATAAATCCAGGTGATATCCTTTAACTTTTATCTCGGTTACTGACATGACATTCTGCACCTTTTCTATTGCTATTTCTATTGCTATAGTAGTATTGGTTATCGGTTTCAATATACAAAAAAGAATAATTTTTGCAATTAGTTTTTTGTTTATATATTTAAAAATGTGCAATTAGTAGATTGATATAAACCAGTACAATTAATACAATTTTGATAACCTAAAAAACCTGTGGCTATGGTATCTATAGACATTGCACTGTCATATCATTTGTTACGCGGAATGATGTTGAAACAGCATTATGCTTTCCATTTATAATCAATCCTTTCCCATTGATAGCACTCACAGAGATTTCTGCTCCTTTGAAATAGTAACCGGTAAAGCTTTTGGTAACCTCAAATCCATCAATAATTACACCCTTCCCTGAAGGGATAGTGAAATGTACCATATATACATCTCCCAGCTTAAAATATCTATTCATCATTTTCATAACATATTTTGGGCGTTTTTGCATATATTCGGTGAGCTCGCCATGACCTTTTTTTATATCCATACCAAAGCTAAGCGCTACTTTGCTATTTTTATCCACTATCGATGCAAGGTAATCCGCTGTAAGAATATAGTTTAATGCATGGGTTAGCTTTTTTTTAAAGACAGCCCTGAATTGTTCATCATGGAATATAAGCTTTCGGAAAATAAAATATCGTGGATCCGTTTCCTTCTTTGTGTTGGTATAAACCAGATTTATAGGGCGCTCCTGTTCCCACAGATTTTTTTTATCATGTTCATAGATATTTCTGAAAGCATGGTCCATATCCCACATAAGCCAGAACCACCTTGGATTTTTTTTTGTTGTATCAAGGAGCGCAACACCCTGATAGGGATCACTGTTTGAACAAAATATATTGACAATCCAGTAATTAATAAAATTTTCCATATCAATCAGCTCGGAGGTTTTTTCAAATGTAATAGATTTACCTTCAAATTTTGCCCATTCATAGAGACGCTGATATTCACGCGGTTTATCTTTTTTCCCCTTCAACTCATAATAAACAAAATTTTTATGCCCAAAGTGATTCTGAAGGTAATGCATGTCCAGATACTCCAGCAACACAAAATTTCCCGAGCCATGCGGTTTCCCATTCAGGTAAAATTTTACAGGATCAGCAAGCGGTGCATAACAACCCATTTTCCTTGCAATTGCATACGCCATGGCAACAGTAAACCCATAGTCGTTTTCTATTTTCTTTATCACAAATCGTTGGACAGGATCACCTTTGCCATTAAATAGTATATTTTGTCCAAAATATTCTTTACCATAGACATCCCTGAGATAGATTCTGAAATTTTTAACAGCATGGAGTCTGCTTGTTTCTCCATGAATTCTGACACCTGCGCCTGTACCAAAAAGCAGTGCGCCATTGTTAAAATAGGATATGAAGCATGGCCGCTCCCAGTTTCGTCCTCGTTCCAGGGGATTGGCATAAATACCGGTAAAGGTATCATAAAGGTCATGCTCATTCATGTACAGAGATAGTATAGGAAGCCCCGTAGCAACCAATTTCTTATTGATGATGGTTGTGCTCTTCATATTTTGAGGGGGGAGTTTACCAGCTTGTATCCACTCATCTCGTGATTCAAGCTTTGACAGATCTAATGTGATTCTGCTTTCACCTTCATCAGTATACTGATTATCAAGAGGAACAATATAGGTTAGCCCCATCTTTTTAAATATCTGCCCACGCCTCCCAAAATTAAGATAAACAGATGGGAGCTCTCTACTTCGCAGACCTTTTACCATATCCTTGAATGCACCCATCCCTTCAAGGTAAGCACCGCATATAGCAATTGCTGTGAAAAGTAATATGATAGGCAGATGTTTTTTCATGACGCTTTTGATGATATTATATATCACCTATCCTGTTGAAAAAAAAGTTTGAACTTATCTGATTTGAAATAGATAAAAGCTCCTGCTTTATTTTCAAAATCATATCATCTTCAATGGTATTGAAGCTGTATGATATCACCGTATTATCCTGATTTTCGGTTACACTTTCAATCTTACCCAGAGGAAGCGATTGTTTCAGGTAGTTAAAGATGTTGCCTGCCTTAGCGGTATAGTCATTAACCGGAACGGTTATGATAAGCATCCCATCATTGATCCTCCCTTTAAGGAATCGTGGACCACGTTGAAGAATTAAAAGCCCTATGTATGTTACCAGAAGAACTATCCCAAGAAAGAGGATATTGAAAACCGCACAGCAGATAGAAGTGGCAACTACAACCATAATGAACCCTATCTCTTCAGGCTCTTTTATAGGAGTTCTGAATCGCACTATAGAAAGAGCACCCAATAAGCCCAATGAAAGAGGAAGAGAAAACTGTATGCATATAAAAATAGCGGTAATAGCCACACCCAGAAGAGGGAAAGCTCTATGAATCTGACTCCCTGTTGCCCTGTTTTTATAAAATTTAAGATAAAGATACGACACCAGCATTGCTGAAAGCAAAGAGAGGAGCATGATAAGCAGAAAAGGCAAAAATCCTATATCCTCCATCTTCTGACTGCCAAAACCCTTGAGTAAAATTGAAATAATTTTTTGAGATGAAATATCCATAGTACTTATCCTTACCGGTAAAATTTATTATTAAAAGTGCCGTCGTATTAATTTCCTGTAGCAGGCACTATATTTGGAAAATGCTGACTTTTTGAGTCCCATATCCGTCAAAGGGTAAAGCGATGAGGGAAGTTCACTTTCACTCCCTTTGACCTCAAAAACCGCAGTTTGAAGCATAACAGGATTCATATATGGCAGCATTATACTGTTTACTCGTGGCGAATGAATATCAAAATCAAAACATATCCGTGACATAGAATAAGGATCGATATATCTGAACCTTTTATAGGTAATCTGAAATGCAGGGAGCAGTTTATCTTTGATAATCACCCCTTTATTGTTTAGTATATGGGGTATCATCAACAAACGTACATCCTCAAGAGGCATCCCTGCTATCTCAGTTCCACTGTAAGTGGATTTAACGCGTATCTTGCCACGCCGTGAACCTATCTTATACTTCAGTTCAACAAATACTGCATCATCGTGGCTACTGTAATGAAGATCAGAATACCATCGTAATCGAACCTTGGTTTTAAGATAAAAGCTGTTCAATTTTTGGTCAAGATATTTCCACTGCAAAGTATCGTAATAAATACTTGAGATCATTCCCCGCGGATATTCAGGATCAGGCTCACAATACCGTGACAGCCATCCTATCATATCAACAGCACGAGAATTGCTGATAATATATTTAAGCTCATGTTCAACTTTATTGGTGGTTATCATTTTTCAATCAACTATCGAACATATAAAAAGTATAAAACTAAAAATCTATGTAATGCATAAAAAAATCTTAATCACTGTATACTCACAGCAGCCCTTTTATACCTGTCAATAAAAAAATTCATAGAAAACCGAAGTAATCAGATGCCTATTCATACAGGTTAAAAGCGTTAAAATCATGATTAAATGATTTAATACTATTACTATGAAAGCGTGTATTTTTACAGTGCACATTCTGAATCATACAAAAAAATTATCTTGATTTAAAAATCTGCCATGCTACATTACTATAAAAACAATTCACAAGAGGTGATAGCTCATGCCAGATGATTCGCAGAATATTATTGAATCAAAACATCTTATACTACCATCTGAGATTTTACCTGAGATTATACCGATTATACCAATATCGCACAGGCCAATATTCCCGGGCATGATGGTGCCGCTGGTACTAACGGGTGATACTATGCTTAATACCGCCAGAGCAATAGCCGAATCCGACAACAAAATAGGCGGTGTGGTTTTAATACAAAACCAGCGTGAAGGGATGGTTACCTCTTCAGATCTGTATAAGGTTGGTGTTAGCATAAAAATTTTAAAGATTGCGCCAATTGATGAAAACACCATACAGGTCATGGTAAATGCTCTGAAACGTTTTACCCTGGTGCAGGTAATCACTGAAGAGCCGGTTATCAGGTGGCAGGTGGACCATCACTATGAGCCAGCCGCTGAATCTACCGATGAAATGAAGGCATACTCGGCAGCTATACTTTCTTCAGTGAAAGAATTAATAAAATCGAACGCTTTATTTCAAGAAGAACTTAAACTTTTCTTAAACAGGTTCAGCCTGGAAGATCCTGGAAAATTGGCTGATTTTGTAGCATCGTTAACCTCCACCGAGCCATCCGAGGTTCAGGAAGTGCTGGAAACCTTTGACGTTAAACAACGCGTGGAAAAGGTACTTCTCCTTTTAAAGAAAGAGCTGGAGCTATCAAAGTTGCAAAAAAAGATTTCTCAGCAGATTGAAGAACGCATTGCAAAAAATCAAAAAGAATTCTTTTTGCGTGAGCAATTGAAAGAGATAAAAAAAGAGCTTGGATTGGAAAAAGATGAAAAGACATCCGAGATAGAAAAATTTGAAGAGCGTGTTAAAAAACTGAAGCTCAGCGAAGAAGCTCTTAAACGTTTTGATGAGGAGATAGAAAAGCTTAAAGTGTTAGAACCTCATTCGGCAGAGTATGGAGTAAGCCGTAATTACTTAGACTGGCTTACCTCGTTACCGTGGGGTCTTTTTTCTGAAGATAATTACGACATCCATAAGGCAAAAAAAATACTGGACAGAGATCATTACGGCTTACAGGATATTAAAGACAGGATTCTTGAATTTATCAGCGCTGGCAAGAAAAAGGGTAATATTACCGGTTCAATTATTTGTTTTGTGGGACCTCCGGGTGTTGGTAAAACATCTATAGGCAAATCCGTTGCTGCTGCTTTAAACCGTAAGTTTTATAGGTTTTCGTTAGGCGGCATGCGCGATGAAGCTGAAATTAAAGGACATAGACGCACCTATATAGGTGCAATGCCAGGAAAGATAATACAGAGTCTCAAGGTGGTTGAGACATCAAATCCTGTTATTATGCTTGATGAAATTGATAAAATTGGTGCAAGTTTTCAGGGTGATCCTGCATCAGCACTGCTTGAGGTGCTGGACCCTGAGCAGAATTCCCAATTTTTAGACCACTATTTAGATGTACGGTATGATCTCTCCAATGTACTTTTTATTGCAACTGCCAACCAGTTAGATACTATTCCTTTGCCATTGATGGATAGAATGGAAATAATGCATCTTTCTGGATATATACTGGAAGAAAAATTAGAGATTGCAAAACGTTTTTTAATTCCAAAGCAGATAAAAGAGCATGGACTTTTAAAAAACGAGGTTAAAATAGATACTGCATCATTAAAAAAGATCATAGATGGCTATGCGCGTGAAGCCGGCGTACGCAGTCTGGAAAATAATATAAAAAAGATTATGCGCAAATCTACCCGCAAGATTGTAGAAGGAACCGCTGCATCAATTATTGTGACTCCTGAAAATCTTGAAGAATTTTTAGGGAAACCACGCTTTACCGATGAATCGTTGTACAAAAAACCAATCCCCGGCGTTGTCATGGGGCTTGCATGGACCAGCATGGGCGGAGCAACACTGTACATTGAAGCAACGGCAATACCATCAAAGACAAAGGGATTTACTCAGACCGGACAGTTAGGCAATGTTATGAAAGAGTCAACCGAGATTGCCTATTCATATATCCGCTCCCGTGTTAAACAATTTGGCATTGGTCCTGATTTCTTTGAAAACCACTTTATTCACCTCCATGTTCCGGCAGGCGCCACTCCTAAGGATGGACCTTCGGCAGGCATCACCATGGCTACAGCGTTGTATTCGCTTGCAAAAAATAAACCAATTAAAAAGAGCGTAGCAATGACAGGTGAGCTTACTATAACCGGGCGAGTACTGCCTATTGGAGGTGTTAAAGAAAAAACTATCGCCGCAAAACGGGCAGCCGTAAAAACCATTATTTATCCAATAGAGAATAAAAAGGACTTTGACGAGTTGCCAGCGCATATCAAAAAAGGGATGGATGCGCATTTTGTTACCTATTTTGAGGAAGTTCTGAATATAGTGTATTAAATACTATAGCAGTATATCCTTTTCTATATTCTCTATAGTCTGGATTATTGACATAGCTCTGGTATATGAATCACGTGCATCATCTAAAAAATCTTTTGCTTTTTGCATTCTTAATTGGCTCAAAAGTTTTTTATCTTTGGCTGTCAATGTCATAACTTGATACCCTCATTGATAATATTTTCATAAAAAGGAGTATTGTACTGCTTTTCATGTTCGATAGTTACCATGAAAGTGTCTTATTGCCCCTCATATAAAAACTTATACAATAATGTATATATAGTATTTGCTTTTTGTCCAGATGTCAACTATAACCAACGCTGGTAATACACATTACTGCAATAAATCACCAGTTCTGAAAATAGTATCCTTGACCAATCGCTTCGACCATGTTACTATAAAAACCTTATATAGGATACCATACTTTATGCTATCACAAAATCTATCACAAAATAATGAAAATACTGCTATACACAGTATATACAGTTTATGGAAAAAATAATGAAGATATTTCATGCCTTTGAAGAAGCTAAACGTGACGAGATAGCATTGTATAAATCACTTACACCACTGCAACGGCTTGAAATTGTTGAGGAATTGCGAAAACAATAGTATGACAAAACTTCATCCCGACTTTACAGGATTTTGAGATTGATGAAAAAAAATAGCTGCCGGCAGGGCTAAAGACATTGCCGATTTAGAATATTTGCAATAACCAATAAAATAATTTGAAATATATAAAATTTATAGTATTTTAATACTATCTAAATATCTTAAAAGGAAATAATTATGAATATAACTATCACTGACAGTGCAAAGAATAAAATACTGGATGCTACTAAAGGCAACGAGTTTAAACAACCAGCGCTACGCCTTGTTTTATCAGGGATTGGATGAGGCGGTCCCCGATTGGGACTGGCTCTGGATGAGTCAGAAAATACCAGCGATATAAAAGTAATAGCAAATGATATACCGGTATTGTATGACAATGATATCGCACGGTTTTTTGTAAGCAATACTGCAATTACCATTGATTTTGTTGAAACACCGTATGGTGCCGGGTTTGTTGTCGACACGGGAGCATCATGCAGTTAACGTATAGTGCAAAGGAGTTTTTTTATGAAAGAAGCAATCTGGTTTTTGATACTGATGGCATTGTGGTTTGCATTAAATATCTGGGTTTTTCCAAAAATTGGCATACGGACCTGACTATCCAGTAGCTGCCCTGTGGAACAGAGCGCTGATAAAAATCAACATAATGATAAAAAATAAATTGACAAATTTTTAAATTGTGATTTTTTGTCACTATTATAATTATTCGATGTAAAGTCGAAGATATTGTTAAGAAAATATGAACATGTACAGTATATCATTCACAACAAATAATAACTGGTGGTGGTGGACCAATATGATGTCCACCTGATAGGCTATTGTGCAATACTATATTTTAAAGCCGTGGGTGGGCATTAAACCCACGGTTTTTTATTGATCCGGTATATTCCGTAAGCCGTGGGTTTAAAAAATCCACGGCTTTTTTATTTTACAGCGTAAGGAGTTTACCGTGTACCCAACATTGGAGCAGTACAAAAAGTTAAGCAAGCACTACAACCGCATACCAATCTATAAAAAGCTCAACATTGCAGAGCCCGGATTGCTTTTGCTTTTGAAATCATTCATTGAAAAAGGCGATGTTATTTTTCTTGAGAGTGCAAAACAAAATAAAAAACAAAGCAGGTTTTCATTTTTAGGTTTTAATCCACAAGCAACTATCGTCTTTACGCCTCCTCACATTATTATTGGCGATAGTTACTCTAAAAAAATAATACACTGCACTGAACCTTTCAAATTTATTGATGATTATATTGCCCGGTACCGCTCACCATCCAATTCGCGTTTTGGCTTATACAATGGTGGGCTTTCAGGATACTTTGCCTATGATATGGTAAATTACACAGGACATTTACGCCAGCGCATCCATGAGGATTGTGTCCATCCCCTTATGGTTCTGCATCATATTGATGATTTTATATGCTACGATAACAAGTACAACATCTACTACATCGCTACCAGCATCTATACGGATAATAATTCGGTTGATGGTGCATACAACAACGCCATCGATCATCTTTGCAAGCTTGAAGACGATATCATTCATATTATACAGCATACATCACTTCCCTATCTTCCTGCATACTCTGATATTATTCCAATAGCATTTCAAACCCCAGCGGAAAAGTTTATGGATGATGTTACAAAAGCAAAAACGCTCATAGAAGATGGTGAGGCATTGCAAATTGTGCTGAGCATGCGTGCTCTCATCAATGAGGCGGTAGACCCATACCGCTTTTACCTGAAGCTGCGTCAGGTAAATCCATCGCCGTATATGTTTTATATGAAATACAATGACCTTCATATTGCCGGCAGTTCGCCGGAGATTCATGTTAAGGTGTGCAACAATACTGCAATGCTTCGCCCCATAGCAGGAACTATCGCCCAGAAAAAAACAAAAACGGGGAATGCCATGCAAAAAACATTGCTGCTCCATAACGCAAAGGAACGTGCTGAGCACCTGATGCTGGTTGATTTAGCACGCAACGATTTGAGCATTATTTCACAACCCGGTTCGGTGCATGTTACCCAGTTTATGCAACCTGAAGATTATTCGCATGTAATCCATTTAGTGTCAATGGTTGAAGCGCTGTTACATCATGATGCAAGCTTAACCGACGTTTTAAAGCATACATTCCCCGCCGGGACGGTAAGCGGCGCCCCCAAGGTACGTGCCGTTGAAATAATTGACCAGATTGAAGATAGCCCTCGCGGCATCTATGCAGGATGTGTTGGCTACCTTGGTTTTAACAACACAATGGATACCTGCATTACCATTCGCACTGCTGTGCTTTCGCCTCAGGTGTCGTATATGCAGGCTGGTGCGGGGATTGTTTACGACAGCATACCGTTCAATGAATACAATGAAATCGTCAATAAACTTCAAGCGCTGGCGGTAAGTTTGCCATTTGCAAAAGTAAATTCACCGGTGAAGGAGACAGTATAATGTTTTGTATTATCGATAACTATGATTCGTTTACCTATAATCTGGTTGAATATCTGCGTGTTTTACAGCAGGAGGTTGTCATTTATAAAAATGATGAACCAATCGATTCCATACCTCTGGAACGCTATACCGGTATCATACTTTCACCGGGTCCATCCTCGCCGCAAAATTCCGGCACTACCATCGCAGTCATTCAACAAGCAACCACCACGCCGCTATTGGGCGTATGCCTGGGGATGCAGGCTATTGCCTATGTTTTTGGCGGTACGATAGTTCATGCTAAAACCATCATGCACGGCAAAACCGACATCATAGAACATGACGGCAGT
>Ga0208940_1003630_pt1 | contig 12844 bp, 8 predicted proteins | sample AD_JPNNA6_MetaG_FD_184445 | JGI IMG/M metagenome (GOLD analysis project Ga0208940, IMG submission 184445) | Active sludge microbial communities of municipal wastewater-treating anaerobic digesters from Japan - AD_JPNNA6_MetaG (SPAdes) (version 2) | ecosystem: Engineered > Bioreactor > Anaerobic >... | reverse complement strand
AGATTATAAATTATCAGAAGTTGTAGGGGATGAATTTGATCTTGTGATATTTATTGGTGGAGGAGGAGCTCTTGAACAGTATCTTGATGATCCTAAATATTTGTCTGTTGCAAAAAATGCAAAAAATATCGGGGCAATTTGTGTTGCACCAATGCTAATTTCTGACTCTGGGGTTTTAAAAGATAAACGTTTTACTTGTTGGGATGATGGAAGTCGAACACAAATTAACCATATTATTAAAAATGGTGGCACTTATGTAAATAGTAGCGTTGTAGTTGATGGTAATGTTATAACTGCTAATGGTCCCGATGCTGCGGAAGAGTTTGGAATGAAGCTTGTGGAAGTAATGAGTAGTAGGTGTAAATGAGTGTTAAGATATTTATTTCAAAAATAGTGAAGTATTTATATCCGGTATCTTTTTAATATTTTCAGTTTCTTTTTCATGTTAGATGCTTCCAAGTTTTTCTATAATTAATATCTCTGTTATTATATTAGCTGGATAAGTCAATTATATATTAATAATTTCTAGAAAGATAGAGAAAATAATTCTGTTCTGTTATAATACTTTTGTTAAGTACTGACAAGGAGAGATGCTCGCACTTCGTAGCAAAGCTACTACGTAGAGTATCTCACTTGATTAAATCTTTGCGGAGAGATGCCCGCCGTGTGTCTGCCGAAGTGAAGAGAAGGCGGAAGTGGCTTGCCACGAGGGCAACAAGTTAACAATTAAAATGGAGAGATGCCCGAGTGGTCGAAGGGACTCGCTTGGAAAGCGAGCGTTCATCTCATGATGAACCGCGGGTTCGAATCCCGCTCTCTCCGAATGGGGTAAATAGAAAAAATCTAACTGAAGAAATCATTTTAAAAAATAGATACTATGAAAGTAACTGTAGATTATTTTCTTAATTAACAATATGACAAAACAAGATCTTACATTTATCACTAACGAACCAGGTAAAACACTCCTCGATAGTTTTTCAAGTCTGCTACCTAAATACACGCAATATTTTGATTGTCTAGTAGGTTATTTTTATATAAGTGGTTTTTATAAGATATACAAGACGCTTGAATCTGTTGATAAAATTCGAATACTTGTTGGGTTAGGAACAGATAAACAGATCAGTGAATTAGTTAATAAAACCAAAGAGCAATTAGCCTTTGAATTTGACTCAATAAAAAAGGCAAAAGCTAAAATTTCTGAAAACATTACAAATGAAGTTGCTGACGCTGAGGATTCAAGTGATGTAGAACAAGGTATACTAAAGTTTTCAGAATGGATCAACTCAGGAAAATTAGAAGTTCGAGTTTATGACAAATCTCCACTCCATGCAAAATTGTATATCATGACTTTTAAGGATCAATACGATCCTGGTATGGTAATTACAGGATCAAGTAACTTAACTGCAGGCGGATTACTTGGCAATTTAGAGTTCAATGTACACTTGCGTGATCCTAGAGATTTTGAATATGCACGAGATAAGTTCAATGAACTTTGGAAGGATTCTGTTGATGTATCAGGATTATATATCGAGACAATTAATACAAAGACGCATCTAAATGATGAAATAACACCATACCAATTGTATCTAAAGTTTCTCTATGAATATTTCCGGGCTGATCTTGGTTTAGATGAAAACTTAGAGGATGATTTTCTTCCAGAGGGATATTTAAATCTTGATTATCAAAAACAAGCAGTAATCAATGCTGTTAGAATTTTAGAAGAGTATGGAGGTGTTTTTATTTCAGATGTTGTTGGACTTGGAAAAACATATATATCAGCAAGACTTGCAAATCAACTTGACGGTAGATCACTTGTTATCGCGCCACCAGCTTTGCTCGATGAAGGTAATCCTGGTTCATGGCCAAATGTGTTTTATGAATTTGGAGTAAGAACAGTGAAATTTAAATCAATAGGACAACTGGATAGAATATTGTATGAAGGGGTTGATGGATTTAAGAATATTTTTATTGACGAGTCTCATCGTTTCAGAAATGAATCAACACAGACATATGAAAAGCTTGCAGAAATATGTAAAGGCAAAAGAGTAATATTGGTTAGTGCAACTCCATTTAATAATACTCCGGGCGACTTACTTTCTCAAATAAAGCTGTTTCAGAATTCAAGAAAGAGTACAATTCCTAATTTGCCTGATCTTGAAGGTTTCTTCAGTAAGCTCAATTCAAGACTGAGAAACCTTGACAGGAAAAAGAATTATGAGGAATACATGGAAACAGTAAGGGACAATGCAAAGGAAATTCGTGAAAGGATTTTAAAATATTTAATGGTTAGGAGAACAAGAACTGAGATTAGAAAGTATTATGAGGAAGATCTCAGTAAACAAGGACTAAAATTTCCTGAGGTAGCTGATCCAGAGGCAATTTATTATGAATTTGATCAAGAGGAAGACACAGCTTTTCAATCTACCATAGAATTCATCAAAACATTTAGATACAGTCGTTATGCGCCACTTCTCTACTATAAGGGAACATTATCTAAACAGGAACTACAATCTCAGAGAAATATGACACTTTTTATGAAAATGCTTTTAATCAAGAGATTTGAAAGCAGTCTTTTTGCTTTCAAAAAAACACTTTGGAGGTTTATAACTTCATATAAGATTATGATTGAAGAATTTGATAAAGGTAACGTGTATGTTAGTAAAAAAAATGCAAACAAACTTTTTAATTTGCTTCTTGAAGGAAATGAAGATGAAATTCTTTCAATGATTGAGAATGAGAAAGCAGAGAAATACGAGGCTAGTGAATTTGATAATAGACTAAGAGAAGATTTGAAATACGATCTGGATATTTTGGAAGGTATCTCTGAACAATGGGGTAAGATTAAAAGAGACGTCAAATTTGAACATTTCCTTGAAGTAATGAAAGAAAATCCTATTTTGTCGAAAAGAAAAGTTATTATTTTTACTGAATCGCAGGAGACAGCAGATTACCTATCAGAAAATCTAAAAATAAATCTTCAGGAAAATGTATTGAATTTTACCGGTGGCTCTAGTGAAGAAAAAAGGGCTGAAGTTATCGAAAATTTTGATGCCAAATCAAAACATCCAAAAGATGATTACAGAATTTTAGTTGCAACTGAAGTATTAGCTGAAGGAGTCAATCTGCACAGGTCAAATTGTGTTGTTAATTATGATATACCTTGGAATCCTACAAGACTTATTCAGCGGATAGGTAGAATTAATCGTGTTGATACAAAATTTTCCAAAATATATACTTTTAACTTTTTCCCGACTACTCAATCAAATGATCAAATAAAGCTAAAGGAGGCAGCTGAGGCCAAAATACGAATGTTTATCGAACTTTTAGGTAATGATGCAAGGTTTTTAACAGATGGAGAAGAGATAAAATCACATGATCTTTTTAATCGTTTAATGTCTAAAAAGACAATCACAGGAGAAGATGAAAGTGAAGATAGTGAATTGAAATACCTAAAGATCATAAAAGATATTCGAGATAATGATACGAACCTTTTTGATCAAATTAAACGGTTACCTAAAAAAGCTAGAAGTTCAAAACAGGTTAAGCTTTCAAATGATTCACTCTTAACCTATTTTCAGAAGGGTAAACTTGATAAGTTTATCATTTCAGACAGCAATGATACAAAAGAACTTGATTTCTTCAATGCAATCAAATTTATGGAGAGCAAAAAAGAAGTAATAAGGTACAAGGAAATGCCAAATTATTACGAATTGCTAAGAAAAAACAAGGAATATTTTGATTTTATCACATCCCAAGAACCGGATGAATTTTCAGTTAAAAGAGGTGGAAATACAACACAAAAAATACTTAAACGGCTTAAGACTAAAAATATAAAGGATTTTAAAGGATTTACTGAGGATCAAGATTCATACTTGAAGCTTGTAATTCAGCGATTGGAGGAAGGTGCTTTTCCCAAACAAACTGTAAAAAATCTCTGGACAAAAATTCAATACGAAGCGAATCCTTTAAAAATTATATCTTTGTTAAAAATACATCTCCCTGAAAATCTATTAAAAAGTATATATGTCCAAAATACATCAGATAATAATGAAATAAAAGCTGTTATTTTATCTCAATTTCTCAAATCGTAATTATGGATAAAGCAAAAGAAATAATAAAAAACACATTTGAAAATGCTTTTGAGTTTGAACAATTCACTTACTTTTCAAAGAATCTTCTAAAAGAGGTTGAAAAATCTTCGACTGATTTGATACCTAACCAGCAAATAAAAGAGTCATATCAGCCATATATAAATTATTATAGAAGGATTTGGAAATATGTTGATCCAAACGGAAAAGTAATTGATGTTATAGCTATTTTTCTTAAAAAGGAATCTACTTTTGAGGCTAGAACTTTTCAAAGAAATTTCGTACTGGATTATCTAAAGAAAAGAGAAAAAGACGGAGTATTAGCTGCTTTTATTCATCCAGATCAATCCGATTGGAGATTTTCTTTCGTAAAACTTGAATTTGAAATTAAACGTGATCCAGTTACATGTAAAATTAAAGATATTGAAAAAGCTACATCAGCGAAGAGATATTCATATCTTGTGGGAGAAAATGAAAACTCTCATACAGCTCAAAGTCAGCTTGTTAAACTTCTTGAAGATGATGAAAATAATCCCACTTTAGAGGAAATTGAACAAGCATTTGGTATTGAAACAGTTACAAAGGAATTTTTTACAAAATACAAAGAACTCTTCCATGCTGTTGAAGAGGCTTTGAAGCAGATTTTGAAAAATGATCCGAAAGTAAAAAAGGATTTTGATGAAAAGGAGATTGATACTGTTGATTTTGCCAAAAAACTTTTAGGACAAATTGTATTCTTATATTTTCTCCAAAAGAAAGGCTGGTTTGGGGTTGAAAGGGATAAGGCATGGGGCACAGGTTCAAAAACATTTTTAAGAGACTTACACGAAAGAAAACTTGTTGATTACACAAATTTCTTTAATGATATTTTAGAACCTTTGTTTTATGAGGCTCTTGCAAGAGAAAGAGATGATAATTTTTATAGTAAATTCAATTGCAAAATCCCATTCCTAAATGGTGGATTATTTGATCCACTCAACAACTACGATTGGGTTCATACAGACATTAAGCTTCCTAATGACCTCTTTTCAAACGGTAAAGAGACTAAGGAAGGTGATATAGGAGATGGAATTCTTGATGTTTTCGACAGGTACAACTTTACTGTCAAGGAAGATGAACCTCTTGAAAAAGAGGTTGCAATTGATCCTGAAATGCTTGGAAAAGTGTTTGAGAATATGCTTGAGGTTAAGGATCGTAAATCGAAAGGCACTTACTATACCCCTAGAGAGATCGTTCATTATATGTGTCAGGAAAGTCTTATTAACTATCTGGCAACAGAATTAGAAGGACTTGTTAGTAAAAAATCACTTGAATATTTAATTAAGGAATCAGAAGGATTTCTACAGTATGAAGAGGCACGTACTTCTGGCTCAAATTATGATAAGAAAATGCCAGATGAGGTGGAAGAGCATGCTTTCGAGATTGATAATAAGCTTTCTGATATAAAAGTATGCGATCCTGCAATAGGTTCAGGTGCTTTTCCTGTTGGGATGATGAACGAGATTGTAAAAGTTAGATCCCTTTTAACAACTTACTTAAAGGATAAGAAGGAACGGTCAAGCTACGACTTTAAGAGGCATGCAATTGCCAATTCGTTATATGGAGTTGATATTGATCCTGGGGCTGTTGAGATAGCAAAACTTAGATTGTGGTTATCATTGATTGTTGATGAAACAGATATAAAAAACATTAAACCTCTCCCAAATCTTGATTACAAAATTATGCAGGGTAATAGTTTGCTTGAGGAATATGAAGGGATAAAGCTGTTTGACGAGAGCTTAATTGCTGATACCAAATCAAAACAGCAAGATATTGAAAGGCTTAAAGAAGAACAAAGTATACTTCAAAAAGAGTATATAGAGCTTCATTCTGTAAACAAATTAACACAGAATGAAAAGGCAAGGATAGAATCAAGACTCAAGGATATTGCAAAACAGTTAAGGTTATTAAACGGGTTTGATACCATCAAATTTGAAAACAAGAATCTATTTCAGACAATAAATGTTGCAAAGGAAAAGGCTCGCATGCTTCAACAATTGCAAAAAGAATACTTTAAAGTATCACAAAAATCAGAAAAGGATTCAATAAAGAAAGAAATTGATGAACTAATTTGGGATCTTATTAAAACCACAGTCAGACAGGAAGGCAAAGAAGAAAAGTTAAAGGAGATTGAGAAAATCAAAAAATCAAATACAAGACCATTCTTTTTATGGCACTTGAATTTTGCCGAAGTATTTCAGAGTAAGGGAGGGTTTGATGTTGTAATTGGCAATCCGCCGTATGTTCAACTCCAAAAGGCTTATGATAATAGTAAAAAATATGCAGATTTGTACAAAAATAGTAACTTAGAGACCTTTGATCGAACGGGAGACATTTACTGTCTTTTTTATGAGAAGGGTATCCAACTTTTAAAGACTAATGCGATACTTGCATATATAACTTCAAACAAATGGATGCGCGCTGGTTATGGAGAAAAATTAAGAAGATTTTTTATCAGACAGAATCCCTTACAATTAATAGATCTGGGGCCAAGTGTGTTTGAAAACGCTACAGTTGACACTAATATTCTTGTTATTAAAAAAATAGATTACGATGGTCAATCTGATTTCAGTTTGCAAGCATTAACATATAAAAATAAAGAAAAAGATATCGTAAAATCACTTAAAGAAAATGGTGTTACTTTGACTAAGCTCGCAAGTGATGGGTGGTTTATTGGAACAAAAGAAGAGATAGCTCTTAAAGAAAAAATCGAAAGAATTGGCATACCTCTCAAGGATTGGGATGTTAAGATTTATAGAGGAATATTAACTGGCTTAGATGAAGCTTTTATAATTGATAGCAAAAAACGTGAGGAGATTCTTGCAAATTGTAAAGATGAAGATGAGAGAAAAAGAACAGAAGATATCATAAAACCCATATTACGAGGGCGGGATATTAAAAGATACTATTATGAGTGGGCTGGTTTGTGGGTGATAGCAACTTTCCCTTCGCTCAAAATTGATATCGATAAATATTCTACTGTAAAAAAATATCTCTTAACATTTGGTAAAGATAGACTTGCACAAGAAGGCAAAAAATTAGCAGATGGCACTACCTCAAGAAAGAAGACTGGTAATAAATGGTTCGAAACACAGGATCAAATTGCCTACTATCCTGAATTTGAGAAAGAGAAAGTGGTGTGGCAAGAGATAGTAAGAGAATCTCAATTTCATCTAGATAAAGAATCTGTCTATATTGAGGCGACTGGTTTTATAATGACAGGTTCAAATATTGAGTATATTTGTGCATACCTGAATTCAAATCCGGGCAACTTTTTTTTTAGAAAATGGTATTCCGGAGGTGGGTTAGGAGAAAATGGTTATAGATATAAAAAGGCTTTTCTTGAAAATTTACCTATTACTCCCATAACATCGTCTAACCAAACTTGTATTAAACAAATAGAATCACTTGTCGATCAAATTCTCGCCATTACCAAATCCGCCGATTATCTCAATAATCCTGACAAGCAAGCCAAAGTCAAAGAATTTGAAAAACAGATTGATGAGCTAGTTTATAAACTCTACGATCTGACGCCAGAGGAGATAAAGATTGTGGAAGGAAAAAATATTTAATTTTATATAAATGGGTAAATCTATATGAAAAAAACACTATCTAAATTAACTAAAATCGATTTGCGAGATGTATGGGGACATGAGGCTCTGGATTTTACAAAATGGCTTGCTGAACAGGAAAATTTGGATTTATTAAGTGATGAGATTGGTGTAAATATCAAACTTGTGCAAACCGAGGCAAATGTAGGAAAGTTTAACGTTGATATATTAGCCGAAGAAGAAGGAACTGGTAGAAAAATAATAATTGAAAATCAACTCGAAGATACAAATCATGATCATTTAGGAAAAATTATTACATATGCTTCGGGATACGACGCCGAGTTAATTTTATGGGTAGTAAGAGACTATCGTGAAGAACATCAAAAAGCTATTGATTGGCTGAATGAACACACGGATGAAAATATTGGGTTCTTTTTGATACAAGTTGAACTGTGGCAAATTGAGAATTCAAACCCTGCACCTAAGTTTGAAATTGTTGTAAGCCCTAATGAATGGGCAAAAGCAATTAAAGGCTATCCATCAAATAACGATCTTACCAACACAAAACTTCAACAACTAGAATTTTGGACTAGGTTTAAAAAATATGTTGAACAAAACAATAAAAAAATCAGATTACAAACACCTAGACCTCAAAATTGGTATGACGTTACAATGGGTTTTTCAGAAGCTCATATTGGACTTACAATAAACACAAGAGACAATCTAATTGGATGTGAGCTTTATATCCCAGATAACAAGATTTTATTTGAATTTCTTAAAAATAATATAACCGATATTGAATTGTCAATTGGAACTAAACTTGATTGGAACGATGCAAATAAAGCATCTATGGTGAAGATAAAAGCACCAGCGGATGATTTATTTAATCAAGAAAAACAAGAAGAATATTTCAAGTGGCTTTTAGATCAAACAATACTTTTTTCAAAAGTATTTGGGAAATACATACAAGAATTTAAAAAGAATAAAATGTAAATTGTTATTAGAATGTTCCCCCTGAGTTATTCTCTAAATTCCAAACTGCATTTTATCAAGATCCAATTGATGCAGTATATAAAGCATTAGGAGTTGAATAAATTAATTCTAAATTAAAAACTATGTCCAAACTAATAACTCTAGACCAAAAACTTAAAAAAGTATTAATCAACAAAGCCGAACTCGAAAATTAGGTAGTCTTTAACTATTTTAATAACCTCCCTGAAAGCGAGAGAGATGAAAAATTCTTCAAAGCCTAGGTATATAGGGCATTGGGGTAATGGAGACTATGAAGTAAAACTTGAAAGTGAAGATAAATTGGAAGCGATCTTTGCGCTTATTAAGCAAAGCTATGATCAAAACAAATAATTTATAAGTTAAGCCAAGAAATTGTTATTAATTATAAAAACAGTAAGGAACAAACTGAAGAAGTTCTAAAGAAAATTGGAGGAAGGGAAAAAGGAATTATAATTCAAGCCGATATTTCATTGGAAAGTGAGGTTAAAAAACTTGTACAAGATACTATTAAAAGTTATGGTACTATTGATATTTTAATTAATAATGCTGGAGAAATTATTCGTCCAGGAGATTGGAATTGTAATGAATCTGTATGGCAAAAAACTATTGATGTGAACTTGAAAAGTATGTGGCTTGTAACGAAAGCAGTTGCACCAATCATGCAGAAAAATCAAAAAGGAGCTACTGTAAATTTAACTTCAACTGTAGGAATATTAGGTTCTCAATATGTTCTTCCTTATTCTTGCTCAAAAGGCACAATAATATCACTAACAAAATCATTTGCAAAAGAGTTGGCACCATTTATTAGAGTAAATGCAGTTGCACCAAGCAATGTTATGACCGATATGACAAAATCTGCAGGGGAGGAATTAATTGAAAAATTTAAACAAAGTACACCGCTTAAAAGAATTGCTGAACCAGAAGAATTAGCTAGTGCAATTTTATTTTTAGCTAGTGATGAAGCAAGTTATATCACAGGAGAAGTGTTAATAGTAGATGGAGGTTACACATTAAAATAGTACATAGAATATGTATATTATTGAATATATGAATTCATTATTATAAAAAAACCATGAAACTTATAAATATAAATGTAGGAATTAAAATTGATAATTCTGAAAAGTTAGGAGAATTTCTTGAAGAATATGGTGCTGATATTATAGCTTTGCAAGAAATAGTAAGGCATTTGGATGAATCTGTTTATTCTGAGTTTCAATCAAAAAGTAAAATTGGAAAAATACTTGAAAACCAATATCCATATGAATTTTTTGGCCCTTTGTGGATATCTGAAGCAGTTAGAAAGAATGGTCAAATAACTAGGGATTTTGGGGGATTTATTGAACAGGGAAATGAAATAATCTCCAAATTTCCTATACAAAAATGCATATAATGAGCATTTCTATAAAACGTATGAATTAGAATTTGATTGGACTAATTGGCAGACAGAAGATCATGCACGAGCTTTAGCGAAAGTTGAGGTAGCTATTGGAAATAAAGTACTTCGAATATTAAATATTCATGGAATTTGGACAGCAAATAAAAAAGGGGATGATAGAACTATTAAAGAGTTTCAATTCGTAGTTGAAACAGCTTTAAAAAAAAGATATTCCCACAATAATAACCGGTGATTTTAATTTATCTCCTGAAACAGAATCAATTCAAATAATAAATGAACATTTTTTTAATCTCATTGATAAGTATAAAATTAAAACAACAAGACCAGTTTTCAAAGATAATATTGAAGAAAGAAATAATGTTGTAGATTATATTTTTGTTAATTCAGGTATTAAAGTAAATGATTTTGGAGCGATTCAGACAAATATTTCAGACCATCTGCCATTATTTTTAGATTTTGAAATAATTGGCTAGAATAACTGGGTAATATTTTATATAATCTATAGATGGAGGTTGTTAAATTAAAACCTAATGATTAATAAAATGAAACAAAAACCATATATATTGCTTAGTTCTTGTCTACTTGATTTGCATACACAATGGGATGAAGATTGTAAAAGATACGAGGAATTAATAGACCTTGTTAAAGAGGGAAAGGCAGTTTTTTTTGTCCAGAGCAAGGAGGAGGACTACCTACGCCAAGAATACCTTCTGAGATTGAGAAAGGTAAAACATCTGTAGATGTCTTGAATAATAAAGGTAAAGTAGTGAATAAAAATGGAAATGATGTTACAAAGGAATACCTAAAAGGGGCTTACATGGCACTGCAAATTTGTAAACAATTTAATTTAACCGTGGCTATTTTAAAAGAAAAAAGCCCCTCATGTGGTTCAAGTAAAACCTATGATGGCTCTTTTGAAGGAAATAAAAAAGAGGGAACGGGTTTAACTGCTGAATTGTTGAGACAAAACGGCATAAAGGTCTATAGTGAGGATAATTTTCCAAGGGATATATAAAATCATAAATACACGAAACGATTATAGTGTTATCGTGTATAATCTGCTATAATTGCCACGTTTATATGATGTAAGGAGAGATGCTCGCACTTCGTAGCAAGGCTACTACGTAGAGCACCTCACTTGATAAAATCTTTGCGGAGAGATGCCTGAGCGGTCGAAAGGACCGGTCTTGAAAACCGGCGTCACGCTTGCGTGACCGTGGGTTCGAATCCCACTCTCTCCGAATGGAGCAAACAAGGAATGAGAACCCTCAAACTCAAACGGGTTCGCTTGTCCGCCTTGGGCGGGAATCCCATTTACCTTCCGAAACGAAGTGAAGGTAGGCTCTCTCCGTTCGTGTGATATTGAACACCCCGGTCCGTTCCCTTTGGGACGCAAATGGTAGGTAGCTACCATTTGACTTAAGTCCTTCAAATGGAAATAAAAGGGACCGGAACCTTAAAACTTATGCAGGTTCATTTACTCGCTTCGAGCGTTAATCATATACTCATTCTTATGCCCCTGACTTAAATTAAAATTCTAATAAAGTATATTTATATATTTTTTATTTTATGCTAGTATGAAGTAACAAAATAATATATATAGATATATATTGGATGGGAATTCTTAATAATATTAGTAAGAATCTTTCTTCACGTCTTGCAACTATTGCTGTAATTTTATCAATTTTTGGTGTTATTACCACATTATTATTTATATATAATCCTTCCTTAATAAATAAAAACAATGATGAGGTCTATTTAAAGGTAAAACTCTAGAGAATTATATTAAAGAGGCTATTGCAGAATATAGTGTTAATTTAAATACGGATTCAGTAGGAGAGCAGAGTGAAACAGGAGAGCAGGGAGATAAGGGAAATGTGGGAGATACAGGAGCACAAGGAGAAGTAGGAGAGAAAGGTGATACTGGGGATCCAGGTGATTTAAGTTCATACTTAACCATTGCAGGTGCTGCTTCAATATATGAACGATTACTCCCAGAAACACCAGTTAATCCTGCCACGAAATTTTTAAATGGGAATAAGGAATGGACTACGATTGCAATAGGTGGCGGTGGATACTCAGCAAATCTATATTTTACATCACAAGATTCAGACGTAGAAGGATATAAAGTAGTTTCGTATTCAAGTGAAGCAACAGAAACAGAATTATCAACTACAATATCAAATACTGAAGTTTTACTACGAACGTATTTATTTGATTTACCAATAGGTATTACCACCTATGATGCTGGGGTCTGGGTCGCAAACTACAGATGTAGGACATCAAGAACAACAGGTGATACATACTTAAAGCTTGAAATTTTTGCTAGACATACAAATGGTACAGAGACTACCCTATGGAGTTCATATTCACCAAAATTAGAGAACACAGAATTTGAAACCATTAGAAGTGAAAGCAACCAGACCGTATTTACAGTTGATCCAACTGACAGAATGGGAATAAGAATATATGCAAAGACTACTGCAAACAATATTAAGCTCACTACAGTCATTGGAGGACAAAACGCTTCATATATCACTACACCACTTAGAATTAGACATAACCAATTAAGAGATTATAACGGTGATGTAGATTATCAGCATATAAACGCTTCTGACAGAACATTATTAACAGATATTCTTAATTGAAATTTACATTCCAATTATGTGTCTCCAACAGATCTATCCATAATTACTGGAGCAAATAAAACCTTAGTCCTCGATACTCCGGTATGGGATAATTTGTCACTTGAAACGAGG
>Ga0208940_1003625_pt1 | contig 12855 bp, 13 predicted proteins | sample AD_JPNNA6_MetaG_FD_184445 | JGI IMG/M metagenome (GOLD analysis project Ga0208940, IMG submission 184445) | Active sludge microbial communities of municipal wastewater-treating anaerobic digesters from Japan - AD_JPNNA6_MetaG (SPAdes) (version 2) | ecosystem: Engineered > Bioreactor > Anaerobic... | reverse complement strand
CCGTCGGCATGCCCAGCTCCAGGCCGATGGAATAAATGTGGCGGCTGCGTGTGCCGCCTCCCGTCGTCAGCAGAATTTTGTGCTTCTTCTTGTTGGCGACGACTTCCTTGACGACGGCCGGCAAGGCCTTCACCCCGCGATCGCAGATGGATTGCCCGCCGATCTTGACGATGTCGACGTCGGGGAAAAGTCGTTCCTGGGGAGCAACATCAAGGGTTGCCATAAATTGCCTGCTCACCAGGCTCTCGCCCATGAGCCTGCTTTTCACATGCAATCTGCGACCGTCTCTTTCTCTGAACAGTGCCATAAATTCAATCCTCAAAAATGTTTACTTGACTTCAATTTCTTCGTCTTTAAGCGAGCCGTCCTTCGGAGCCTTGATTAAGACCAGATCCGCGCCCACCGAAGCGGCAATTTCCTCCAGCTCTTTCTTCTTCAGATGCTCGGCGTAAAAAGTTATATTGACACCGGCGACCGCCACCAGCTTGAAGCGCGGTTTCTTCTCTTTTTCGCCAACCTTGATTCTTTCGCGATAAAATATTTTTCCGGCCATAACCTTACCTCCTATTTCTTCTTTTTGTCAGGGTTTCGTTTTTCTCCCAGACTTTCCCACAGACCCGCGCCTGCCGGTTTAACGGGCAGCACAACGTCGTGCCCCCAGAGTCTGGGCCTTAACCAGCCTTTTGTTTTCACCAGGTCCTCCGGACGGGGACAACAGGCATCCCGGTCCAGAGAAATCACACGAATATTTTTTTGCAGCAACTGAGCGACTGCCACCTGATCTGGGAAATCTCTCAATCCTGCATATTCGATAAAACGTCCGCTCCATCCCGAAGCGGTGAGACCGACAGCCGCCGCAGCCCCGATCATGCCGTCGTGGGTTCCGCCGTGACCGGAAAGATGAGCGCCGCACGCCGCCTTCACGGCGTCCTTCCGGGTAACGACTCTGGCTGTGCAGGCCATGCCGAAATCCTCTAATGTCCGCAGAGCCGGATCGCCTTCGACAATCACGCAAAGGCCGGGATCGCTGCCGGGAAGCGCCATCGCTTCAATGTGTTTAATGGCCGCGCTTTTCAGAACATCGATATAAGACGAATCCGGGCAGTCCACAACCACGCAGGCCGAACTGTTGTGCGACGTATAGGGAATGGCCGGATCCACAAGCAACTGCTGACGAACAACGCCCCAGATTTTGCATTGCGCCGGCAAAACTTTTTCAAAACGACGAGCGACTTTTCCCGTTCCGTAATCCGCATCCACAACATCCGTATCATCGAATCCAATATAAACGCGCATCTTTTCCTTTATGTTAAAAAAAACATCCTCAATAGATTATAGAGTCACCGTTTGGGCCTGTAAATGAATGAAAGTAGCCAATGATGTGTTTAATAACCAATTGGAATAAATATTTTTTTCGACAATTAAAGATTACATCATGTTTTGGAAAAATATTTTCACCATGGGAAACTCGGAAGCCTTTGCGGTCATCCTCCGGCCACCGGGGGGAATAAAGCAATAATGTCGCCTTCGGACAAGGGTGTGGCCATGTCATTGAGAAAGGCAATGTTGCGACCGTTGATAAAAATATTGATGAATTCCTTAAGCTCTCCGGCCGGCGTAAACATTTCACTGCGAAGTTTCGGGTAACGGTCGCCCAGTTCGGTGAGCAGTTCTCCGATCGTTTTTCCTTCCGGCTCGATCAGTTCCTTTTCCTTGCCGATAATTTCCCGGTAATCGGCAAAAGCTCGTACGGTAATTTTCATCTTCACCGGCACCTCTATCCGACCGATCGGCCACTTCCGCAGATAATGCAGCGGGGATTGCGTTTTGCATCAATGACTGTTCCTTCCCCGGCCCGGCCATCCCAGAAAAACAACCGGTCCGCCAACGGTTCGCCCCGACCCGTCAGAACTTTGATGGTCTCCGTGGCCTGAACCGATCCGATGACGCCGCACGTGGCACCGATGACCGGAACAATTTCTCCGGGCGGATTCCCGGCGAAAAAGCATTGAAGACATCCTGTTTTTCCCGGAATCAGGGTGGTCGCCTGTCCGCAAAAACCGCGCACGGCGCCGTGAATCAGGGGAAGACGGCGGCTGAAGGTGGCTTGGTTCAGAATAAACCTGGCGGTGAAATTATCCATGGCATCCACAATCAGATCGATATCTTTTACCAGTTCATGGATCGTTTCATTTTCAATCGTTTGACTGATTCCCTCAACCTGAATCTCAGGATTCAGGATGCTGAGTCTCTCCATCGCGGCCAGACTCTTCTCCCGGCCAATATCGTCGGGCCGGAAGAAGAACTGGCGGTTGAGATTGGATAGTTCCACCCTGTCGTTATCCGCCAAGCGGAGAAAGCCCACGCCGGCCGCGGCAAGATTGGCGGTAACAATGGTTCCCAGGCCGCCGACGCCCGCCACCAGCACACGGGCGCGCCGCAGACGGTCCTGTCCTTCCTCACCCAGAAGAGTGATCTGGCGCTGATAACGATCGATATTATATTCAGCCATTGTTTCGTTTCATCCGCACATTAAATTCGCATCGCCCGGCGCTGGAAGCGTCCGTAAGTAAAACTTCCCCGGAGAAGAGCATCGGCAAAAAGCCCCACGCCGGTCTTCCTCTGAAGGATATCCCTGTAGAGACCTTCGTGACGGACGTCACCGATAAAAATGAAACCCTTCAGGATGCCTTTATCCATAACAATCTTATGGTAGAGCCCGGCGCCGGTGGAAACCTTGATTTCCGGCCCGTCCGCCCGTCCCTGTCCGGCAACGAAGATGGACAGGCCGAAGACCCGCAGGATGTTTCGGGAAAGGCTTCCGTCATAGCTTGCCGAAATCCCGGCCATGTTCAAAGCCGCAATCCGTCCCTGTTCGACCGCCGTGGGCCAGAGGGCGTTGACCCTCTGATCGCCGACAACCAAGTCCTTCGTTTCCACGGCATCGCCGGCAGCGAAAATTCCAGGAATGTTTGTCTCCATATGTTCATTGACCGTAATGCCGCGCCGCACGGCAATGCCGCTCTCGTTAAGGAAGGAGACACAGGGATTGACGCCTTTGCCGAAAACGACAAGACTGCTGTCCAGCATCGCTCCGGATTTCAGCGTGACCTTTCCCCGGCTGCCGATGCGGACAATATCCTCACCCTTGAGAACATCCACTCCCTGTTTACGGAGATGATCTTCCACGACGGCCGCGCCGGGAACATCCAGCATGGTCGAAAAAACACGGTTGGACGTGACGATAAGGGTAATCTTCATTCCCAGACGGTGCAGGGCGTCGCCGGTTTCCATGCTGACGGGACCGGCTCCGGCAATCACTGCATGGCCTTTTTTCTTTTTTCGTTTCAGCAGTTGCTGAATCCGCTGTACATCGGGAAGATCCCGGATGGTCAGCACGAAGGGATAATCGCTGCCCTTGATGACCGGCCGTTCCGGAACCCCGCCCGTGGCAATGAGGAGCCTGTCATACCCGACAGTCTCCCCATTGACGGTTTCCAGTGTTCGTTGTGCTGTGTTTATCCGGGCGACTTTACAGCCCGTGCGGAAATTCACGCCATCCGGCACGGGCAGGTATAAGTTCTTTTCTTCCATCAGTCCGGCCAGCAGGTAGGGAAGCACCATCTTGGCATAGGGGGGCGTCGCCTCGCCGGAAAGCAGGGTGACGTCCCCTCCGGAATCAACACGACGCAGAATCGCCGCGGCATGGAGCCCCGCGGGACCCGCTCCGATGATTACGTATTTCATCTGTGCTTTCCTCCTACAATCCCAGGTCCGTCAACGTTTGCTTTGTCGGCACGCCGGCGGAATCCCATCCGCGCAGCTTGTAATATTCCGGCAGCATTTCACCAAGCCGGTTCACCAATCCCTTGGACGGCCCGGTCAAAATGGGTTCTTTGGTAATGCGCTCCGGCAGTTTGTCATCCGCCGCCGACAATCCGGCTTCGAGGTTGAAGAGGCGTTCCAGATTCCAGATACGAGCTCCGATCTTCATGAATTCTTCTGTTGTAAAGTTAATGCCTGTTGCCGCGCTGAGCAGTTCCGCCAGATCATCCGCCCCCAGACCGAACGTGGTGAACAGACACATGCCGGACGAATCGAGCGCGGCGGTCAGATCCTGAAACGTAATATCGAGTTTCGGCTTTCCCTCTGTCACTCTCGGATCCATTTTTACCGGTTGTCCCAGAACTTCCGGAGAGATCGTATAGCCGCGGACATGGCAGCCGCCGCGGTTTCCCGTGGCAAAATTCAATCCGATACCCTGAATGGCCCGCGGATCGTAGGCCGGCATTTCCTGCTTTTTGCAGGTCATGGAGTATTCGGGATGTCCGTAACTTTCCGCCATGCGGTAGCTTCCCAGAGCCAGTTTCTTTCCGAAACCTTCGCCCTCGGCGGTTTTTCTCACCATTTCCACCATGGCCTCGGTATTGCCGAAGTTCAGGGCGATGCCATCCGTGTCTTTTGTCGTAATGAATCCGCTGTCGAACAGGTTCATCGCGCAGGCTACGGAGCTTCCCATCGTAATCGTATCCATGCCGTAGTCGTTGCAGATGTAATTGGCTTTGGTGACGGCATCCAGATCGTCGATTCCGCAATCCGGACCGAAAGCCCACGCCGTTTCATATTCCGGACCTTCTCCCTGACCGGCGAATTTCGGATTGGTCACCTTCGTTGCCCGCCCGCAGCTGATAATGCACGCGTAGCAACCCCGCGGCCGGATCAGTAATTGTTTGGCCAGCGATTCGCCGCCCACCTTGTCCGCCGTGGGAAAATAACCATCGGTGAAGTTTCTGGTGGGCAGGCCGCCCAGTTCATTGAGAATATTCACCAGGACATCCGTTCCAAAGTTTCTTAATCCCTGACCGCCGACGCTGTTGGCCTTGATCTTCGCCGACGCTTTAACGACGGCTTCCCTGAATGCCTTGGGATCGGGAACCCGCACGGCGCCCGTACCCCGCACGGCAACGGCCTTGAGATTTTTGGAGCCCATCACGGCGCCGACGCCGCTCCGGCCCGCCGCTCGTCCGCATTCATTCATGATGTTGGCAAACAGAACCTGTCTCTCGCCGGCGGGACCGATGCAGGCCACGCTGGCTTCTTCGTCCGTGGCCGCGCGGATCGCTGCCGTTGTTTCCGGAACCGTCTTTCCCCATATGTCAGCGGCGTCGCGGATTTCGACCACATCGTCGCAGATCCACAGATACACCGGTTTCGGGGATTTGCCCTCGAAGATGATCATGTCATATCCGGCGTATTTCAGCATGGGACCGAATAAGCCCCCGGAACTGGAAGCGGCAATGGTTCCGTTGAGCGGCCCTTTGCTCACCACGTCATAATGGCTGGCGGACGGAGCATTCGTGCCGGAAAGAGGCCCGGCCGCAAAAATAAGTTTGTTCTTCTGATCCAGCGGATCGATCCTGGGATCCACCTCGGTCATCATGAAATGCGTGCCGAGGCCGCGGCCGCCCAGATATTTTCTGGCGAGATCGGCGGGGAGGGCTTCCTTACGTACGGTCCCGCTGCCCAGATCAATTCTTAAATAACAACCAATCCATCCGTACATATCACTTCACCTCCTCGAACGTTTTTTTGAATTCCACGGCGACGGCCTTTTTACGATCTCTGGCGGAATCGGTTTCTTCGACGTAATCCAAAGCCCTGGTGGGACAGAAGGCCACACATTCGGGTTTCCCGTCGCAAAGATCGCACTTGATAATCCGGTGGCGGGCCGTTTCGAAAACCACGGCGCCGAAAGGACAGGCCAGTGTGCACATCCGGCAACCGATGCACTTCACGTCGTCCCAGGCCACACGGTTCATTGTCAAATCATCATGCATGGCTCCGGTCGGACAAACCGCCACACAGGGAGCATCTTTGCACTGCTGGCACGTCGTGGGCATGGAAAATCCTTCCGTTTCCCAGGTCGTCACCTGAATCCGGGACGTATGCGGACGGAATTCGCCGTCATGGAAAAAAGAACATGCCAGGGTGCAATTCTGACAACCCGTGCAGCGATCAGGATAAATCATCAACATCTTCGACATAATTTCCTCCTGAAAATTAAAGAACGTTCATTATTGATTTTTCATCTATCGGTCATTATCGCAAAGCATGCCCCTGCGGATCAGGAGAGAACAATTGAGGATCGGGCTTTTGAGACAGCAGCAGAATATCATTTGCGGGAAAGGGATGTGAGAATGGCCACCCTTCAATATTTTTGAAACTCAAGCCATTTATAGATTCAGTCATCACCCCCTTTATCAAACTTAAAGGAAGAGCGCTGATCATGCGCATAATTTTTTAACGCCGCTTTATGTCAACCGGATAGAGGAAACATATCCGACAACAGATGATGATTTTCCCATGCGGCCCATAAAAACTGTATGACCCGTATCATCAAAAAATTTTAGATGGAGACGGATCTATTTACTGATTTAATTATATCATTCTCAAATCCAATATGCCATCGTTTAGCAGCTATTTTATGAAATATTACGGCATCTTATGTCATATTTGACACATGGCAAAAAGCGCATTGCTGTTTAATTCAAAGTGGGCAGTTTGAATGTATTCACGATCCCACTCCGCCCCTGCCGGTTACATCGACGGGATAGTTCGACTTACAAATTTCAATGCGCTACGCTTTTGAAATTGGAGTCTCATTACGTCCAAGCTTCAGTGCACTTCGTTTCTGAAACTTGGGTCTCATTATCGGCTTGCCTCACTATAAATCTTTTGACGCGTTGATTCATTTAGGGTATATTTTCTACGAAATGAGACGAGGAATCGAAAAGGATTTTAACTTCTTTAATTATTGCTGACATGGAGGATTAGTATGAAAACGGACGAATACAAAAAAATAATCAAGTTTGCCGTCGCCAATGAAATTGAAGCTTACGACTTTTATAAAGGCGTCTCAGAGAAAGTGAAAGACGCAAGTTTGAAAAAAATATTTGCGGAACTGGCGGAGGAAGAGGCCGGACATCGCAAACTTCTGGAAGGTCTGGCTTCCGGCAAGGGCCAGATGCATTTTGACGAATCCAAAGATTACAAAGTGGCCGAATCAATCAATAAGCCCAAACTGAGTATGAGCATGAAACCGGCGGATGCCATCGCGCTGGCGGTCAAGAATGAACAGGAGGCCATGGAGATGTACAAGGAAATGGCTTCATGCAGCACCGATGCCGGGCAGAAAAAAATGTTCCAGTCGCTGGCGAATATGGAACAGGGTCACAAAGTCAAACTGGAAGACACATTTACCAACATGGCGTTTCCGGAAGCGTGGTAATGTTTGTTTAGCCCAATATCTGATTTAAAACATTTTAGCGGGGAAAATCATTAGTGATCTTTCCCCGTTTTTTTTAGTAAATATTCTAATTATTAAAAATTATAAATTGAAAATTGTTTAAATTAATCTTGTTTATCTGTTCCTGATTCAGCAATCGGATATTCTCCGATTACGCAATAAGTTAAATATTAAAATAATTCAGAATCTCACTTAAAATCATTGACATAAAGGGGCAGTCAATTTTTATGTGATGGCAATTATGCTATTTGTAGCATAATTTATCGATTCGATTGAATAAAATGACTTAACGAGATGAATTTCTATGTTGACAGTCAGCCGGTCAAGTTGTATGAATCATTTCTGACATATGCCAGAAATGGCATATGTCCAAGTAACATTTATATTATTTATTATTGAAAAAGGTGGATGAATAATGAGTGAAACATTTGTGTTGAACGGAAAAGAGACGCCCTTTACGCAGGGGCAAACAATTTTGGATGCGGCGAAAAACGGTGGGATTGAAATTCCAACGCTTTGTTATTTGAAAGGGTCTACACCGACAGGCGCGTGCCGTGTTTGTTGTGTGGAAGTCAAGGGGGCACGGTCGCTGGTGGCGGCATGCTCCACTCCGGTCTCACCGGGAATGGAAGTATTTACCGATACAGAAATGGTTCATAAAGCGCGAAAGATGAACATTGAGTTTTTATTGTCCAGTGGCAAACATAATTGCCTGATGTGCGAATCCAACGGCAATTGCCGCCTTCAGGATCTGGCTTATTTTTATAAAATTACTAAATTGCTGTTTCCGGAGAAGGATGAAAAAGAGATCTATCCCAAAGAAGATCAGAATCCCTTTATCGTGCGCGATTTCAGCCGCTGCATTCTTTGCGGCCGCTGCGTACAGGCCTGCAACGAGGTTGTCGTGAATCGCGCCATCTCGCAGGGCTATCGCGGCAAGAAAAGTAAAATTGTTACCGGCGGCGACAAAGCCTATGATGATGAAATGAGCGAATGCGTGTTCTGCGGACAGTGCGTTCAGGTTTGTCCTGTTGGCGCCTTGACGGAGAAAAAAGCCAAAGGTCTGGGGCGCCCCTGGGAAACCCAGAAAATCCGCACGACCTGCCCTTACTGCGGGGTCGGCTGTCAGCAGTTGCTCCATGTGAAAGACGGCAAGATTGTCAAGGTAACGGCCGTTGAAGATGCCCAGCCGAATCAGGGCCGCCTGTGTGTGAAAGGCCGTTTTGCCTATGATTTCATTTATTCCAAAGAAAGACTGAAAACGCCTTTGATTCGCGAGAAGAACGGCGAGTTCCGCGAGGCGTCATGGGATGAAGCTTTGGATCTTGTTGCCACAAAGTTCAAGGAGATTATCAAGAAAGACGGGCCGGATGCCATTGCCGGTGTCAGTTGTGCCCGCAGTATTAACGAAGATTCCTATCAGATGCAGAAATTTTTCCGCGCGGTTATCGGTACGAATAATATCGATCACTGCGCGCGTACCTGACACGCTCCTACCGTCGCCGGTCTGGCGACGTCTTTCGGTTCGGGCGCAATGACCAATTCGTTTGGCGATTACGCGAAGGCAAAAATGATTATTCTTGTCGGCACCAATATCAGTGAAGCACATCCGGTCGCTTCCACGTTTGTGAAGGATGCGGTGCTGGCCGGCGCCAAGTTGATTGTGATTGATCCGCGGCGCACCGATATGGTTGATTTTGCCGATACGTTCATTCAGCTCAAAGTTGGCTCCGACGTGGCTCTGATCAATGCGTTGATGAACGTCCTGATTACGGAAAATCTCTACGATAAAAAATATGTGGACTCCTGCACGGAGGGCTTTGAGGAATTAAAGAAAAAGGTGATGGAGTACACGCCGGAAAAAGCCGAGAAAATCACCGGCATTTCCGCCGATACCATTCGCGAGCTGGCCCGCACAATGGCTTCCGTCAAGCCGGCCATGCTGATGTACACGCTGGGCATTACCGAACACATTTGCGGCGTCAACAACGTTATGTCCTGCGCCAACCTTCAAATGATGCTGGGCAATGTTGGCGTTGAATGCGGCGGCGTCAACCCGCAGCGCGGTCAGAACAACGTTCAGGGCGCCTGCGACATGGGCGCGCTGCCCAATGTTTTCCCCGGCTATCAGCAGGTGGCCAATGCGGAAGCCCGGGCAAAATTCGAAAAAGCCTGGAACGTCAAATCGCTTCCGGACAAACCCGGCATGATGATGCCGACCATGATGAAAAATCTGACCACCGGAAAAGTCAAAGGCTTCTATGTCTTCGGTGAGAATCTGGCCAACACGGAACCGGATATTCATCATGTTGAGCATGAACTGCAATCGGCGGAATTTCTGGTTTGCCAGGATATTTTCCCGACGGAAACAACACGCTTTGCTCATGTAATACTTCCGGCTGCCGCCTGGAGCGAAAATGACGGCACCTTCGCCAGTTCAGAGCGGCGCGTCAACCGCGTACGCACGGCCAGTGTACCGCCGGGCGATGCCAAACCCAACTGGTGGATATTCAAAGAGCTGGCCAAACGTTTCGGTCACAAGTGGGCATCCAACAGCGCTCAGGAAATCTGGGATAACGAAGTATCCGTGCTGGCGCCCTCGATGGCGGGAATCAAATACGCTCGTCTGGAAAATGACGGTTTGCAGTGGCCCTGCCCCACCGAAGATCATCCGGGCACCCCGACGCTGCACAAAGGCGGCAAGTTCACCCGCGGTCTGGGTATGCTCAAAGCGATCGACTATATTCCACCGGCGGAAGTTCCCGATAAGGAATACCCGATGGTGCTCTCCACCGGTCGTCGTTTGTATCATTATCATACCCGGACGCAGACCGGACGCTGCGAAGGCATCAACGATATTCTTGGCGAGGAAACCGCCGATATCTCTCCGGCCGATGCCGAAGCCAAAGGCATTAAAAACGGCGAGAAGATTCTGGTGAAATCCCGCCGCGGCAAGGTCGAGGTCAAAGCCAGGGTAACAGACGAGGTTCCGCAAGGACTGGTCTGGATGGCCTTCCATTTCCGCGAAGCTTGCGCCAACTGGCTGACCAATCCCGTATACGACCCCATTACGCAGACGGCGGAATACAAAGCCTGCGCAGTGAAAATCGAAAAACTGAAATGACAGAAGGAATAAAAATGTCCCGCTTTCCTGGCGGGACATTTTTTTGTGAAGTGATTATTGTCCGAAAAACAACACCTGAGTGACCTGTTAAACCATCCCGGGAAAACAATTTATTATGTTATTATTGACATAATGTTATTTTTAATATAGAGTTTTCTCGCATTTACTCTAGAAAGCGAGGATCTTTTATTCATGAAAAAATCAAAGTTCAAACAGGTCATAACAAAAATTTTATTGACAGTGATCGGCGTGGCTTTTTTTGTGGGCGTCTCCGGTCAAGCGTTTGCGGAAGAAAAAATTTCCGTGGCGGTTGCGGCAAATTTCATTTCAGCCTTCAAAGACATGGCGGCTGATTTTGAAGCAAAAACCAAAATTAAAGTCGAAGGCACTTTTTCTTCAACGGGAAATCTCTACGGCCAGATCACCAACGGCGCGCCTTACGATTTGTTCTTGTCCGCTGATGAAGAAAGACCGGCCAAACTGAACAAAGACGGCGCCGCGGACGCTCCTTTTATTTATGCCAAAGGACAGGCGGTTCTGTGGTCGGCCAATAAGGACTTCTGCAAGGCGAAGACCTGGCAGGATGCCCTGAAAAATGAACAGGTCAACAAGATAGCGATCGCCAATACACAAACCGCGCCTTATGGAGCGGCTGCTAAAAAAGCATTGGAAAAAGCCGGCATGTGGGATAATCTGCAAAGCAGGCTGGTCAACGCCCAGGATATCGCGCAATCGTTTCAGTACGCTTCAACATCGGCGGTTGATGCCGGCTTCTGCGCCATGTCGGCCACGGTCAGCGTTGAAGGGAAGAAAGGCTGCTTCTTCGTGATCAATGAGGCTCCGGAAATTATTCAGTCGGCGTGCATTCTGAAAAGAACAACAAACCGCGCCGCCGTGGAGAAGTTCGTTGAATTTTTGAACTCTCCCTCCGCAAAGGAAATAAAAGTTAAGTACGGTTATCGGTAAGTGGATTATCTTGCTCTTTATGTGACATTAAAACTGGCGCTGGTGACGACCATCGTTCTGATGGTTATTGCCGCGCCTGTTGCTTACGCCCTGGCGTATTACCGTTTTACCGGCAAATCATTTCTGGAAGCGCTGATTTACCTGCCGATGGCGCTGCCTCCCACGGTCATCGGATTTTACCTGATCATCCTCATGGGACCGAAAGGCTTTGTCGGCAGGATGTGGGAATGTTTCACCGGAGGATCGCTTTTGTTTACCTTCATCGGCATAACGATTGCGTCCATTGTTTACAGTATTCCTTTTGCCGTGCAACCGATGAAAGCCGCGTTTTCCAAGATAGATCGCCGTTTACTGGAATCAGCGTATGTTCTCGGCTTGTCCAAAAAGGCGACGTTTTTCCGGGTGATTATTCCCAATTCGGTCAGCGGCATTGCCGCGGCCGCCATTCTGGTTTTTCTGCATTCCATCGGAGCGTTCGGTGTTTTGCTGATGGTCGGCGGCAGCATTCCCGGCGAAACCAAAGTGGCGTCCATTGCGATTTACGAGGCCGTGGAAATGATGAATTATCGGGCGGCGGGGATGATTGCGCTGAGTTTCATTCCCATCAGTTACGCCTTTTTACTGTTGGTTAATAAACTCAATGAGAGAACCCGCACATGACCATTGAAGCTTCTTTCAAGAAACAATTAAAGTATTTTGATGTGGATATATCGTTTTCCTGCTCGAAGAAAAACATGGTCGTGATGATCGGTCCGTCCGGCGGCGGCAAGACAACCATCATCCGCATGCTGGCCGGTCTGGAAAAACCGAAAGAAGGAAAGGTTGTATTCGGCGATGAAGTCTGGTTTGATTCTCTGCGCCGCATCGATGTCCCGCCGCAGAAGCGGCGCCTGGGTTATGTTTTCCAGGATTATAATCTTTTTCCGCATCTGAATCTCTTTGACAATGCGGCGTTTGCCGCGGTGGATAAAAAAGAAGTTGAAGATCTTTTCGGGATTTTCAGAATCGGCCATTTGAAAAAACGCAAACCGCACATGGTGTCGGGCGGCGAACGGCAGCGCTGTGCAATCTGCCAGGCACTGGCGAGGCATCCGCGTATTCTGCTTCTGGATGAACCGTTTTCCGCGTTGGATGCCATTACGCGCCGCGGTCTGCGCGAAGAGCTGAACAATCTGAAGGGCAAAATGTCCTTCCCGATTATTTATGTGACGCATGACATTACAGAAGCCTTGTATCTGGCCGATGAACTTCTGCCGGTGGTGGACGGCAAAATCGACGATCAATGGCTGCAGCGGATGATGACCCGCGAGCCGTCGTCGGAAGTCGCCCTGCGCGCCGCGCGCGAACCGAGGCTGACATTAGTATACTAGATTAGCTTTTTATGAATATGTCTACTGTGTCATTTCGAAGCGAAGCGAGAAATCTTAATGATCAATATTCAAGATATCTCCCCGGAAGA
>Ga0208940_1003617_pt1 | contig 12876 bp, 9 predicted proteins | sample AD_JPNNA6_MetaG_FD_184445 | JGI IMG/M metagenome (GOLD analysis project Ga0208940, IMG submission 184445) | Active sludge microbial communities of municipal wastewater-treating anaerobic digesters from Japan - AD_JPNNA6_MetaG (SPAdes) (version 2) | ecosystem: Engineered > Bioreactor > Anaerobic >... | reverse complement strand
CCACCAGCTTCTGACCTCCTCTATGCAAATAATATGTCAGATGACTATCGTCCTGGCAAAACTTGTGAAGTATTCCTTGGCGCACAGGACCCGAACCCGAACCTCTTTTCCAAGCCATGGTTCCTTGGCAGCACAAGTGACTACTATCAAAGAGGACTGATTACAAAGGATATTGGAAGAATCCTTACCAGGTTTGACAACCTTGCAGTCCCGGTTCGTTTCCTTGACACCCAGCCGGGTGGAGCAGGAACAACGAGACTATTCGGTTGTGGCAAGGGAATATATCTTGATGTAAACAATGATTATGAAATAGGTATTGGTGACAAACGTCTTGCTGATATAACAATCAACAGGAATGCTGGGATTATCACCTACAAAGCGGGTTCTTATGTAAATGCTGGCGATGTCGATGTAAACGCTTTCGCGGGCGCGAACAACGACCTTAATGACTTCAGAGCCATTCTTACCAATGGCCAGTACCATTGGCCAATGTTCTATGATGAGTACATGATTGACCCGGAGAATTCGACAAGACTCCTCCCGCCAAATGGTACATACGACCCAGGCGAAATAATCTATGATACCAACATGCCATTTAACGGTCTTATTGATCAGGGTGTTGTTCAGCCAGGCTTCCAGAGAATGACAGCAGGCTGGATTGGCGACACATGGTATGATTGTGGATCAATCGTTCCTCCATTTGATTTCTATCTCTATGCATCAGTTCCATATGGTGTTACCTCAGGACTCAATTGCGATTCAAGATATATGGACTGGGAAGTCATTCCTGGAGACATCAAGCTTGATGTCCAGATCGACAAAGAACTGATGGTTGAGCAGACCTCTGACATCACAGTTTCTGTTAACCCGCCGCCAAGAGAAGGCCACTGGGTTGACAAAGGCGATCACAGATTATGGATTCCAGACGAGGCCGTTTATGTGCTCGTTCGTGATCCAGGTGGAATAGCTGGTGGCATGTCTGACACTAACATCAATGCACAGTACAGGGTGCTTACACCAAAGTCCCCGAAAGTTACTTTCACAATGACTCCTTATAGGGGTTCTTGCCATCCAGAAAACTTCAAGCTTGGAAGACCACAACAAGATGCACTCAAGGTAAGAATTCAGGCTTTCAAGGCCAACCCGGAAATTGGTCTCTTTGCAAATCGTACGCTTATGGCAGATCTCATGATTGTGCCACCGGACCAGCACCCAGGATATCAGAGCCCAATCACCCAAAACTTCTTCCGTCAGGACACCATGCACTTCTATCGTGACCTTTTCTGGACAGGCGACTGGAAGAGAATGATGAACATGATTGGTAGCCACGGTGGCAACCACTGGGGTAAGAGGTTCCCGCGTTCAGGCAAGAAGTCACCAGGACTTTATCTGACAGATGCTGACAACAAGGGATTTGATCTTGCTCCTGCACCACCACTCCCAATGACCCTTTCAGAATCTTATGATTGTTATGGTGAGAAACACTTTGAGGTTCTTCCGGAGCAGCTCAAGGTTGACGCAAATGTTGCTTGTATCACCACACTAGACCAGCGCTTCCCGAACATTATGCTCACCCTTTCAGATATCGATAATCCAAACGATGTTAATGATCCGTATGGTGTTAACATTTCAGTTCCAAAAACTGACAGCCCGCTTATCGCCGTTTACAATGGCCATGGCGGTGGAGTCAACTGGCTTGCAGTTGCCGAACTTGCAAACCCGGCAGTCCAGGGTGAAAAAATCATTATCCAGACCAATATCGACGGAACTTATGAGTATTGGTACTGGTATGAACCGGCCAACACCGATCCAAATCTTGGTCCACAGGTGCCAAATGCCATTGATGCGAACGACGTTATCATTGGTCAGGAATGGACAACATTCCCAATCCAGTGCACCGATAAGGTAAAACGCACAGGCGTCAAGGTTGATGACAGGGCATCCTGGGATGATGCAGATTGCTCTTCGGCCACCAATATAGCCTGCAGGGTCAACATGCCAGAAGGCATGAAACCAATCGGCGACATAACCGGCCAGTGGGGCAACCCGCTGGGTTCAGACCATTATGGAATTATTGATGGAGCATTTGCCTGGATCGTCCAGTATGGTGTTCCAACCTATGTTACTCCATATGGTGAGCTCACCCCGTCTGATCCAGGTGGAGAGTGCCTCGCAGTTATTCATCCAAAAGATGGATCAACTCATCTCAACATCCACGTTTATCTGACCAATGCAATCTTTGATTACAACTCGACAATAGCTCACCCGGTTACTGGAAGCCCGTACTTCAGGACTGATGTTCCAACCGGAATCAACCAGAACAACCCAGGTTATATAAATCTTGGTGAAACAGTAAATGGAATTGATTATGCTGGTACCCTTGATCTCAAGGTTTACCCGCCAGACCCATATGTAAACTTCGCAGAGTGGCTCATCGTTGATAAAGCACTCATGTATTCCAACGTTAACTATACTGTTGCATCATCTACTAACCCGGCACTTTCACAGCTTCCACCACCAGCACCACAGATTCAGCCACCATACTGGCCAATTCTGCGCACTTCACATGGTGGATTCAGGGTATACCCTGGTGGACAAACACATACCGGAAGGGTAAAGGGCCAGAACTTCAACCAGAATGGTGGAGCTTTCGGATGGAACGCATATCCGGCAATCTGGAGTGAAGAAGGCAAGAAGAATGCAAAATCCGAGATGTTCTACAAGCTTGGAACTGAATTCTTCCCACTCACAGATTACGGTCTATATTTCATCCTTAAAGATGGCGAAGGCAACCACCTCTCGTTCAAATCTCCAACCCTCGACCGCACTATCAAGAGAATCGAAATTGTTGGACCATTTGCACGTCCAAAAGTTGTCGATGTGACAACGAACAGAGTTTTGAACTGGTATGCATATAATGGACTCCAGAATGTTCCGATACAGTATGACTATTCAGGAAAGATCGTAATAGATGAGACCAACTGGTCATACTTCGAGCATATACCAGGTGGAAACTATATGAACTGGTCTGCTCTCAGCGATGTTGATTATGGCTCAAACGAGAATATCCGCATCAAGAGAACAGGCAAGCTCAACTATTGCTCCCTTGATAACGTTTTCGTAATTGACGAACTTATCCCGTGGAATTCTGGAAAGATATTTATCTACGTCACCCTTGCAGATGGCACCTTCAAGATGTACCAGGATTGCTGCACTGCACCGCCGGTTGACGGAATTGATGTCAGAGCCCTTGATCTCAAGCAGACCGAAGGCGACGAGAATTATGAACCAATTGACCATATCACACTTGATTCTGGCAGAAACATGATCCAAAAGCTCTCCTTCACACTGAAGGAATATGAGCCGATGCAAGTCGAGCAGCTTTGCAATGACGCAGTCATGTACATCTGGCAGGACAGGGGTGTAAAAGACCTCCGTGACACCAAGAGCAATCTTGTAGTTGGTGCAGGCGATGGTTGGGTAACTAACCCACCAACTTCCTCAAGAGCCGAGAATTATCATACCCAGTACATCCCGGACAACGACGTCAACGGCGACAACAAGATTAAGTTCAATGATTATGAGACTGAAATCTGCGGAACTTATGACATGGTAACAAATACCTGGATGGGCGGTATCATTGATGCTCGTACCTTCCAGCGCAATACCGGCAGATATGACTTCGAACTCTCCCAGGCAACCGGTGCAAATATCGACACAGTAGGTCTTGATTTTGGTGGAGAAAATGGAGTTGCTGATCCACAAGACCATATCATCTCGGACAACGAAACACTGCCAGTCTATATCACTGCCTACAAGTATGGTGATGACAACAACGACAGATCGTTTGGGCCATGGTGGGATTTTGATGCCTACTACTCCCAGTACGATGCGTCTGTTGGCCAGTACACAAGGACACGTTACAGCCACGAAGTTTATCTTGCAGCCCAGGTTGCATTGCCAGTTGAGCCGTACGATGACCTTATCGTAACCTATACACCAAACCCACTCACAGCCGGTATCACCCCAGAGCTTGTTGATGTTAACTCACCACTCACATTCGTTGTTAAGAATGAAAAGGGTGACCCAGTCAACCTGCTTGATGGAATTATCGACCAATGGGGCAAGAAAGATGTTGATCCAAAAGTTGGTTGGAACTATCTCTTTAAGGATCCGCACCCAGACAACACCTATTATTATGGAAGAAATTCAATTCTCCCGCAGTACTACTTCCTCAGAACAGACCTCCACAACTATGATGGAACAGATGTAAATAACCGTGAGCTTTACTCATCAAGAGGAAGAGACTCATCCTACGATTGCAAGGAAACAATTCTCGAAGCATTTGAACCAATAACACCAGACTTCTCCAATGCAAAATCTGGTCTCTACATCTTCAGAGGTTTCTGCGCCAACGATAACAACATCTGGATGAAGGACGAAGACCACCCAGACAGAGAGCAGTGGGAAAAAGAGCACTTGGTCAGAGTCTATATCTACACACCAGACCGCAAGCACAGGGGTTCTGTTGATGTTAAAATTGTCAACCCACATGCTGAGTATTCAGTTGTCAACACGGAAGATCCACAGCTCAGGGCTTTCACAGTCCCAGGGGAGCCGGACTTTATAATGACCGCAGCTGACAACCGCATTTACAAAGTAACAGTAACAATTAGCAACGCCCAGGGCCAGCTGGTCAAGGGTGTAACGAAGGGTGTCTCAGTCTGCGGTGGTGGCGTAAAGAATACCGCAAGGTTCACACCATTCACCACAAGGCCACAGTCCTTTGATTTCCGCAACCAGACATGTGACTACGTTCCATGCTCACAGGTCACCTACCCGCACTTTGGTTATGACTTCGTCGCCGATGGCAACATCACATGGCAAGACCAGGAACTCTACAAGGCTGGCGGATTTACACTCAGGCCAATTAACAACAAGTGCTGGGATCGCCAGGGTGTTGGTGAAGTCTTCTACAACACAACAAATGAATACTTCAGGGACGACAAGACCTGGAGAGTTATCAACGAAGGTACAGCCGGACAGCGTGTTGAAGTACTTAACCTGCTCCTTCCACCACCAGCGTTTGGATGGGGTCTCGGTGCCATCTACAACTGGCCATATTGGGGCGGTTTCCTCTTTACAGATATCGATCGCAATGGCTCGCTTGATTACCATGATGCACTTGGTCTTGATGTTAATGCCCAAACTTCATTCTACCTCTGGGCCGAAGACCTGTTCTATGTTGGCGGACTTGTTGGAGACAACGTCTATTGCAACACCCAAGTCAAAGCAGACCTTGTAGGCTACCCACCATATTCTGACAAGACAAACCCAAGGTACATGGTCAAGAGATTTAGGCATGGAGTAACCAACGACACAGTGTTCTTCATGGATTGGGAAGCAATTCCGGACAAGGTTGCCCAGGTTTCATACCCGAGAATCGAACTCTTCTACGCAGAGAACGGCAACGAAGTCTCCAAGGATCTCCTCAACGTCGACAATTACGACATGGTTTACAACTACGACAACCACTTCATTGCAAGGGTCTACCCGGCATTCAAGGAAGACCTCCCGCTCAAGGAAGATGGAAGGGTCTATGTCTCCGGCAACCAGGCACAGCAGTGGATATATGGACAGACCAAGAAGTCAGAAGTTGATGACATGGCAACCGAAACCACGTTCCACTACACTCCAACCGGAACCGGTCAGTCAACAACCTTCATCTCCTATCTGGCAAAGAACAAGTGGTACTTTGCAGATCCATACCAGCTTGACAATCCAGAGTGGTATTCACTCAAGAAGATCTACCATCTTGATGTTGGCAAGGGACTTGAAGTCATGATCGCTTCCGACAACCTTGCCCCGAACGCCACCTCAGAACTCACAATCTACGTCAAGGAACTTGGCACCGAAGCTGTTGTTCCAGAAGCAACCGTTTATGTCGAAGGCCCAGGAATACAGCAGACCTCGCTCACCACAAACGCAAAGGGCGAAGTCAAGGTAAAAGTTACTCCAAAGTCACAGGGCAAGATTGTTGTCACTGCAGAGCGCGATGAATACATTGCTGGTTCCGCATGGGTCATGATTGGAAAAGACACCTTCCCGCCAATATTGGATGTTGATCCGATCGCACCATATGGAAACAAGACTTCCATTGATGTAACCGGAAAGACAGAGCCAGGCGTCAAGCTGACTGTCAATGGAACTTCCGCCAGGGTTGATGACTCCGGCAAGTTCACAGTCAAGATAACACTCAAGGAAGGCGTAAACCCAATCGTAGTCGAGGCAATTGATGCTGCTGGAAACAGAAGCATGAGGATACTCTCAACAATAGTCGACATTACACCGCCAGCCTTCATCATCAATGGCGAGGTCGATGGAAAGATTCTTGTTGCGAAAGATCAGACAACGATTAAGCTCTCAGGAAGAATTGATCCAGGCTCCAAGGTCACGGTCAATGGCGCACCGGCAAAGGTCGTCTATGACATCTGGGAAGTCGAAATAACAATGGATGCAAACCTTCCAGAACTTCCACTCTCCTTCCAGTTCATTGATGTTGCCGAAAACCAGACAACACACGAAGTAAAACTTGTAAGGCAGCCGTAAGAAGCACTAAACCGTATACAAAAAAGGCCACCCTTTTGGGTGGCCTTTTTTATTTTTATTGGAGAGAGGAACCAAATAGAGGGATTTTAGAATTAATTTTTTGCGGTGAATGCCATGTTTATCGTTGATTTTGTTTGAGAAAACTCACCAGCTCGGCGAGTATGGTTTTTGGGTCTGCACCTTTTTCCTGGCACAGCTCATCCGGTGTTCCCCAGAAGGCTTCTCCACATATATAACACACAAGGCCCCTTTTGGCAAAAAAACTTGAAGATGAAGGGTAAGTCTCGAGGATTTTTTCTATTTTTGTGTCAAGTGTTATTTCCATGCATGAATTATGGTTTACCTCCATATTTTGTGCAAGTGTTGACCTCGCTTGTTTGTAAACATACAATCCTTTTATAAAGAGGTGAAAGCCATGAGATTAATGATTGACAGATTGATTTTTTCTCTTTTTGGTGGCGCACTTGGCGGATTGACCTATACATGGGTGCTTCGTCAGTATGTTGTGGGAGAACAAACTGGGTTCATAGTGATGGATGTTGTTTGGGCTTTTGTCGCATGCATTCTTGGAGGTGGGCTCTTCTATCTTGTCTGGCCAGAAATAGTTGCTTTTTTCAGGATGCTCTCAAAATTGTTCCAGAAGATCATGAAAAGATTGGCCATTACAGATTTGATGATCCTCATCTTCGCGCTTTTTGTGACAGTTGTGGTTTATATATTTCTGGAGCCAATCTACAGGTTTGCCCTTGAGCCAAAAGTATATATCCTTGTCACATTCCTAACGACACCAATACTCTTCATAATTATCTGGATGCTGGGTATCGGGAAGAGGGAATCCATAATTGAATCCACAAGGCAACTCTTTGGCTCTTCCATATCCCAACCCTGTTCAAACCAGCATATTCTGGATTCATCATGCCTTATCGATGGCAGAATAGCGGAACTGATGACTACAACAACACTGAACGGGCGTTTTGCTGTGCCGAGTTTTGTGCTGTTTGATCTGCAAAGGATCTCTGATTCACAGGACCCGATACTTTCGCACAGGGGCAAAAGGGGAATGATGACCCTTGAAAAATTGCAGGAAATTATGGGGCCAAAGCTAGAGGTGTTGCATACCTCAAACAGAGGCAGACAGATTGACCTCTTGCTCAAGATGTCGCGGGATGGCTATCTCATAATCAGCTGTGACATGGAACTGACGCTTGACCTTAGACGACAGGGTGCAACAGTTGTAAATCTAAACGAGGCGGCATCGGCCCTCAAGACGATGATTGTTCCTGGCGAAGAGACAATGATAGCGGTCATAAAGGAAGGAAAAGAGCAGGGTCAGGGCGTTGGCTTCCTGGATGATGGAACAATGGTTGTCATTGAAGACGGGAAAAAAGTCATTGGCCAGACAGTGAGAATAATTTGCACATCTCTTCTTCAGAATCCACAGGGTAGGATTGTCTTTGGCAAGATAATAACACGATGAAAATATCATGCATCATTGCAGCTGGTGGGTCATCAACCAGGTTTGGCTTGGACAAACTTGAAGTGGACCTGGGTGGTAAACCGGTCCTTGCCTGGTCTGTTGCTGCAATGGCGAACCATCCTGGTGTTTCAGAGGTTGTAGTTGCGTGTTCTGACCCAGAGAAGTCAAAAAAACTTGTATACGGCCACGTACCCTCAAACGTAAAATTTGTCATGGGTGGAGATTGTAGGGAAGAGTCTGTAAAAAAGGCCTTTGAGATAATTGGGAATTGCGATGTGGTTTTGGTGCATGATGCGGCAAGGCCATTTATAAACCAGGAGATGATAGACAAGGTGATAGGCCGGGCAAAAGAGGCTGCTTGCGTGATACCCGTGATACCACTGGTTGGCGCACTAAAAACCATAAAAGGCGAGTTTTTGGAAAAGAGCATCGGTGGTGCCTATCATATTGCGCAAACGCCACAGCTTGTCTGGAAAAAACCCCTGGAATTTGTATTCGATAGATACAAAAACAGACTCGCCGAGTTTCCCGACGAGTCTGCAATGATTTCAGAATATGGGCTGACTGTGGCAACTGTTCATGGATCAGCTTTCAACCTGAAAATTACCAGCCCGGAAGACATCAAGATAGCAAATTGCTATCTTTCGATTTTTAAATCTCCTCGAGTACAAAAAGTGGAGAACCGGCGTCGACTTCCTGACCGCTAGTGTAGTACATATCAACAACTCTGCCCTTTTTGTCGGTCACTATTTCGTTCATTACCTTCATGGCTTCGACAATGCAAAGGGTGTCTCCTGGATTTACAATCTGGCCAAGGGTAATGAATGGGTCCGCACCAGGGGCAGGCGAGGCGTAATAGGTGCCAGAGAGCGGGGATTCAATGGCGAAAGTGTTTCCACCAGATGAAACCGGCTTTTTTTCTTCAACCATTTTCTGCTGTGGAATTGAGATTGGTTCAAATCTTTCCTCAAAATGCTCGTGGACACAACCCTCAAGTTCAAAGGCCACATTGATGTCTTCGTCTTCATAGCTGAGCTGTGCGACACCAAGCTCTTTTGCAAGAACAATCAGCTGTTTTATAGATTCAATTCTCTCTTTATCAACCATTATTTTTCCTCCAGAAGTATAGCTGAAAGGCAGGCAATGCCTTCCTTGTTCCCCAAGGGGCCAAGACCCTTCGGGGTGGTGAATTTCAATGATATTCTATTTTGTGGGGTTTGTAAAACCCTTGCAATATTGGCGCGCATCTGTTCCCTTTTGTCAGAAAGTTTTGGGTATTGTGCAATTATTGTACAGTCCAGATTTGAAACAGTCATCCGATTTTCACCAATCAGGGGTGTCAGCCTGGCAAGCAGGGAAAGGCTTTCCACGCCCATCATATCTGGTGTGCCTACACCAAAATATGAGCCGATGTCGCCAAGGTTCAGTGCACCAAGAACCGCGTCGATAACCGAATGGCACAAAACATCTGCATCACTGTCTCCATCGAGGCCAAATTCGCAAGGAACAATGACCCCTCCGATTACAAGAGGTTTTCCCGATTTTGTGTTGTGGACATCAAATCCAAGCCCGATCCTCATACAGTCTTTGACTCGCAATGTCTACTTTACGTTACCTTGCCATCAGGTGTAAACTCTTTTCAGGGTGGAGTGTCTATCCAAAGTGAAGGAGGCAGTGAAAAATGCAAGATATCGATGATGTCCTTGAGGATGTTGAGAGCCATAGAATGTCGCCGGAGGAGGGTGCAAAAAGGGTAAGGGAGTTAAAAATGAGAAAACGTTGGTCAGGTGGATTATTTTTTGGCGTATACCTTGTTTTGCAAGGTCTTGCAGTGCTTTTTTACCAGCTTGGTTATTTTCCGGGGACAGGCTCATGGTGGAACATTGTATGGCCAGTGATCCTTTTTACTGGCGGACTAAAAATGATTTTTTCAAAAGGAAGACGTGGTGGATTTTCGCTTATGGGCACTGTGCTGTGCTCTATTGGTATAGCCAGAATGATTGTCAACGCCGAAATAATAACACTTGGCCAGTGGTGGTCATGGTTCTGGCCGATTGCACTTATAGTAGCCGGAATTGATGTTTTGTATCATTCACTGACTGGTACCATCAGGGAGGACTTTATCCATTATGGTGAATTCTGAGGTCGAAAAAATACTTTTTGAACTCTCCCAGGTCTTATCACAAGGGAACAGGCAAAACGGGTAATTTTGGGGCTGGAAAAACGTCCAAAGCAAAATAGGATGATACATGTCATCATCAGAGACTCGAAAGGGAAAAACATAAACCTCAAGGTCCCATTCTCCATGGTGGAAACGATTTATCCCTGGATAAAGTTTGAAGTAAGTGGGGTAAATGTCAGAGAGGTCCTGGAAGAAGCAATCCTGGATGAAAACTTTGTGGGCGAGGTTGTAAACATCGAAGGTGACTTTGGGGAGACTTGCACAGTCAGGATAGTATAAGATTTGACTTGACACCGACAGGGCAAATCCGGATAATTTTGCCCTGTCAGGAGAGTTGGCTGAGCGGTCGAAAGCACCCGCCTGGAGAGCGGGTAACTGGGTCAAACTGGTTCGGGGGTTCGAATCCCTCACTCTCCGCCAGTTTCAGTATGGGGATCCAAAAATAAACATCAGATTATTTTTTCGCATCAACACAATGTTTTTAATCGCACATATTTCAAGGAGGTCATCACAACTTCATGGGGAAAACTGTAGAAGAATACATCGAAAGTCAAAAATCACCACAAAAGGAGATATTAAGGAGGCTCAGGGAGATATTCCTGAAAACTCTTGAGACACCAGAGGAGAATGTTGGTTGGGGTGTTGTTATTTTTGGTAGAGGGAAATTTTATATTGTTGCATTGAAAGATCGGGTTCATGTTGGTTTTGCCATAACCGGTCTGGACAAAGACGAGATAAGATTGTTTGAAGGAAGTGGCAAAACCATGAAACATATAAAAGTTTATTCGGTGGATGATATTGATGAAGAGAAAATAGTAGGGCTGATCAAAATGGTGGATAAAAAAACTGTTTTTACAGAAAACATTGGAAACTGATTCTAATGTTACTTTTTTGACAGCTCGCCAGAAATAATTCAGTGAATCCAATAGATTATCAAGACAAAAATTTGAGAAATACAACAACCTCAAAAAGTTGATTTTGAAAAAACGGATCGGGAACAACTTGACAATGTCCGGTGCTTTGTTACTTTACAGCCATGAGCCCGACAGGGCTTAATCAATTTGCAAAAGAAAGGGGCTTAGTAAAGGCCATGAATGATAACAATAAAAATATTGAAGAAACCGGGTGTTGCCCAAGATTTGATCCCACACCATGGGACAACAAGGAATTCGACTGGAAGGATAAAAAGTTTATAAAAGACAAGGTGTTTACGATGTTTTATGCGCCTGTCAATTTTGGTCCGGTGATACGCCGGATAACCAAAAAGGTAGAAGATGCCAAAGGACAGATGCCTGACTGGTTGTGCCTTTCCGACCATACTTCAAAATGGAACATGGACCTGTATCTGGCTGTGGACAAGGAAATCCCTGGGGCTGAAAACATTACCCTGAGCGGAAAATATCTGAGCAGGGTCTACGAGGGAGATTTCAAAGACACTGGAAAATGGTGCAAGGATTTTGAGGATTACGTCAAAGGCAAAGGGCAGGAAGTCAAAAAATGGTATATGTGGTACACAACTTGCCCCAAATGCGCCAAGGTTTATGGCAAAAATTATGTGGTTATTGTTGGGAAAATAGCATAATAAAGACAATTATCACTGAAAAAATTATGAAAATTTGAAGGTTGGTGTGATTCCAGAAACAACACCGAATGCAATATACGGAGTTGAAGGAAACTGGATTTTTCTAATGCATACTTTTTTATGGTTTCATGGAAATAATCATGGCTTTGTTTCCAATCTTCACAAATAATTCTTACCCATCCATAACCTTTTTGAGGAATTTCAGTCTAAGCTCAATCTGGTGTATCTGTTCATTTATCGAATTGCTTGAGTGTCCTTCGTCATACCAGTATGTTTCGATGTCCTTACCAAGTTCCTTTCCCTTTTCAATAAATAGCTCTATTTGCCGCCTTGGACATCTTGTGTCATGTTTGCCAGCAATTATCTGCAATGGCGCATTTAAATGCTCGATATATGTTATTGGTGAACTCTGTCTGTATAGCTCTGGCTTATCATAAAGAGAACCACCAAATAAGTAATTATCCGATTTCTTGAGAGATCCATTTTCATCTTCATAGGCAGCAACGAAATCAGCAATCGGCACACGAGCAAGTCCTGCTTTCCACAAATCAGGCCTTCTTACTAAACCCCATAACGTCAGATACCCGCCATATGAACCCCCCATAAGGAATATCTGGTTTGGGTTGGAAATACCTTGTTCGGTTAGCCATGATCTGGCAGCCACCATGTCTTCTAGTTCAAGTTCTCCCACCCTGCCGATGATCGATTTTTGAAAATCATAACCAAAAGATGATGAGCCATGATAGTTAATTGTCAATTTTGCAAAACCATGGTCAAGAAACACGTCGGATTCATAACAACTATATGCACAGCTAGGACCTCCTGGTAGCTCGATAATTGTTGGAAATGGTCCATTTCCAACGGGGATTCTAAGCCATCCCTGAACTTTGTCATCTCTGGCACCTATAAACCTTACATCTCTAGCACCGCTCGCAGGTATCGATCCTGAAAGCTCCAGCAAAACCCTTTTGAATTCTCCAGTATTCAAATCATAATTCAATATGCGTGATTTATGCTGTGAGGATG
>Ga0208940_1003613_pt1 | contig 12882 bp, 15 predicted proteins | sample AD_JPNNA6_MetaG_FD_184445 | JGI IMG/M metagenome (GOLD analysis project Ga0208940, IMG submission 184445) | Active sludge microbial communities of municipal wastewater-treating anaerobic digesters from Japan - AD_JPNNA6_MetaG (SPAdes) (version 2) | ecosystem: Engineered > Bioreactor > Anaerobic... | reverse complement strand
AACACATTTCCATAACCTTAATCCCAGAAACTGAAATGCGAGTTCATTTTATTGCTATAGGCGGCAGCGCAATGCACAACTTGGCCATAGCCATGAAGCTAAAAGGTTACCAGGTAACCGGTTCCGACGATGAAATTTTTGAACCATCGCTTTCGCATCTTAAAAACCATGGTCTTTTGCCTAGCCATCAGGGTTGGAACCCAAGCATTATAACCCCTGAAATTGAAGCCATTGTGCTGGGTATGCATGCACGAGCCGATAATCCGGAATTGCTTAGGGCAAAAGAACTTGCCATAAAGATCTATTCGTACCCCGAATTCCTTTACGAGCAATCGCGACAAAAAACAAGGATTGTTGTGGGTGGAAGCCATGGCAAAACCACCATCACATCAATGATAATGCACGTGCTAAAGCACCTCAACTATAAGTTCGATTATATCGTTGGCGCTCAGCTAAAGGGCTTTGAGAATATGGTGTCGTTCTCCGATGATGCGCCATTTGCTGTTTTTGAAGGCGATGAGTACCTTACATCCCCTATCGATCCTCGACCAAAATTTCATGTTTACCGTCCAAACATTGCAATCATATCGGGAATTTCATGGGATCATATTAACGTTTTTCCTACTTTTGATATCTACCGGGAACAGTTTGCTAAGTTTATTGATTGTATTGAGCCCAACGGAAAAATCATATACTGTGCCGACGACCCTGAGGTTTGTAGGGTTGTAGAAGAAAGCCAACGGAACGATATCAAAAGAATTCCCTACCATACCCATCCACATGGTATAGCAAACGGCATCTGGAGCCTTGATTTCAATGGCACAAGCATCCCATTAAAGGTATTCGGAAAGCACAATATGCAGAACATATCCGCTGCTAAAGCGGCTTGCATTACCCTTGGAGTTACTGAAAAACAATTCTACAATGCCATTGAAACTTTCGAAGGAGCTTCAAAGCGATTGCAGCTGCTAGCGCAAGGAACAAGCACCAGTGTTTTTTTGGATTTTGCTCATTCGCCATCAAAACTTAAAGCTACCATTGAGGCTGTTAGGGAGCTATATCCTGCCCGAAAACTGGTGGTATGCTTTGAGCTACACACCTTTAGTAGCCTGACAAAAGATTTTTTAGGCCAGTATAATGGAACTCTCACGGGTGCTGATGTTGCATACGTTTTCTTCAATCCCCATGCCCTGGAATTGAAAAAATTGCCACCAATTGACCCAAACGATGTAATTCAAGGATTTGGTGATCCCCATCCTGCTGTTTTTACTGATGCAAACAACCTTGTCGACGTCCTATTACAGCACAATTGGGGCAATAGCAACCTGTTGATAATGACTTCAGGCAATCTTGCTGGAACCGATTTACAACATTTAGCTGATGAGGTTGTTAAACACTAACGCTTTTTAATGTCAAATGAATATATTTGCACTAACTAAATACCTATAATATGAAAAGATTACTCTTTATTCTCGCTACAGTGTTTGTAACTTATTCAGCTGCAAATGCCCAGGACTATAAAACTGGTCTTGGCCTCAGAGGTGGCTACCCCTCCGGAGTTACCGTTAAACATTTCTTTGCCCAGAAATCAGCAGTTGAGGGTGTTCTGTCGTTTGGGTGGGGAGGAATTGGTATTACCGGACTTTATCAGCTTCACAATCCTATACCCGATGCCCCGGGTTTAAAGTGGTACTACGGATTTGGTGCCCATTTTGCTACTGCCAATGCCGATAAAAAGAATCCATTTGAGAGCGAATACGGTAGCAAAGTTTTCCTTGGTGCCGACGGTGTAATTGGCCTTGAGTATACTTTTAAGGATGCTCCCATTTGCTTGGGGCTGGACATTCTGCCAATTTTTAACATTATTGAGTCGCCTGGTATTTGGTTTAATGCCGGATTTTCAGTTCGATACACTTTTAAGTAAAAAATTTTAGCAAATATTTTGCAGAAAAAAATTTATCGTTTACCTTTGCACCCGCTTTCATGAGGTAATGCTCTTTGCAAAGTAAACAATGGCCCGTTCGTCTAGGGGTTAGGACGCAAGGTTTTCATCCTTGTAACAGGGGTTCGATTCCCCTACGGGCTACTAAACATGAAAATACTTTTTTAGCGATGGCAAACCATAAATCAGCTGAAAAGAGAATCAGACAAACTGAGTCTCGCAGGGAACACAACCGTTACTATGCAAAAACAACCCGTAATGCCTTAAAGGCTTTACGCAACACAACCGATAAGGCTGCAGCCATGGAATTACTTCCTAAAGTATCGGCTATGCTCGATAAGTTAGCTAAGAACAATATCATTCATAAGAATAAAGCAGCTAACCTTAAGAGTTCAATTCAGAAACACGTTAACGCTCTGTAACAGGTTAATGAACAAGATACAATGGGCTGTTCCTTAAGGGACAGCCCAATTTATTTTATGGAGTATTAAACCAAACAGCTCCATTAAACTCCAACTGGGTAATATTTATTAAAGTGAATTTATGGAACAATACTACGGCGAGCTTGCCGCTTTGCTAACAGCCTTTTTTTGGACTGTAACCGCCCTGGCCTTTGAATCGGCCAGCCGAAAGGTGGGTTCGCTTTCGGTTAACCTTTTAAGGCTGGGTACTGCCTTTATATTCCTTTCGGTGTATGCCCTGATAAGTCGCGGAAAAGCATTTCCGGTTGATGCCGGCACGCATCAGTGGGTTTGGCTATCGCTTTCGGGTTTGGTAGGATTTGTTTTAGGCGATCTATTTCTTTTTCAGTCGTACGTTGTTATTGGCTCCCGTATCTCCATGCTTATAATGTCGTTAGCTCCGCCTATGGCTGCAATCATAGGTTGGATAACCATGGGCGAAACCCTAACGCTCAAGCAGGCCATTGCCATGGCTGTTGTGCTAGCGGGTATAGTATTGGTAGTATTGGAGCGCCAATCGGCCGATGAGAACGGAAATGGGAAACGGGTTCGGTTTTCGTATCCTGTTGGAGGTATCCTTTTAGCATTTGGTGGTGCGCTGGGACAAGCCGGAGGCTTAGTTTTGAGTAAGTACGGAATGGCTGGCTACGATGTTATCCCCTCCGTTCAAATACGAGTTATTACAGGAATTGTTGGCTTTACTCTCTTTTTTGCCTTTTCAAATAAGTGGAAAAACCTTTCCGAGGCATTACGAAACGGTAAGGCTATGAAGCGGCTATTAATAGGGGCATTCTTTGGCCCGTTTTTGGGTGTTTCCTTTTCGCTTTTAGCCGTAAAATACACCTCAACAGGAGTTGCGTCAGCCTTGATGTCGATTGTACCCGTTTTAATTATTGCTCCAGCTGTAGTTGTTTTCAAGGAAAAAATTACTGCTAAAGAGCTTGTAGGAGCAGTAATTACAGTGGTAGGCGTTGCACTGTTTTTCCTTTAGGAAAATCAGGAAAGTAACATTGAAAGTAGTTCAATAAGTTTATCCTTGTCTATTGGCTTTGTGATGTGCTCATCGCAACCTGCCTCAAGCGACTTTTGTCTATCGGTGTCCATAGCATTAGCTGTTTGCGCAATTACCCTAACGTTAGGCTGAGCCTGCTTAATTTTTGTAACCACCTCGTAGCCCGACATATCGGGTAGGTAAACATCAACCAGCGCAATATCAATTTTAACCTTATCGTTCAGGATAGTTGCAACCTCTTTGCCTGTAGCAGCCTGAAGGAGCACTGCACCCGTACCCTTGAGCATCTCCCTTAAAAGGATTGCCGAGGGCTCGTTGTCCTCAACAATGAGCAAAACCTTGTTTTTCAACTTTGACTTTGAAGCCTTAACTGGTACCTCAACATGCTGCCCGGGCGTGGCTAAGCTTATGGGTACCTCGAACCAGAAGGTTGATCCTACCTCTGGCCTTGAGTCCACACCAATCCTACCTCCCATAGCCTCAACTATTCCCTTGCATATTGACAGGCCTAAACCTGACCCGCCGTACTCCCGGTTCAGTGTTCCGTCTATCTGCCTAAAACGCTCAAAAACTGCATCGTGATACTGCGAGTCGATACCAATACCTGTGTCCTCCACACTCACTCTGAGTAAATCGTTTATAACACTGTAACCTAAAACTATCCGCCCACTACTGGTAAACTTAATGGCATTGTTTAGCAGGTTCATTACCACCTGTTGAAGCCTATCGGGATCAGTTACTACCTCAAGGGCTGCATCGGTGGGACGAAACGACATTTCAATGGCAATGTTATTTTTGTTCACCCTGTCGAGCTCTACCTCGGCAGCCCTATAGCAGTTGGCAAACAGGGGACCAAGCTGAACAGGGCGTTTATAGATGGAAAGCTGCTTTGAGTCAATCTTTGAAATATCAATGATATCGTTAATAAGCCTCATTAGCCTTTGAGCATTCTCTGCAATAATATCAAGATAACCGTTTACCTCTTCCGGACTTAGCAGCGATGATTCCTTTATCAGCTTTGAAAAACCAACAATGGCATTCATGGGTGTACGGATTTCATGGCTCATATTGGCCAGAAAAGCACTCTTTAGCTCATTTGCCTCCTCCGCAAACTTTAAGCTGTTTTCAACCTCCTGGTTCTTTTGCTCCAGCAAAGTGTTGTAGTACTTTTGCAACCTTAGCGCCTTGTGCCTCATGCGGCTATACACACCCATGAAAATTAAAAGCACAATTAGCAAAAGAACTATCGCTGCAACAACCAGAGTTGTGCCTCTGCTTAAATGAATAAACCTTTTATTTTTATTAAGGATGAGCGTTCCTTGGGGTAAAAGTTTTTGTGAAATGGAATATTTTACAAGTTGTAAATGGTCAACAATAAAATCGGATGGGCCATCGGTAGGAGCAATAGTTTTGGGCGAAACCCCTTTCAGTAGCAGACTTGCTAGCTCTCCGGCTCGTTTACCGTGATGGTAACCCGATATTATGGCTCCTCCAACTATTCCATGGTTTAGGTAAAACGACCATGTACCGTAAATGGGAGCTTTAACGTTCCTGCTTAATGAATCCAGTATTGCCTCATAGGAAAAATAGTTCCCCTTGCTATCTCTATTGAAAAGTAAGAATAGGATTGCCTCGTTATCGCTTAAATTAGAAAGAGTATCGATTAGGTCATAATAGCTAAGGTTCCAAATAACGCGCACCTCAATACCAGGGTTGTACTTAAGTAGGGTGTTATTAATCCTCTCGCCAATAACCTTGCCTGTGGTTGTTTCATCGGTTACACAGTAAACCCTTTTTACATTAGGTTGAAGTTGCTTTATAAACTCAAGGTTTGCTTTTATATCAACCCTTTCCAGTACTCCAGTAAAATTATTAGGGTAAGCCTTATCATGATTTACACCCATGAAAACCACGGGAATAGTGTCTAACCCTGAAATCTCCTTTAGGAGCGATTCCATTAAGATAAAGGCATCGTCATCGGTTAGGGCAATGAGATTAGGTTTTATTTGCTGTATTCGGGACGATAAATAGATTTTTTGCTCTCTCCTGTTTAGATTTTCCGGAAAACGCTTGGTATCAAGATTTTCAATAAAGACCTCAACAGGCTGGTCAAATCCTTTAACTGCATCAATAAACCCCTTATTTAGACTATCGGTCCAGCTTAAACCCGTATGATAAGAGTTAATGATGAGAATCCTATTAGGTAGTTCCTTGGCAAACAAGTTAACGTTGCCTGCCAACAGTAAAACTGCTATCAAAACATTTTTGAACATGGATGGATCAAAAATTTTCAATACCCCAATTTACGAAAAAATTAACCGAGATTTGTCAATAGAAACCCAAAAAACATTTAAATAACTTGTTTCTATTGACTAATCGAGGTAATCCCGACTTACCAAAATCTTTCATTCCGAGACTTCGGAATGATTAGATTTTGTTAGTCGATTAGTCAATTGAATTTTTCAATTGACTAATTTGGGAAAAACAAAACTCCTTTTAAGTTTAATAAAATTGTGCATTTGAATATCAAAGCCCTTAATACTTATACCATTGATTGTTAATAACATGTTAATTTCAGTTTAAAAAAATTCTTGCTAAAAGCGAATAGCCTTTTAAAAAAAACTATATGTTTGCTACACTAACCCAAAAAGTCATGGCTAAAGTTTACCTATCGATTGGTGGTAATTTAGGTGATAGAGAGCAGCTGATTGATTCGGCCCGCGAGGCAATTGCAGCCCGGATTGGAACAATCAAGAAATCGTCATCCATATACGAATCGGAAGCCTGGGGCTTTGAAAGCGAAAACAACTTTCTGAACCAGGTTTTAATGGTTGAAACAAGCCTTAGCCCTGCTGCCATTATGCTGGAGATTTCGTACATTGAATCGAAACTGGGGCGCGAACGCAAGGGTAAGGGCTATACCTCGCGCACAATGGATATCGACGTGCTATTCTACGACCATCTGATACTATACACCCCTGAACTCATTGTTCCCCACAAGCAACTCCATAAACGCAGATTCATTCTTGAGCCCCTTAAGGAGATTGCCCCTGACTTTATTCACCCCCTGTTCTCCATCACCATTAATGAAATGGCCATTTCCTGTACCGATGCCGGAAAGGTATGGAAGTACGAACCGGTTAATGCCTAAGACACATTTATCGTAATAGCTAAAAATGCCCCTATTCGGGGCATTTTTGATTTACTGTAATCAGTCTTTGGGTGTCGAATCCTTTTTGGCTTGCTATATCAACCAGTTGCTTATAGGATAACGAATCTACTTGTGGCGTACGTGATAGAATCCAGAAATACTTTCGCTTGGGCTCCCCCACAAGCGCGTAGCGGTAATCGTTATCAATGTAAACCACCCAGTACTTGCCTGCAAAAGGCCAAAAGAACCTTACTTTTAGCTTAGCAGGCTCATTCTTGTCGGAAACCCAGGCCACTCCTTTAATGCTGCTCATGCTGCCATCGGCTTTTACTCCCTTGTTTTCAACGGTAACCCGCCCATCGGGCCGAATGGTATAGGTGGCTGTTATGCACTCCAAGTTCTTCTCAAAACTGTTAGGTAGGCGAGCTATTTCGTACCATGTACCGGCGTACCGTTCAAGGTTAAGTTCCGGAACAGTTTGCAAATCCTGCGATTTGCAGGATGTGCCAAAAAATAATGAGATGATTACCATAACCTTAAGTTTCATGGTCGAGTTTATTAGTTAGAATATTGAATTCAGCAATCTGAATGCGGCGGTGTTTTATTAATCAGAATACTAAACACCAAAAGTAAAACATTCGCTTAATCCTTTTTCCCGTAAGCCAGATCGCCTGCATCACCAAGGCCTGGAACAATGTACGATTTCACTGTGAGCTCATCGTCAATAGCACCTACCCAAATGGTTGCCTCGCTGGGCGAAAGGTTACGTTTCATGTAGTTTACCCCTTCCTTTGAACCAATTACCGCCACAATATGCGTATGTAGCGGCTTACCGTGTTCAAGTAAGGCCTTGTATGCCAACAGCATCGATGCGCCAGTGGCTAACATGGGGTCGATAAGTACCAGGGTTTTACCCTCGATACTGGGACAGGAAATATACTCGAACTGAATGCGGAAGGTACCATCCTTATCGTATTTCCGGTAAGCCGAAATAAAGGCGTTCTGAGCCTTATCGAAATAGTTTAACATTCCCTGATGTAGGGGTAAGCCGGCACGAAGAATGGTGGCCAATACAATGTTGTCGGTTGGAACTGAAACATCGGCTGTTCCAAGTGGGGTTTGGACCTGTACGGTTTGGTAGCTCAATACCTTGCTAAGCTCGTAGGCAAAAATTTCGCCGCATCGTTCAAGATTGCGGCGGAAACGCATAAAATCGTTCTGAACATTTACATCTCTTAACTCTGCAATAAACTGGTTAAGAATTGAGTTCTGCTGACCAAGTTCGTGTATCATCGGAAATGTTTTATCTTAGCAAAGTTACAAAAATATCAACCTACTTTGCAATTCTTTTTTTTAGTAAGCCATGAATAATGCCATAGCCAACATCCTTAAGCATGACAGCGTAATAGCCCAACTGGCTGGTAAGCTTGAGGTTAAACCCCTGCCTGTTACCAACGATATCTACCTTGATATGCTGGAAAACATTGTAAGCCAGCAGCTCTCGGGCAGGGTGGCTACCACCATTTTCAACCGCTTTCTGGATTTATTTCCTGACAGATACCCTAACCCGAATCATCTCCTAAAGCTCGATGACATAGAACTCCGAAAGGTTGGCCTATCAGGTGCAAAATCCACTTACGTTAAGGCTATGGCTGAGTTTGCAATGAACCACGATTTAAATGTTGATACCATACAGCAACTCCCCGATGATGAGGTAATTAAGCTGCTAACACAGGTTAAGGGTGTTGGGGTGTGGACAGCCCAGATGTTACTCATCTTCTCCCTGGGCCGAAACGACGTTTTTCCCGTTGATGATCTTGCCATTCGCCAGGGAATGGTTGAGCTTTACCATCTTAAAAGCGATGGGAAAAAGCTTCGGCACCAATTATTGCAAATATCAGAGAGATGGGCGCCCTACCGCACCTGGGGAACCCGCTTGATTTGGGCATACGTAAATAGCAAAAAACAAAATGCTACTCGTGTTTAGGCAATAGTTTTGTATCTTCGCAAAAAGAAATTCATGTTCAGGTCAATTTTAATAGTTGGCATAGGTGGTTTTGTGGGAAGTGCGTTGCGTTTCCTTGTGAGTAGATACTTCCAGCTGCACACACTTAGTAATTTTCCATGGGGAACCTTAACGGTTAACATTTTGGGCAGCTTTATAATCGGTTTGGTTTTTGGGCTTTCGGAAAGGAGCAACCTAATCACGCCTGAGTGGCGTTTGTTCTTGGCAGTGGGCTTTTGTGGGGGATTCACCACCTTTTCATCATTGGCAAACGATGCCTTCATACTGCTTCAAGGCCGCGAATTTTTGTATCTTTCTGCTTACACGGCAGCCAGCTTCTTTTTGGGCCTGTTGGCAATTTTTGCCGGTCGCTACATCATCCAAATTATCTAACACTATGGAAAATTTCAGTAAAGCTCTACGACTACGCATCTACATTAGCTCAACCGATAAGCTGAAGCATTCGCTTCTTTTTGAAACCATTGTTTACCAAGCAAAGCGATATGGCTTGGCTGGTGCCACCGTTTATAAAGGAATTATGGGGTATGGCGCAAGTTCGGTAATCCACTCATACAAATTTTGGGAAATTACTGAGAAATTGCCGGTTACCGTTGAAGTGGTTGACCTGGAGGAAAATATCCGCAGATTCTACGATAAAGTTAAGCCTTTTCTTGAGGATATGCGATACGGCTGTATGGTTACTGCAGAACCCATTGAGGTGTGGCTCTACAAGGAGGGTTCAAAACGCGATTACTAAGCTTCCATCCGCTCAGTGCTAACAATCACCCGGTCATTACAGTTAAACTTCGTTTAGTAGCTTGCTGATTATTCCACTATTAGCTACCTTTGTGGACTTAATTTTAACATAGTTACTGACGTAAAGTATAATAAATCAAGCAACTAAATCAATTCACATAGTATGAATATTGTTAGGGAAGATATCGATTCGTTAAACACAACCATACGGGTTAAGGTTGAGAAAAACGATTACGCTGAAAGTGTTGAGACTAGCCTGAGGAATTACCGCAAAAAGGCAAACATCAATGGTTTCCGTCCGGGAATGGCCCCTATGTCGCTTATTCGCAAGATGTACTACCGCTATGTCATAGCCGATGAGGTAACCAAGCTGGCCTCGGATAAACTTTTTGAATTTATTAAGGAAAATAAGATCCGAACCCTTGGCGAACCCATTCCAAGCGAAAAACAAACCCCTATTAACTGGGAAACCGACGAAACCTTTGAACTCGCCTGGGACTTAGGTATTGCCCCTGAAATTGATATCAAGTTTACCAAAAAGGACAAATTCCCATTCTACAAGATCTTACCAAACGACGAGATACGCAAGAGTTACATCGACAACTACCGCAACCGCAACGGCAAGTATGTAAGTGTTGATGTTACCGATGATAAGGGGCTGATTAAGGCTACCCTTACCGAACTCAACGACGACGAATCGCCACGCGAAAACGGCATAACCGTTGAGGGTGCGTCTATTTCCGTTGCCCTTGTTGCCGATGAGGCTGAACGCAAAAAGCTCACCGGTGTTAAGGTTGGCGATGTGATTGTTATTGATACCCACAAGGCATTCCCCAACCAAGCCGACAGGTCGGCGCTATTCCGAGTTAAGAAGGAGGAACTGGAAAACGTTAATCCCCTATTCCAGATAACGGTTACTGAAACATTAACCTTTGCCCCAGCAGAGCTTAACCAAGAGTTTTTTGATGCGGTTTACGGCGAGGGTGTTGTTAACAGCGAGGAAGAATTTCACAAGAAAATTGAGGAGGAGATTGAACGCAACCTTGCCTATGAAAGCGAATACCGCTTTGGTATCGACCTAAAGGAAAAGCTGCTCGAGAAACTTAAAATTGAACTTCCCAAGGAATTCCTAATCCGCTGGTTGGTTGCCATCAACGAGGGCAAGTTTACCCGTGAGCAGATTGAAAACGAGTTCCCCATGTTTGAAAAAGACCTTAAGTGGCAGCTCATCAGCAATAAGGTTGCCGAAGAGCAGAACTTTACCGTTACTAACGAAGAACTTGAGGATTTTGCCATGGGATACGCTCGCAGCCAGTTTGCTGCCTACGGCATGAGCTTCCTACCCGATGAATACATCAAGCGTTACGCAACCAATATCCTCAAGAACCGCGACGAGGTTCGTAAAATGCAGGAGCGCATACTGGACAAAAAGGTTATTGAATGGTTCAAGGCTAACGTAAACCTGGACACCAAGGAGATAACCATTGATGAGTTCAACAAGCTTAAGTAATAAAGCAAAACATAGCATAGCCGGTTTGTAAACCGGCTTTTTATTTTTTGGTTTGTTAGTAAATTGTAGCCACTCCGCTTTTTTGTTTTAACAAATGTGAGTATTTTGCGTTACTAATACAAAAAATTAAAGGCTATGAGAGAATTTGAAAAATATGCAATAAAACACTGGGGTATTAACAGCCTAACCCTACATCAGTATACATCGATGTCAAACGGCTACATCTCACCAACCATCATTGAGGAGCGCCAGCTCAACATTGCCACCATGGACGTGTTCTCGCGCCTTATGATGGACAGGATTATTTTCCTGGGTGTTCCCATTAACGACGATGTAGCTAACATCATTCAAGCACAGCTGCTATTCCTTGAATCGACCGATCCATCGAAGGATATTCAAATCTACATAAACTCACCCGGTGGGAGTGTTTACGCTGGCTTGGGAATTTATGACACCATGCAGTACATAAGCTCCGACGTGGCAACCATCTGTACCGGCATGGCTGCATCAATGGCAGCTGTTCTGCTTACCGCAGGCGAAAAGGGGAAACGAACCGCCCTACCCCACTCACGTGTAATGATTCACCAGCCCATGGGTGGAGCTGAGGGGCAAGCTTCCGATATCGAGATTGTTACCCGCGAAATACTTAAGCTCCGCGAGGAACTTTACGAGATTATTGCCACCCACTCAGGCAATCCCATTGAACGTATCCGTAAGGACTCCGACCGTGACTACTGGATGACCGCACAGGAAGCACTTGAATACGGTATGATTGACGAAGTGCTTATGCGTAATAAGAAGTAATTTGGAACCCGAAAAAAATTAAAGGCTGCATTTTATGCAGCCTTTTTTAGTATCTACTTGCTTTTACTAAACAACCAGGGTAACAGCTCTGGTTCAGCAAAGGCATTATCCCAGCTATTATGCCCAACTCCAGGATAAACCGTAAAGCGCACATCGCCCTTAGCCTGTTTAATGGCATCGACCATGCGCTGGGAATGGTATAGGGGAACAACATCGTCGGCCTCGCCGTGAAATACCCAAATTTTAACCCTTTTGGCATATCTTTTTACATTTTTAGGACTACCACCACCACAAATGGGAAATGCAGCAGTAAACATTTTAGGCTTTCGGGCAATCAGCTCAAAGGTACCCATTCCTCCCATTGATAGTCCGCCAACGTATAACCTATTCCTATCAATATAGCTCAACTTTACGATTGAATCCAGAAGTTCAATAACGGCAGCCATTGCTGGGGTTGGCTTACCTTTAGCCGGAAAATCAAAGGACCGATTACCATCGGATTGATTTACAATTTTTACATTAGCCCAGTAGCTCTCAGCAGGACATTGCGGAAAAACTACAATTGCGGGGTATTTATCCATAACAGAATCAGATGCAAACAGCTTAGCCCCATGGGTAAGCTGCTTAACATTATCGGAACCCCGTTCGCCAGAGCCATGCAGGAAAAGAACTAATGGATACTTTTGGGTAGAATTAAAGTTTTTAGGATACAGAATACGGTAGGGCAACTGAATACCTTTAGAATTGAATATCTCCGCCTTATACATTTCACTAACCTGCGAAATTGAGGCATTTGTAAATACAATCATGAAAGCAGATATGATTAACCTTTTCATTTCCTCAAAATTTATAATGGGTAAAGTTAGTGAATCATAGTTTAAAATGTGCTGTTTTCAGTAGTAATTGGTTATTAGTAACCATCAACAAAAAAAGTATCTCAAAGCGACAAGGTGTTCATACAGTGTTTACAAGGTGTATGGGTGTAAATGTAGTAGCATCCACAAACAACGATTAACAATTAACCAGCAGATAATATTTACATTTTTCCGTTATCGGCAAAAGAGTAGCATTCGCCATCGGTTACTATCACGTGATCGAGCAGGGTGATGTCAAATAGCTGCGCAGCATTCTTGAGCTTTTCGGTTAGTGCAATATCCTTATCGCTGGGCTGGGGGTTACCCGATGGATGATTGTGAACCACTATTATAGCCGAAGCAAGCCGCTCAACGGCGTGTTTTAGC
>Ga0208940_1003612_pt1 | contig 12883 bp, 17 predicted proteins | sample AD_JPNNA6_MetaG_FD_184445 | JGI IMG/M metagenome (GOLD analysis project Ga0208940, IMG submission 184445) | Active sludge microbial communities of municipal wastewater-treating anaerobic digesters from Japan - AD_JPNNA6_MetaG (SPAdes) (version 2) | ecosystem: Engineered > Bioreactor > Anaerobic... | reverse complement strand
TGCGAGCAGGCGCTCGAGCGGGCACGGGCGGGGGCGGCCCTGTCGGGGGGTGGGGAGGATTCGGGCGGGCAGAAGGGGTAGACTCACCCCGAGGAGGCCGCGTCATGTTCGAGCTCGAAGAGAAGACCTACCAGCGCCTCCGGCCGACGCTCCCACCGGGGAAGTTCGCGCTGATCCGTGGCGAGGATCTCGTGGGCCTCTACGACACCCAGGAGGCCGCGCTCTCGGCGGGGACCGAGCGGTTCGGGCTGACCGCCCTCTTCATCCGCAAGGTCGGCGACGAGGTCATGGTCGTGACGGCGCCCGCCCTTTCTCTGGGGATCCTCCGTGCCCATCCTCAACCAGTACTACCGGGCTGAGCTCAACCTTCCGGACGGGAGGTCGCAGCAGATCCCGGCGGCCCAAGCGCTGCAGCTCCAGGGGCCACTGGTCGAGGTGTTGGTCACGCCCCCTGCGGTGGTGCTCGAGGCCCTGCAGAAGCGCGGGGACCAGTTGCCGGAGCTCGTGAAGGGGCACGCGCTCATCGATACCGGGGCCAGCGTTACCTGCATCGACATGGAAATCGCCCGGCAGCTGCAGCTCGCGGAGGTGGGGACCGCCACGATGCAGTCGGCGACCCACGCGGATGTACCGACGCCGGTCTACCACTTCGCCCTCGTGATCCAGGGCGTCGGCCTGCGCTTCGAGACCGCACGAGGTATGGGAGCCACTCTGGGTGCGCAGGGGATCGTGGCGCTGATCGGAAGGGATGCGCTCTCCACGTGCCTTCTGGTCTACAACGGCGCGACGGGGAGCATCTCCCTGGCGCTGTAGCTGGTCCCTCACGGCCGGCCACCCGCCAACGTTCGCCGAACAGTCTTGATGCTTGGCGGGCAGTTCTGGAGGCACCATGGCCGGCGAGCCGATCCACGCGAAGCAGAAGCGAGGGGGAGTAACATGGAAGACGTGACCAAGGCCAAGTTCACGGTGGCTCTCGAGCCGGAAGAGTCGGCTGGGCACGCCGTCGACGCCGGAGCCCTCGGCGGAGCCCTCCTTGCCGCCAACGCACTCGTCCTGGCTGCCAACCGGGCTCTGAACGAGGACCGCTATCGTGCTGCGGTCATGATCCGCGCCAACCCGAGCACAGGCTCGGTCGAGGTCGACCTCGAAGTCCTCGTGGCGCTCTGGGATCAGGCCAAGTCGCTCTTCGGCTCGGCAAACTACATCACCGCGAAGGAAATCCTGGAGTTGCTCGGCCTCTCCATCGGCGGTGGACTCCTCGGTCTCCTGAAGCGGATCCGGGGTCGCCGCATCGAAAAGGCTGCCGCTGCCGAGAAGGAACAGGCGGAGCTCGTCATCGAAGGGGAGCCGGAATCCGTGTTCGTCCCGCGCAAGGTGCTCATCCTCTACGAGAACGTCGCGGTGCGGACCGAGGTCGAGAGGTTGGCGGAGACGGTGGCCACCCCTGGCGTAGCGGCCGTCTCGATCCGGTCGGAGGGCAAGGAGGTCGAGCGGATCGATCGGGAGAGCGTGACAGCCTATCGCCTGCCGAAGCGGCGCGAGCAAGAGCCGGCAGGAGAGCCGATCGTCCCTCCCGTCGAGGTAACCGCAGCCCTCCAGCCGGTGAAGGTGTGGTTCGAGAAGGGCAACAAGTGGCAGTTCTCAGACGGTGCGCGCACCTTCAACGCGGACGTCCAGGACGAGGCGTTCCTCGACGATGTCATCAGCGGCCGGCAGCGGTTCGGGCATGGCGACGTGCTGGTTGTGCAACTCCGCTACGAGACGGTCCAGACCCCGGTTGGTCTCCAGACGAACTACACGGTCGTCAAGGTGCACCAGGTGCGCCAGGCGCCGCGTCAGTTGTCGCTGCTCGAGGGGAGCGAGCCGAATGGAGCCGAGTAGGGGCCGGCCAGCCACACCGGCCCGTCGTCAGCAGGGGCCCCGCGAACCGAAGCCGCCGCATCGCCACGCCGGGCTTCCCTGGTACATGGCGCGTTATCTGCCCGCCGAGCTCGGGGGCGGGGCGCACCCGCCGATCCTCGTCCGGATCGGGCTGATGCTCGCCAGGAACCCGCCGAAGCGGCCGGACGATTCGCAGCTCGCGGGATCCGTCTCCCTCGGCATCGGCACCCAGGCCGGCTGGAAGTTCGAGGGGAGCCCGGACGCGGCGATCGAGAGCGGCTACTGGCGGGAGCTCCGGTCGTTGACCGCGATCCTGGGCGGGAAGATCGGCGGTGGCCGGGCGCCCGGTGAGACGCTGCGCATCCTCTGGGAGGTCGAGCAGCGGCACCGGGAACGGCGGTTGCCCGAGCGCACCCCCGCGAGCGACCTGTAGAATCTCCAGCCGATGGAAAGGCCGGAGGCGGGGGCGCTCGAGCCCGCCTGGCTGGCTGCTGTCGAGCGCTCCCTGCGCGAGATGGCGACCCGCCGGGCGTGGGGGCAGGTCATCGTCCACGAGACGAGGGTACTGAAGGGCCCAGGAAGGCACCAGGCGCCGAGCTCGGAGGGCAGGATCGAGCCCGCAGCTTGACTGCGCGCCCGATTCCGCGCACCATTTTCCCGGGGGCGCGATCATGCCGACGAAGAAGCGGACGCCTGCCCGGAAAGCCCGACCTGCTCAGCGAGCCGCGCCGCGGCGCCCTCAGCAAAAGTCCGCGACAGAAAAGAAGCTGCCCCGGTGGTGGAGCGCCTACTTCGCGGCGCTGGCGAAGACCGGGAACCGGACCCAGGCGGCGGCCGCGGCCAAGATCGACCGGAGCACCCCGGCGAAGTACCTCGAAGACAACCCGGAGCTGAAGGAGCAGTTCGCAGCCGCGACCGCAGAGGCGATCGACGCCGCAGCGGATCTGCTCGAGCAGGAGGCGCGGCGCCGGGCCGAGGAGGGGGTGCTCGAGCCCGTCTACCAGGGCGGCAAGAAGGTCGGCACGATCCGGCGCTACAGCGATACGCTGCTCATCTTCCTCCTCAACGGCGCGCGTCCGGAGAAGTATCGCCACCGACACGAGCTCACCGGGAAGGGTGGCGCTCCGCTCGTTCCACCCGTCCTCAACGTGGTGGTGAAGCGTGGCCGCGGCGCGTGAGGCGGCTCGCCAGCCCGCAGCCGTGGCGCTCGAGCTCCACGAACGCCAGAGCTTCGTCTACGAGTCGCCGGCTACCGAGATCCTCTTCGGGGGCGCTGCGGGTGGCGGGAAGTCGTTCCTCCTGCGCGCCGCGCTGATCGCCTGGGCGGTCGCGATCCCCGGGCTGCAGGCCTACCTGTTCCGGCGCACCTACCCGGAGCTCGTCTCGAGCCATCTGGACGGACCGGGCTCGTTCTACGAGTTGCTGGCCCCGTGGCTCGAGTCGGGGCACGCGCGTATCAACCGGTCTGATCTTGACATCCTCTTCCCGGCAAGCGGCAGCGCCATCCACCTCCGGCACTGCCAGTTCGAGGCCGACGTCTACCGCTACCAGGGGGCGGAGATCCACGTCCTGGCGATCGACGAGGTCACGCACTTCTCCTCGGCGCAGTACCGTTTCCTGCGCAGCCGAGTCCGCCTCGGCGGGCTGGAGGTGCCGGCCGGGCTGCGCGCGCGTTTCCCGCGGATCCTTGCCGCCTCGAACCCCGGCGGGCTCGGTCACAACTGGGTGCGCTCGACCTGGATCGATCCGCACCCGCCCCTCGAGATCTGGCGCGCGCCGGCCGAAGAGGGCGGGATGCTGCGCCAGTACGTGCCCGCGCGCCTGGCCGACAACCCGACTCTGGTCAGAAACGATCCCACCTACGCGCATCGCCTCGCCGGTCTGGGCTCGCCGGAGCTCGTCCGCGCGATGCTCGAGGGGGATTGGGACATCGTCGCCGGGGGAGCGCTCGATGACGTCTGGACGCCGGAGCGGCAGATCCTGAAGCCCTTCCCGATCCCGGAGGGCTGGCGGATCGACCGGTCCTTCGACTGGGGCTCGTCGCGCCCCTTTGCGGTCTGCTGGTGGGCGGAGAGCAACGGCGAATCGATCCCGCAGCCGGGCGGAGGAGGCTTCGCGCTACCGGCGGGGAGCCTCGTCCAGATCGCCGAGCTCTACGGCTGGAACGGGAAGCCGAACGAGGGCTGCCGGAAGGTGGCAACCGAGATCGCGCGCGAGATCCTCGCCGCGGAGACGGCCATGGGGCTCGCCGGCCGGGTCGAGCCAGGGCCGGCAGACTCGGCGATCTTCGCGGTCGAGAACGGTCAGTCGATCGCTGACGACATGGCGCGTGCCGGCGTCCGCTGGGTTGCTGGCGAGAAGGGACCGGGGAGCCGCAGGACCGGCCTCGAGCGGGTCCGGCGGATGCTCAAAGCGGCCGCGGCGACGCCGCGGGAGGAGCCCGGGCTCTTCTTCTTCGACACCTGCCGGCACTCGTTGCGGACTCTCCCGGCGCTGCCTCGCGACGACAGGAAGCCGGACGACGTCGACACCGAAGCCGAAGACCATGTCTATGACGCACTTCGCTACCGGGCGATGGCACCTCGTGCCAGCGCGTCCTGGGCGGTTCGCCCTTGGTAGGCAAAGGAGGAAGCATGTCTGCATCGCAACAACATCCCGTGTCTCTCCCCACCGCTGCCTGGGCGGCAGCCGAGGATCAGCGGCGGCTGTTGCGCACGCTCCGAGGCGGACAGCGCGCCATCTGGGCCGCCGGGCAGGAGTATCTGCCGCCCTACCAGGGCGAGGACCTCTCGAGCCCGTGGGGGTATCCCGCCCGGCTGCGGCGGTCGACGCTCTACAACGCGACCGCGCGCGCTGTCACGCAGGTCGTGGGCAAGGTGTTCGCGCGCCCGGTCGGGATCGGCGAGGACGTCCCGGACGCTCTGCGCGCCTGGTGCGAAGACGTCGACCTGCGGGGGACGCACTTCCACGAGTTCCTCCGGGCCGTGTTCATCGACGCCTGGTGGTATGGCTTCGGCCTGTTCCTCGTCGACATGCCCCCGGCGCCAGAACACCAGCTCACCCGCGCTGAAGAGCTTGCTCTCGGCCGCCGCCCCTACCTGGTGCGCTACCCCCCGGAGGATCTGATCGGCATCCGGACCGGCACCGCGAACGGCCGCTGGCGGCTGCTGCAGGCTCGGCTGCGCGAACGGGTCGAGGTCGAGGACGGCGAGTTCACGCAGCGGACCGAAGACCGGATCCGGGTATACCGGGCGCCGGATCCTGGCACTCCCTGGGTTACCTGTGAGGTCTGGGGGCACCGCGCTGTTACGAGCGGCGGCTCGCCGGAGTGGGTCCCCATCGAACCGCTGCGGCCGATGGTCGGGATGACCGAGATCCCGCTCGTCGCCTGCTACGCCGGGGAGGTCAAGGCGCCCTATGCCGCGGAGCCGCCGCTGCTCGACCTGGCCTATCTCAACCTCACGCACTACCAGCTCCTCAGCGATCTCCGGCACATCGAGCACGTGGCCAACGTGCCTGTTCCCACCTTCACCGGGGTGGACGAGTCGCAGTTCCGGAAGCGGGTGCGCTGGGGGCCGTCCGGCGCCCTGCTGTTGCCGGCCGGAGCGGGCTACGGCTACTTCGAGCACTCGGGCAAGTGCATCGCCGAGCTGAAGCAATCCATCGCGAAGGTTGAAGAGCAGATGCGGCTCCTCTCGTACGAGCCCTTCTTGCCGCGGGAGAGCGGGGGGCTGACCGCGACCGGAGAGGCGATTCGCGCCGCGGAGGCGCACTCCGCCGTCCAGGCGTCGGCGCGGTCTCTCGAGGACGCGGCGGAGCAGGGCCTGCGGCTGATGGCCCGCTGGGCCGGGATCGAGGCCGACGCCGCCGGGGTGGCCGATTCCGGCGGGTCGGTGCTCGTCAACCACGACCTGGCGATGCCGGTCGGGAACGAGCAGACGGTGACGGTGCTCGCGAACCTCAACCTCACGGGGCGGCTCACGACGCGCCGGCTCTGGGCGGAGCTCCAGCGGCGCAACATCCTCGGCCCCGACTTCGACCCGGAAGCCGAGGAGAAGGCCCTCGGCGTGGAGGGGCTCGAGGCCGGGGGCGGGAGCGCGCCCGAGGAGGCGGACATCGAGGCCGCGCTCGCAGCGGCGGCTGCGGAGGCCGGCGAAGGCGCCTGATGCCTGTCTCGTCCGATGCCGCGCTGCATCTGGGGCTGCTCTCGCATGCGATCGCGCTCGAGCGCTGGACGGACGCCGAAGTCCGGCGCATCGCGCGGCTGCTCGACGCGAACGAGCGCGACATCCTGCTGCACCTTGCCCGGGATGGAGCGCGGCTGACCCCCTACCAGTTGGCTCGCCGGCGTCAGCTGTTCCTCGACCTGCGGCGACTGAACAGCAAGGCCTACGAGCGGCTCGGTCGCGAGCTCACCGTGAGCCTGCAGACGCTGGCCACCTACGAGGCGGCTTTCGGGGGACGCCTCCTCGAGGCGCTGCTCCCGGCTGGAGTCCTGCCGGCGAGGCTCCCGTCTCCCTACGATCTGCGCGCTGTCGTCCTGGAGCTCCCGCTCGTCGGCTCGACGTTCCCGCGGCAGATCTCGAAGCTGGCTCGGGCTCGCTTCCGGCGCATCCGCTCCGACGTCAGCTACGGCCTCGTGCAGGGGGAGACGACGCAGGAGATCATCCGGCGGGTGATCGCCGGGCGCAAGCTGGGGAAGGGCCAGGCCGAGGCGCTGGTGCGCACGGCCGTCGCTCACGTCAGCAACCGCTCGCGAGACCTGCTCTATCGGGACGGCGCCTCGGTGCTTGCCGGGGTGGAGTGGGTCTCGACGCTCGACGGACGGACGACGCCGACCTGCCGCGCCTTGGACGGCCAGGTCTTCCCGATCGATTCTGGGCCGAGGCCGCCGGCTCACTACCAGTGCCGGTCGACGACGGTCCCGATCACGAAGTCCTGGGAGGAGCTCGGGCTCGGCGGGATGGGCTTGCCCGAGACGCGCGAGCTGCTCCCTCCCGGCGTGCGCCTGCGTCCGTTCGTGCGCGACCTGCGGCCGGTGCGGAAGATCCCCAAGAGCCAGCGGGCGGGGAAGATCGGGCAGGTCAGCGCCGACGTGAACTACTCCGCCTGGCTCGCCGCGCAGCCGCCGAGTTTCCAGGACGCAGTCCTCGGCCCGAGGCGTGGCGCGATCTTCCGGGCCAACCCGGGGCTGCATCTCTCGGCCCTGATGAGGAACGCCTACGAGCCGCTGACGCTCGAAGAGCTCCAGCGAATTGATCAGGCAATCATCTCTGCACTGGCGGTCGGTTCGGTTCGTGCTGCTGTCCCCGGCTACGAGGCGATGGCGGCTCGGTTCACCACTTTCGGTGAAGAGATGTCGCGTGAGGCTGCGATCGCAGCCGCTACGAAGCGGTGGGGTAGAGAGCAGGCGGCGTGGCTGGATAGGCTCGCGCGGGATCCGGAAGCAGTGGGCACCATCGCCTTCTACACCTCGGGATGGAGCAGCCAGGTCAATCCCTGGCTCCGAGAAACAGGTGAAGACCTCGGGCGAGTGGCAGCGCAGACCACGCAGCAGAGAGCTCTCGACCGAGCCCTCAGGTCTGCGGTGGCTGGGTCTGACATCACCGTTTTCCGAGGTTTCCGCGCGGGCGGGTCCCTGTTCCGTCGGTACGCAGCCATGGAGCCAGGGGAAAGGTTCCGTGACTTCGGATGGGTGAGCACGTCGGCCGTGAAGCACCTGGCCTGGAGCGGGGAGGTGCTTCTGGAGATCAAGATCCCGCGCGGAACGCGGGGAGTCGGTTGGGTGGCCCCGGCATCGGCCCACCCGCAGCAACTGGAGGTCCTGATCCGGCGAGCAGCGTGGATGCGGGTTCTATCCCGGGGCCCGGCTGAGGGCGCTTTGGCGGCCCGGAAGGGCTGGCGGTTGCACTTGGTGGTAGAATTGCTGCCATGAAGCTGCCTCCCTTCGACCCCGAGAACCCGGTGGATTACGTGACCGCGATGGAATTCGAGACGAAGGACGGGAAGCGGGAGTACGTCGGAACCTTCCTGGGGCCGAACGACCCGATCCCGCCTTTCCCCGAGCCGTCCCCGGAGATGGTGCGCAAAGTCGAAGCCTTGATGGAGGAGCGGGCCCGAGATCCAGACTGGATGCAGAAAAACCTGGAGTTGATAGCGCTGGCCGGCCGTGCCGGAAGCGCTCATCTCACGCGGGCCGTGCCCGCAAACCACTGGCCGTGCCAGGGAGAACCCGATGAGCGAACCGACGACTGATCCCCAGAACCCGCCCCCGGGGCAGAACGATCCGAAGCCCGAGCCCGGCAGTGCCGGCGGTGGCGAGGATCTCGCCGCGACCCTGAAGGCGCTCCGATCGAAGCTCGACTCGGTCTACAAGGAGCGCAACGAGCTGCTGAAGCGGTTCGGAGATCTCGACCCCGAGGCGGCTCGCGCGGCGTTGCAGGCACAGGCCGACCGCGAGAAGGCCGATGCCGAGAAGAAGGGGGAGTGGGAGCGCCTGCGCACCAAGCTGGCCGAGGAGCACGGCAAGGCGCTCGAGAAGGAGCGCGCCACGGCCGCGCGGCTGCGGTCCTCCCTCGAGCGGCAGATCGTGCGCGCCGAGGCGGTCCGCGCGATCGCCGCGGCGAAAGGTGACCCCGATCTCCTCCTGCCTCACGTCCTCGCCTCGGTCGAGGTCGTCGAGGAGGGCGACGAGTTCGTCGCCCGGGTCCTCGACCCGAAGGAGCGGGGCAAGCATCGGTTCAACTCGAAGGGCGAGTACATGACGATCTCCGAGCTGGTGACCGCGGATCTGCGGGAGCGGTTCCCGCGAGCGTTCGAGGGCTCCGGCACGGGCGGCAGCGGGGCGACCGGCTCCGCTGGCAGCGAGGGAGGCGGCGCAGTCGTCCTCACCCGCGATCAGGCGAAGGACCCGGCAACCTACCGCCGGGCGAAGGCGGAGGCCGAGCAGCGGGGAGTTCCCCTGCGTCTCGCCTCCTGAACCGCGCCGGCCCGCTGACGGGCGGCGCTTGAAAGGGAGCGCCCCAGATGGCGACCAACACGCTGTCCGTTTACGACCCGATTTTTTACGCTCAGGAGGCCCTGCTCGCGCTCGAGAAGAACCTCGGCATGGCTAGCCTGGTGCACCGCGGCTACGACAAGCAGCCGCAGCAGCGCGGCTCGGTCATCACGATCAAGAGCCCCGCGACCTTCTCGGCTCGGAACGCGCCGAGCTCGGCGCAGGACCTGGTGGCTGGCGAGGTCCAGATCACCCTCGACCAGTGGAAGGAAGTCAAGTTCGAGCTCACCGACAAGGAGCTCTCGGCGACTGGCGAGGAGATCATCCGCGATCACATCCGCCCGGCCGCCTACGCGCTGGCCGACGACATCGACCAGGCGCTGCTGAAGCTCTACAAGTTCATCCCCTGGTATCACGACGTCGCTTCGACCGCGGCGCACACGGATCTCCTCTCGGCTCGCAAGATCCTCCGCGACAACAAGGTCCCGCTCCATGACGGGAACCTCTTCGCGGTGGTCGACAGCGACATGGAAGCCGACCTGCTCGGCAACTCCGCATTCACGCAGTACACCGGGGCCGGTGATGCCGGCGTCACCGCGCAGATTCAGGGCAGCCTCGGCCGGCGGTTCGGGATGGAGATCCTGGCGAGCCAGAACATCCAGACCCACACGAAGGGGTCGGCGAGCACCGGCACGCTGGCCGCGAACGGGGCGGCAGCGGCCGGTGCGACGAAGGTCAACCTGGACGCTGCTGCGGTCACCGGGACCCTGGTGGCTGGTGACTCGCTCGTCTTCGCGGGGCACTCGCAGCGCTACGTCGTGACGGCGACGGCGACCGCCAGTTCCAACGCCTTCACGAACGTCGGCATCTACCCGGCGCTGAAGGAGGCCGTGGCGGACGACGAGGTCGTCACCGTCAGCCTCGACAACCACAGCGCTGCGCTCGCCTTCCACCGGCACGCCTTCGTGCTCGCGACCGCGCCGCTCTCCGAGCTCGGCGGGCAGCTCGGCGCGAAGATCGCCACGGTCGCGGATCCGCAGACCGGGCTCTCGCTGCGCAGCCGGCTCTTCTACGACGGCAGCAACTCGAAGGTAATCGTGGCGCTCGACGTGCTCTACGGGGTGAAGACCCTCGAGCCGAACCGCGCGGTGCGGCTCCGCAACTGAGCGGCAGGGGAGTGGCGGGCGGGGCTCGGTCGGCTCCGCTCGCCTCCCCGTCCGAGAGGAGAAACGCGATGAAGTATGAGCTCTGCGCGGTGCAGGATCCGGCCGATCCCCGGCGCCGGCTACTGATCCGCGCGCAAGACTTCGCCCCCGGGATCCACACGCCCTGGGAGTCCCAGCGGGGGCCGAGTGACGAGGAGACCGCAGAGGCGCCTCCGAAGCCGAAGCGGCCGCGCAAGCAGAAGGGGAGCAACGGGTGAACGCTCGGCGCGCCAAGGCCCTGCGGCGGGCAGCGCGAGCTGCGCAGCGGGACTGGGTCCGGCGCAACGCGGTCGTTCGGGTTTCGTGGTGGGCACGCCTCGCGCTTGCGGTCCTGAGGCAGCTGGCGGCGCTCGGCGCCCCCGGTTGCAGCGCCGCGGCACGGCGCGTCGGTGCCCTGGGCGTGCGGGTCGAGGTGCGCCCGCCGAGCTTGCATGGAACGGGCCGGCGGGCGGTGGCTCCCTCCCCGCGCCGCTCTCTCCTCGGCGTCTGCTCCCGCAGGCCGTCCGCCGGCCCTTTCTCGACAGCGGGAGGGGAGCTCCCGTGACCCTGATCGTGGAGACGGGCGCCGGGCTCGCTGCGGCGGAGAGCTACGCCTCGGTCCCCGCGCTCGACGCCTACGCGGTCGCGCATGGCAGCCCGGCGATCTGGTCCGCGGCCAGCCTCGAGCTGAAGGAAGCCGCGCTCCGGTATGCCACGGCCTGGCTCGACGGCCGCTACGAGTGGGCGGGCGCGGTGCGCGACTCCTCGCAGGCCCTGGCCTGGCCGCGGGCCGGGGCGACAGATCCGGATGGGCGCGGGTTGACCGGGATACCCCCACGGCTCGTGCGCCTCACCTGCCAGGCGGCCCTCTACCACCTCGAGGAGTCACTCGCAGCGCCGCTGGCGCGCGGCGGAGCGATCAAGCGCGAGAAGGTCGGCCCGCTCGAGGTCGAATACGCCGACGGGGCACCGGCTTCCCGCACGTTCAGCTACCTGGATGACCTGGCCGCGCCACTGCTGAGCTCTTCTGCAGGTGGATACGGCGTGGTCCGGCTGGTGCGCGCATGACGCTCCTGGCGCTTACCCTCTTCGAGTCGCACCCGGAGGTGATCTCCGCGATGGTGTTCATCCTCCAAGTGCTGGTCGCCACTCTCGTGGCCGTCCTGACGGCCTACTTCAAGCGGGAAGTCGAGATGTTGCGGCGTGCGGATGCCGAGGAGCGCTGCGAGCGCAGCGAGCTCGAGAAGCGCGTCCGCTCCGAGATCGCGACCGTCTTCGGCCGGCTCTCCGCCGTCGGGGAGCGCTTCGATCGCGTCGACGCTGCCGCGGCAGATCGCCGCGTGGCCATCGCCGCGCTGGAGGCGCACTACACGGAGATCAGCCGGCGGCTGGATCAGATGGGCTCCGAGCTCCGCGAGCTCAATCGCCTGGTGCGCGAGGTCGTGCACCGGCGGCGCGCCACGGACCACGCGGGCTACGGGGAGTGACGCGATGCCCGGAGCCATGGACAAGACCCTCCGTGCCGCGGCAGTCCGCCTGATCGGACGCTACGGAGCGCCCATCGAGATCCGGCGCCGCGCCGGGGGCGGGTACGACCCGAATACCGGCGCGCTCGCTTCGGGGGGGCAGGTCCTTTCTGCCCCGGTGCTGGGTGTCCTCGAGCGCTTCTCCCCGGCCGAGATCGCAGCCGGAGTGGCGGAAGCTCCGGACGTCAAGGTCCTGCTCGCGGCGGCCAGCGTGGCTTCGCCGCCGCAACGAGGCGACGAGCTGGTGCTCGAAAGCGGGCGTTGTCTGCAGGTGGTGGCCGATCCGGAGCAGCTCTACTCCGGCGCGCAGGCCTGTCTCTACTCCGTGCGAGCGCGAGGCTGACCATGTTTGTCGTGCTCAACCTGGAGGAGTTCGAGAACGATCTGGATCGCTGGTCCGACGAGATCCTCCCCGAGAAGATCTCCAAGATCCAACTGAAGCTGGCGTTCGACCTCTTCGCGGCGCTGGTGCGACTCTCGCCCGTCGACAGCGGCCGCTACCGCGGCTCGTGGACGATGGCCGCAGGCTCCCCCGACGAGTTCACCCTGCCGGAGGCAGTTGGGCACCGACGCGGTGACCCACCCGTCTACGGCCCGCCACAGGCGAATGACCTGCGGCCAGCGACCACCTGGGCAGCGCTCAACGTCATCTGGCTCGCGAACCATCTGCCCTACGCCGAACGCCTCGAGGAGGGGCATTCCGGGCAGGCGCCGAGCGGGGTCGCTGCGCCCGTGCTCGCCAGCCTCGAAGCGGGTGGGTTCCTGCGCCGCGTCGAAAGCGAGGCCGACTGATGGCGTTCGGAGATGAACAGAAGGTGGTCCGCGAGGTGCTCGCGAGCTGGGAAGACACCGTGGTCGACTGGTCGGACTTCAACGCGGGGCGCTTCGAGCCCCCGGCGCCCGACCCCGCGGCGGGCGAGCAGGCCAGCTGGATCCGCCCTTCGGTGCGAGTCGGGGATGCGCGGCGCGCCGAGCTCGGCCCCGTGGCGATCCGGCGCACCACCGGCGTCGTGATCGTGCAGGTCTTCGTGCCGATCGGGGCGGGCGATGCGATCGCGGCGTCGCTCGCCGCTTCGGTGGCCGCCATCTTCCGCGACCTCGAGCAGAACGGCATGCAGTTTCTCGAACCGCAACCGCGACCGGTCGGGCCGGAACCCGACGGCGCCTGGTATCAGGTCAACGTTGAAATCCCGTTCCGGCGGGACGAGAGGATCTAGGAGGTCCACATGGGCAGCAGCAACCGGGTGCGCGTGGCCTACGTCGCCGAGAGCGAGTGGGGCGTAACGCCGGCCACC
>Ga0208940_1003603_pt1 | contig 12894 bp, 10 predicted proteins | sample AD_JPNNA6_MetaG_FD_184445 | JGI IMG/M metagenome (GOLD analysis project Ga0208940, IMG submission 184445) | Active sludge microbial communities of municipal wastewater-treating anaerobic digesters from Japan - AD_JPNNA6_MetaG (SPAdes) (version 2) | ecosystem: Engineered > Bioreactor > Anaerobic... | reverse complement strand
CAAACAGGTTGTTTTCATCCAACGGCAAGTAATTGTCCACATGTCCCAGGACACTGCCCATGTGAAAGGGCAACGGATCGCGCACGAAGAAACGGGCAATCACATCGGTTCCATTTGCCCAGGCGGGGGAGATCATCATATTTGTATCGGGGTTTTCCTGCAGGTAAATTTTTGCCTGCGCGAAAAGCTGCCTGCCGCCCCACTGCATGCCGCCCAGCCCGTAATTACGATACCAAAGCGGACCATTGCGCAAAGCATCCGTCAGCATGTAGATATTCGTGCCCAACAGAGCCACCAGCAGGAATCCCGCCAGAACCGCCCGGGGGATTTTCCGGCGGGCAAGCCATTCGACCGTTTCTGTCAAACCCACTGCCGTCAGAAGTGCGGCAGGAATTACCATGAAGAGCCCCCGGGTGATACCCATCTGTGCCAGGGCAGCGCCTGCCGGGGCAGCCAGGGTGAGCAAAATCAACATGCGGTATTCGCTGCGGCGAAAACGGGCAAACGCAACCCCCAAACCAACCAGCAGGAAGGGCAGGGTATGGCGCAGGATGTTCCCATACCCCAACATCTGGTGGCGTTCCAGGTCTGCTTCGTTGGGCAGGTACCAGTAAAACAGGTTTAGCCCTTTCAGGTATTCTCTGAACCAGATGCCCAGCTTTTCCCCCAGGGGAATATTGCGAACCCAGTAGGAATCCAGTATCTCCAGGTGACGCAGGTTTTCACCGGGATGATTGATGAGAAACCGCACATAGGGCAATCCCAGCAGCAAGCCCAGCCCCAGGACGCGCAACACCACCCTGCGGTTCTGCCAATGATAGCGGGCATCAGAGATTGCCAGCAGCAGGACGGAAAGTGCCACCACCAGTTGTGCCGGGCTGTAGCTATAGAATGCCAATGCGCCAAAACCAGCCGCCCCGTACAGAAAGCGCGGCTCACCCTGGCGATAGCGGGCATAACAATAGATAAACCCGGCAAAAAATGAGACTGCCATGGCGGTTTCAAAGGCGGTGCGGGAATGGAGGAACCAGGCTGGCGTGATGGAAAGCAGCAAGACAGCCGCCCAGCCTAACTGGCTGTGAAACACACGCCGCAGGGTGAACCCAACCGCCAGCGCGGCAATCAGGCTGATGAACACGCTGACACCGCGGGTGACAAACACCGAGCGGGGCAGGAAGAGTGCCGGAAGTACCTGGGCATACACTGAAACACCCAGGTTATACTGCCCGCCATTGACAAAAAAGGTGGGCAGGACTTCATCATCATAGCTCTTCAGGTGATTGTCCAGCAGGTCCGATGCAAGTACCGTCTGCACCGCCTCATCTGTAAAGAAGTAGATTGGAAAGGATTCCAGACCAATCAGGCGGGTAATAAGATAGGCTGCCAGCGCCAGTCCCATCAGCCACGCGGCAGGGTTGGCAGGCAGGCGGGAAGCTGCCCGCTTAAGCCAGGTGCGCAACCGGTCCGCCAGCGTTTGCCTTGGGGCAGGCAGGGGGTGAACTGCTCCATCCTCCTCCACCAGGGCAGGGGAATCGGATGGGTTGGTAAATTCCAGTTTGCGTTCCACCCCCTCACCCCCCGGGGAAGTTTCCAGCCGGACGGTCACCTCCAGGCGCGCTCCTGGAGGAAGCTCGGCGCGTATGTGCAGCCGTGCCGGCTCCGGTTGGGGAATGGGGGGGATGGCGTCAGGTTCGGGGGTGGACATCCACCCTGATTATACCTTGTTGAACGAAACAAAGACCACCGGTCGGCGGTGCGTTTCGCTGTACAGGTACGTGGAAATATCCTTTTCCATGTCGCGTTCCGGGCTGCCGCTGCCGCTGCGCTGCAGCACCCCTTCCACCCGTTTTTGTATCCCGGCAGTAATAGCATCGGTCTCCCCATTGGCGGAAAAACCAAATATGCGAATATTGGGAGTCTGCATCATGCGCCCGGTAAAGCGGTCCACCACCACGCCAACCATGACAACACCATCCTGGGAGAGCTTCTCGCGCTCGCGCATCACATCCTCGCTGATGCCAGCCACACCGGAGCTGTCCACAAAGACATAGGGGGTGGGGACGCGCCCGCCCAGCTTCATTGCGCCGTCCACAAACTCAATGGATTGACCGTTTTCGATCACCGCAATGTTTTCCGCCGGGACACCCACCTGCTGTGCCAGCAGGGCATGTTGTTTCAGGTGGCGCAATTCCCCATGCACCGGGACAACAAACTGCGGACGGGTGAGGTGCAGCAGGAGTTTCATTTCCTCCTGGCTGGCATGACCCGAAACATGCACCGGGGCAATTGCCTCGTAGATCACATCCGCACCAAGTGCAAAGAGACGGTTGATGGTGCGGTAAACATTCTCCTCGTTGCCGGGGATGGGATGAGAAGACAGGACGATGGTATCGCCGGGGACGACATCAAAGAGCCGGTTGCGGGTCGTGGAAAGCCGCCCGAGGATTGAGGTTGGCTCTCCCTGCGAGCCGGTCACCATAATGGCAACCTCGGCAGGGGGCAGGTTGAGCGCCTGTTCAATCGAGACCACCAGGGAATCGGGGAATTTCAGGTAGCCCAGCTTGCGGGCAATTTTCACATTATCCTGCATGGATGTGCCAACAAACGCCAGCTTGCGCCCGTGCGATTCGGCGACTGCCGCCACCTGCTGCATCCGGGAGATGAGCGAGGCAAACGACGCAATGATGATGCGCCCGGGCGCCCGGTCAAAGACCCGGTTGAGGGCGGCATCCACCACTTTCTCGGATGGCGTCCAACCCGGACGCTCCGCATTGGTGGAATCCGCCAGCAATGCCAGCACACCGCCGCGGGAAAGCTCTGCCAGGCGGGCATAATCGCTGGGCCAGCCATCCACCGGAGTATGGTCAAACTTGTAGTCGCTGGAATGGATGATCATCCCGGCAGGGGTTTCAATACCCAGCCCCACGCCATCAGGGATGGAATGGCAGACATGAAAAAGATGCACCTTGAAGGGACCAATATTGATGGTCTCACCGGCATGCACCGTACGGAGATCGGCTTTTTGTGCCAGCCCGTGCTTCGCCAGCTTCACTTCCAGCATTCCCTGCGTCAGCGGCGTGGAGTAGATGGGCGCCTGCACCTCCGCCAGCAGGTGGGGCAGCGCACCCGTGTGATCCTCGTGACCGTGGGTGATGATAATGCCGCGCACCTTGCTGCGGTTCTGAACCAGGTAGGTGAAATCCGGGATGATATAGTCCACGCCCAGCATGTCATTTTCGGGGAACATCAAACCGCTATCAACAACGAGGATGTTCTCGCCGTATTCATAGACCATGCAGTTCCGTCCAACTTCCCCCAGACCACCCAGGGGGGTAATTTTTAATATGTTACGTTTCATAATCCTGACAATATACTCTTTCTTTTTAAGCAAACCGCCCCGGCAACCAGCCAGGGCAGCTTGATGGGTTCTTCATCAGTCCAGATGACTTGCAATCAACCTTAAGAAGATTGTCGGGCTGGTATCATCTGGCAACGGACGGATTTTAACACAGCAAGGGGGATTTGTCAAAAAAATTCCTCTTCCCAGAATCGATTCTTCTGGTATAATAGCCACTCGCGGCTGCAGAGCCGCTTCATTTCCGTAACTGGTAAGAGAGGAGTACTACTGTGCCTCGCAAGGCGAAAACCTCAGGTAAACTCAAACTGAAGACCCATAAGGCAACCTCCAAGCGGTTCCGCCTGACCGGGTCGGGTCTTCTTGTGCGCACCAAGGGCGGCAAAAGCCATCTGCGCCGCCGCACCCCCAAGCGCACCGCAGCCCTCTTCACCGAGATGATCCCGGTGGAAGGAAAGAAGATCATCAAGCGCGTCCGCCGCCTCGCCCCCAACATGGAGGAGTAGGCGTTTCGCGCCATCGTATCCGTTTTGATTGTGCGGCTGCTGGGTGCATGCAACGGGTGAGACCCACCGGCGCCCAGGGGACCGCAAAGGAGTAATCAACCATGGCACGTGTGAAAGGTGGCCCCAAAGGTCATCTGCGTCACAAAAAAGTATTGAAGCTGAACCAGGGTTACTTTGGTTCACGACACCTGTTGTTCCGCCGCGCCCAGGAAGCCCGGCTGAAGAGCATGTGGTATGCCACCCGCGACCGCCGGATGCGCAAGCGCGACCTGCGCCGGTTGTGGATTGTGCGCATCAACGCCGCCGCCCGCCTCAACGGGCTGAGCTACAGCCAGTTTGTCTACCTGATGCGGAAGGCAAACATTACCATCAACCGCAAGATGCTGGCTGACCTGGCGGTGCGCGATCCGCAAACCTTTGCGGCAATCGTTGCCCAGGCAAAAGCGGCGTAAAATCAAACCATCAAGAAACCGGGGCTGGATAACCAGCCCCGGTTTTGTTTTCCTATAACTCCGCCTGAAATATGTCCTCCGTGGTGCGGGGTCGGAAGCGCCGGTAGAGGGCAATGACAAACGGCACTGCCAGGAAGATGATGCCGCCAAAGGCAAGGAAAGCCGCCGGGTAGCCAGCCGCATCCGCCAGACCACCGCCCAGCCCCAAGCCAATCCCCTGCCCCACATTGGTGACCGCCATCAGGATGGAATACATGGAAGCGGCAATGGTTCCATCCGTCACCTGCATTGCCAGCGCAAAGTAGATCGCCTGCGAAGCGCCGTATGCCACGCCAAAAAGGATCACCACCAGGTAGGCAACAACCAGCGAAGGGATGATGGCGATCAATACCATGGTCACCGCCACCGAAAGGATGGACAGCCAGAGGGCGCGTTTCCCGCCAAGCCGGTCCATCATGCGCCCGCCAGCCAATGCCCCGGCAACACAGCCAATCCCCCACAGGGTGGTCAGCAGCCCGGCAGTGCTGGTGGAAATTCCCAGCCGCGTGGAGAGGGAGGGGTTGACAAGCTGGTTGGCACCCACAATAACCAGGAAGACAATCAAGCCGATGGCTGCAACCAACAACACAACCGGTTTTTTAAACGCCCGGAAAGCGCCCCAGTTGAAACGCGTTCCCGGAGTGCGCTCCGGTTCTTTGATAAAGAAGAGCAGCAGGAACGGCAGCAGGGTCAGGGCGGCAAGGAAGAGAAACACACCCTGCCAGGAAGACTCGGCGATGATGCCCGCCACCGAGGCGGCAACAATTACGCCAATGGAGCGACCCCCAACCATGAAGCCCTGCAGGATGCCCTTCTCGTCCGCCGGGGTCACATCCAGCGCCAAACCATCGGTGCAGGTATCGTAAAACGCCATCCCAAGCTGGAGCAGGAAGGCAATCCCAACAAACAACCAGTACTGCGTGCCCGGATTGATGAACATCACCACAATCAGGCAGATGAACTGGACCAACAAACCCATGACGATGTACGGCTTGCGGTGTCCCCAGCCCAGGAAGTTGTAACGGTCGCTGAGGATGCCAAACAGGATTTTGATGATAAAGGGAATGAGGGCAATGGTGCTGAAGATGCCCACATCGGCAATGCTCAAGCCATTTTTTAACAGGTAGATGGCGTTGAGTGAGGCAAAATACCCCAGGATGGTGCCCTGGGTGAAATACAATAAACCAAACATGGTGAAGCGGAGGATTTTATTCTGGGATGTCATGATAGTCCTTAGCCTTAATGAAAAATCGAGTGGATGATGAAAAGCAGACCTATCGCCCAGCCAGGGCAACCACAGCCCGGAAACTGTGGTAGGCGGCAGGCATATCCGGTGCACTGAACTCAACCCGGCGACCATCCAGGCGGACTGCCCCGGGCAGAAGGAGGGCGCTGTCTGCCATGTGGGCATGGATGAACTCCACCGTCACCGTAACCGGTGTCTCCAGAATCAGCGGTTTTGCCCCCAACCCTTGCTTGAAAAGTGCCACCGCGCGGGCAGCGGCAGCATGAATGGACCGGTGGGCTTCCTGCAGCGAAAGACAGACCGCCGAGGTGCGTCCACCCGCCTGCTTAACCACGGCGGTTTGAATGCCGGGAATCCATTCCTGCGCTTCGGCTGCCACGGTCTGGTCACCGCTGACCAGCAGAACCGGCGCGCCAAACGCACCGCAAACCGCACCGTTCAGCCCGGTTTCACCTGCCAGCCGCCCGTTCAGCCACAGGTTGGCAATCCGCTGGGAGGACCAGGTGTGGTCGAGGATGCCCGTCACGGAACCGGCGCGGGCATGATAGCCAATGAAAAAGACCGCGTCCACCCCGGACTGGATTCCTTCCACCATGCCAAACGGGGCAGAGTTGCCGGAATTGAGCCGCGCCTGCGGGTCCAGTTCCTCCAACAGGATGTTGGTGCCGTCCCAATGCCCGTCAGCAACCACAAATTCATCCATCCCGGCGGCGCGTGCCCCGGCGATGGCGGCATTCACATCTGCTGTCATGATGCGGCGAAAGCGGGCATATTCGGCATGGGAGGGGTTGACGTGATCGGGATGGACCACCCCGGAGATGCCTTCCATGTCGGCAGCGATCAAGAGTTTCATGTGCGGCTCCTTGTTGAATGTGTGGTGGGGTGTGTGAATTATACGCCATTCCGGGCGGGCAAATCCCCTGGAATTTGGCTGGAGAAAATCCACCTTGCCTTTTTTTTCACACTGTGATACCATTCTTTCCCGTAACAACTGAACAGCCCATGCTGGCAACTCTTATCCAGAGAGGCGGAGGGACCGGCCCGATGATGCCTCGACAACCTGGAGCCAAAAGCTCGAAGGTGCCAATTCCGGCAGACACATCTGGAAGATGAGAGGCAGACCTCAAATTTCTTGAATTGCCCCTCGCCCAGAAGGGCAATTTTTTATCAAAAAGGAGAACCAAACCCATCATGAACACCTCTCTCGAAAAATCGGAGCATTTCCTCTTCACCTCCGAATCGGTGACCGAAGGTCACCCCGACAAACTCTGCGACCAGGTCAGCGATGCCGTGCTGGATGCCTGCCTGGAGCAGGATCCCACCTCGCGCGTTGCCTGCGAAGCCGCCACCAAGACCGGCTTTGTGCTGGTGCTGGGCGAAATCACCACCCACGGTTTTGTGGATTTTGACAAGCTGGTGCGCAAGGTCGTCACCGATATCGGTTACGATGACAGCGCCAAGGGCTTTGACGGCAACACCTGCGCCGTGCAGGTGGCAATTGCCCAGCAATCGGGTGACATTGCCATGGGTGTGGACAAGGCGCTGGAAGCCAAGGCTGGCGAGATGACCGATGCCGAAATTGAAGCCATCGGCGCAGGCGACCAGGGGATGATGTTCGGCTACGCCTGCGACGAAACCCCCGCCCTGATGCCCATGCCGATCTACCTGGCGCACAAGCTGACCCGCAAACTGGCGGAAGTGCGCAAGAGCGGTGAACTTGCCTGGCTGCGCCCGGACGGCAAGAGCCAGGTGACGGTGGAATACCGCCACGGCAAGCCCGTCAAGGTGGATACCGTGCTCATCAGCACCCAGCATGCCCCCGAGGTCTCGCATGCCGAGATCAGCGAAATGGTGTATGAATCCGTCATCCGCCCGACCATCCCCGATGAACTGATGGATCATGGTCCCAAGGTCTACGTAAATCCCACCGGGCGCTTCGTCATTGGCGGACCAATGGGCGATGCCGGTTTGACCGGTCGCAAGATCATCGTGGATACCTACGGGGGGATGGGCAGGCACGGCGGTGGTGCTTTCAGCGGCAAAGACCCCACAAAGGTGGACCGTTCGGCGGCGTACGCCTGCCGCTGGGTTGCCAAGAATATTGTTGCTGCCGGGCTGGCGGAACGCTGCGAAATCCAGGTGGCATATGCCATCGGCGTGGCACACCCGCTCAGCATCAATGTGGAGACCTTTGGCACCGGTAGCGTGGCTGACGAAAAGATTGAAGCCCTGGTGGCAGAATTCTTCGACCTGCGCCCGGGGGCAATCATCCGCGACCTGAAGCTGCGCCGCCCGATCTACAGGCAGGTGGCTGCCTATGGTCACTTTGGTCGTGATGACCTGGACCTGACCTGGGAAAACACGGACCGCGCCGACGCACTGCGCCGGGCGGCAGGACTGTAAGCCCCTCCCTGTGTGGACTGCAACATCCCCGGTTGATGAAACCGGGGATGTTTTTTGTTGAAATCGCTTGACGGCATCCGCCACCCGGGCTAGAATACAGGTAATTCCATATCGTCTCCTGGGCGCTGCTCCCCCCGGATGGGGAGGCTTCTCCACCAATGAGAAGGCGAAACCGGTGCAAGTCCGGTGCTGTCGCGCAACTGTATGAGCATGAGCTCAAGCCAGGTCGCCCGCCCACGAGACCAGTTCCACAACCTCGCGGAAAGGAGGTGGAGACTCGCAGCAATCTTCATCGTCTCCCTGTCCTCGTGGACAGGGTTTTTTGTTCTGGCAGGATTTACATCTCACAAGATCACAGGAACCCATTGATGAAACGCATTCTCTTTCTGATTGTGACCCTCTCGCTGCTGCTGGCAGCCTGCACACCCACCCCGGCGGCACCTGCCGGGAAATCCTTTACCGATGGGTGGGGACGCACCATCACCCTCCCCGGCACCCCGGCGCGAATCGTCTCGCTGGCACCATCCAACACCGAAATCCTGTTTGCCATCGGCGCGGGTGCGCAGGTGGTGGGACGGGATGAATTTTCCGATTACCCTGAAGAAGCCAAAGCCCTGCCCTCCGTGGGCGGCTCGATGGGTGATTTTAACCTGGAAACCATCGCCAGCCTGCAGCCCAACCTGGTGCTGGCAGCCTCCACCAACACGCCCGAGCAGGTGAAGGCGCTGGAGGACCTGGGCATAACCGTCTATACACTCACCAACCCGGCAGACATGGAAGGTCTGTATGCCAACATTACAATTGTGGGTGAATTGGCAGGCAGGCAGAAGGAAGCCGCCGACCTGGTGGCATCGCTGAAGGCACGCGTCCAGGCGGTGGAAGAGAAAATCATGATTCTCAGTTATGCCCCGATGGTATTCTATGAACTGGATGGCTCCGACCCCGCCAAGCCCTGGACGGTGGGACCCAACACCTTCATCAGCAGGTTGATTGGCATGGCAGGCGGGTTCAACCTGGGCGATTCCATGTCCAGCGAATGGGGGCAGTTCAGCCAGGAGGAGTTGATCAAAGCCAATCCGCAGATCATCCTGCTGGGTGATTCCAATTATGGGACCACGGTGGAGCAGGTGGCATCCCGCCCCGGCTGGGACGCATTGATTGCCGTGCAACAGGGACAGGTATTCCCGTTTGATGACAACCTGGTCAGCCGCCCGGGTCCCCGCATGGTGGACGGGCTGGAAGCGCTGGCGCGCCTGCTGCATCCAGGCATCCTTGATTAATCAAAGAAGATAAGAGTTAATGAAGAATACCGCCCGTCCATTCCTGGTCAGTTTCCTGGTGCTGCTGACAGCCCTGCTGCTGAGCGCAGCTGTGGGCAGCGTGGCAGTATCACCTGCCGAATGGCGCACCCTGCTGAAAGCCGTGCTGGACGGGCGGGCTTTTTCCGATCCGCAAACCGCACCGCTGGCATCCATTTTCTTCAACCTGCGGCTGCCGCGCACCTGCCTGGTGGCACTGGCAGGCGCAGCCCTGGCAGGCAGCGGATCCGCCTACCAGGGCTTGTTCCGCAACCCGCTGGCGGACCCCTACCTGATTGGCGTGGCATCCGGTGCAGGGCTGGGAGCGGTGCTGGCAATGAGCATCCGGTTTCCCTACACGCTGGGCGGTCTGCTGGCAACCCCGGCAGCTGCCTTCGTGGGAGCGCTGATTTCGGTCTTCCTGGTGGTACAGCTGGGGCGCGCCGGGAAGGGGATTGCCGCCCCCAACCTGGTGCTGGCTGGGGTGGCGGTTTCGGCATTTACCAGCGCGCTGACTTCATTTCTCATGCTGCGCGCCACCGGTGAACTGCGCCGGGCACTGGTCTGGCTTCTGGGCGGCTCCACGCTCAGCGGGTGGCTGCCGGTGCTGGCTGCCCTGCCTTATATCCTTGTGGGGTTGGGTGTGTTGACAAGCCTGGGGCACGGGCTGAATGTTTTGCAGTTCGGCGGCGAGCAGGCGCAGCAGCTTGGGCTGCCCGTCCGGCGGGTGCGCTTCCTGGTAATCGCCTCCGCCACGCTTGCCACGGCTGCCGCGGTAGCGTTCACCGGTGTGATTGGCTTTGTGGGCTTGATCATGCCGCACCTGGCGCGCCTGTTGTGGGGCAGCGACTACCGCCGCCTGATTCCCCTATCAGCGCTGGGCGGGGCGGTATTACTGCTGCTGGCGGATGTGGTGGCGCGGGTGATTCTTGCCCCGCAGGAACTGCCTGTCGGCATCATCACCGCGCTGCTGGGCGCGCCGTTTTTCCTGTGGGTGCTGCGGCGCTCGCAGGCTGCGGAGGGATCATGACCCTGCCGCAAACCCCGGATGGAGGAAACACCATGCTGCTGGAAATTCAACAACTGACCGTATCACACGGCAACCGACCTGTGCTGGACCGCCTTTCGCTGACACTTTCCGCCGGGGAAATCCTGGCGGTGATTGGACCCAACGGGGCGGGGAAAACCACGCTGGTGCGCGCCATCAGCGGGGTGATCCCCATCCAGGGCGGGCAAATCCGCTGGAACAGCGCCGACCTGGCGAAATTCCCGCCCGCCAGCCGGGCGCGCTGCATGGCGGTGGTGCCACAGGCGCGCAACCTGCCCGCGGATTTCACCGTCCAGCAGACTGTCCTGCTGGGCAGGACACCCTACCTGGGCTGGCTGGGCAGGGATACGGACGAAGACCGCTCAGCCGTAAGGCAGGCAATGGAGCGGACGGATACCCTGGCTCTGGCAGAGCGCCGGATGGGGGAGCTTTCCGGCGGGGAGCAGCAACGCGTCCTGCTGGCACGGGCGCTGGCGCAACAAGCCCCCCTGCTGCTGCTGGACGAACCCACCACCCACCTCGACCTGGCATACCAGGTCAGCCTGATGGACAGCATCCGCGACCTGGCACATCCCGCCAGCCGGGGCGGAGATTCCCCCGCTGCGCTCGGTGCGCTGGTGGTGATGCACGATCTGCACCTGGTGGCGCGGTATGCCGACCGGGTGGCGCTGCTGGTGAATGGCAGGCTTGCCGCGCTGGGCAGCCCGGCGGAGGTGCTTACCCCCCAGCAGATCAGCAGCGGGTTTGGCTTGCCGCAAGCAACCGTGGAGGAACTCCTCCACCAGCCAGCAGCAGTTGCAAACAGCCTGCCGGGATGACCAGCCCTGTCTGCAACCAGGGTACAATCCAATCAATTTGACATATTAGGCGTTTGATGCTTAAGTAAATTAACCATTCCTCCGGCACACGCGGACGATTCCGCCATCCGGTGCCTGCCTGACAAATTCCCTCATCTTCATTTTCGGTTATCCAAAAGGAGAAATAAAGCATGAAAGATAAACTGCATGCCCCGAAGTACACCACCTGGCTGATTCGCTCGTCTTCGCCATCCTGGGTCTGCTTGGCTGGCTCATCACCATCCCTATTCTGACTGAGTTTGCGACCCTGTTCGTGCTGGTTGGTTTTGTCATTCTTGCCCTGGGAACCATTCTTAAAGGGCTTTAATCGGTTTATTTTCCTGATCTCAACCCGCCCGGGGGATGGTCTCACAGGGGGCGGGTTTTTTTTACCAGCATAAAAAACGCTTCCGGAGCGGGATTGCCTCCGGAAGCGTTCTGTCATTCAGGTCCGCCTTGCGGCTTCCCTGTGGATTTGGTTTACCGCATGATGATCGGCAGCCAGATTTGCCGGGTGATCGTCTCCACCACGTGCAGCGTCACCGGGACGTTGATTGCCGGAGCCGGCGGATTCTTCACCCGCAGGGTGGCAAAGTAGTCGCCCAGTGCCAGGCCAGTGGCATCAAACGTCACCGTCACATCCAGCTCGCTGTCGCCAGCAACCGTGCCGGAGACGGGATCCTCGGACAGCCAGACAATATCGCCAGCAGCCGAGCTTCCGTACGCCCGCAGTGTCCAGTTACCTGCAAACCCAAAGTCATCAATCCTGCCCCAGAGGCTGTCTGCCGGCAGTGGTGGTTCCGCTGGTGGATTGCCTGCTGCATACGTTCCAATCCAGGACCGTTGCTGTGACGCACTTTGATCGATGGCTGCCGGGTAATCTGAGTATCCAGATGCTCCGGAGCGGTTGACCAGACCAATCAACACATCGCCTGGACCTTCAACCTGAACCGGTTCGGTCAGGGTAAAGACATTGAAGGTTAGCATATCGTTGTATTGGACTGTAAAGGTTTCGCCGCCCAGGTACACTGCACCAGTACCAGGATCACCATCTCCATCCGTGTCGCTGTAGATCACAACCTGGAATTGATCCGTTGCTCCAACCGTGGTATTGAAGATCACCTGAACTTCGTCCACGGTGAACGGGAACGCATCCGGGTCTGGGGTGAAGCGGTTCAGCCAGATGAACTGACCACCCGCCGACAGTCCAATGGAGTCTTCCGCTGTCCCATCATCCACAACCATTTCCACATCCCACAGGATGCCAGCAACTGCCATTTCCACGATCTCGAAGACCGCTTCACCTGCACCGCTGTTCACCAGCGTCAGGGTCTGGTCTCCGGTCGTATCGGGCATCAACCACTGCTCCAGCGAGGTGGGATCCACACTCAGGCAGGGCGCATCCAGGCGCAGGTCGAAGTCGGTGGTGACGGTCGCCAAAGCTTCCAGGACCACATCTTCTACCATCTGATCAATGTAACCAGCCGCCAAGACTTCGATGTCGTAGGTGCCGGCTTCCAGAGCCCAGGTGTAGGAGCCATCGGCCAGGGTAGTGGCAGAGGCAACCAGGACGCCAAGATCATCGTAGAAGTTAACCGTTGCGCCTTCCAGCGGCAGCGGGTTCACATCGCAGGCTTCCAGGGCGTACACGGTACCGTTCAGGGTGCCGAAGTCAGCAGGAGCCGTCAGATGCAGGGTGACGGGGATGTTG
>Ga0208940_1003602_pt1 | contig 12895 bp, 10 predicted proteins | sample AD_JPNNA6_MetaG_FD_184445 | JGI IMG/M metagenome (GOLD analysis project Ga0208940, IMG submission 184445) | Active sludge microbial communities of municipal wastewater-treating anaerobic digesters from Japan - AD_JPNNA6_MetaG (SPAdes) (version 2) | ecosystem: Engineered > Bioreactor > Anaerobic... | reverse complement strand
CTGATTGCCAGGTGAGTTGTAGCCGATCCCTGAGGATCTAGGTCTATTAGCAAGACCTTCTTCCCTTTGGCAGCAAGGCAGGCCGATAGATTGACGGCGGTGGTAGTTTTGCCACAGCCCCCTTTCTGGTTTGCTATTGCTACTACTTCCATGCATTAAGAATTACGCCTTAAGACTTAAGAGGATATCCATTAAGGATTAAGCCTTAATGCTTAAGGAGAGAAAAGGGTGAAGACCTCAGTGCCTACCCATGGTTCTTATGATTCTGGCAAACTCTTCTCAGATTCGATTTGTGGAATAACTGGCATTCCCAAAGGCGCATTGGAAGAAGATACGAATCACAAAACATCATTGAGCGCATCAATAAGGGATTGAAGCGCAGAAGCAGCCCTGTGGGAGCATTCCCGAGTGATCAATCCCTGATGAGATTAGCAGGATGCATCATGATAAATATAAATGAAGAGTAGATCATGGGTAAAAAGTATTTAACGATGGACGAAGAATAATGATAATAGGATACATGCAGTTACGAAATACCATGAAAATGTCCGGTGAATCCGGAGCAACAGATTATCCACGCTCCAGATTCGTCAAACTTCTGACCTCGTAGCCTGTTTTGCATATGACCTGAATCATCTCATCAAGACTCATTGAGGGCTGCGTACAGCAATCGAGTCTTAGCGGAATCAATACCGACCACAGCGTCCTCCGAAGAGGACATCAGTGACTGATCCTGCCCAAATGCCGAACCAAGAGCGGGGGTGATCGGCGAGAATCTAAGCAAATAATTGGGACAAAAGGAACAATAGGTTTGATAGGACTAACAAGTTCCACTGGAAACATATATATAGGAACGCGATCCGTAGTGTGTATATGGAGTTAACTTTGCAGGTCAAAGAGGATAACGGAAAGGAAATCTCTTACAGATGTGTACCATTCATGGAAGGTCATGTGATCGAAGAACCCCTTTCCCAAATCCAAACCACACCCTCTGAGAATGCTATAGACAAGACAAAAGTGAGAGTTGTCATTGAGGGAGATGAAAGGGTTCCTTTGAAGGTGCTTCGAAGAACAAGCGATGGATACGGGAGGTTCTCTCTTGGGAAAGGCGATGAATGTGTGACAAATAAAGACCTTCTTGTTATTGTTCTGGAACCAAGAGACCCAAATGATAGAATATTCATGGAGCCGACTAGGCGCAGAAAGACTCAGATCTGATTCAATCCCTAAGTTGGACACGGATGCCCTTTATCCCCGATGCAAGCATCGGGGTATTGCTATAAAAATAAAGTCTCTGAGTGGATCGATATGCTCTCTTGCTTCCGTTAACGTACACTACATGAAGGTATCCTCCTTCAAAGCTGCCAAAGCTGAGTCTTTGCCGGTCTTGTTGTCCAGGTCCAGGAAGACCCGCCTATCTTGTAGCCATTGCATAGCTTCTTGTGGCCTCATACTCGAAGGCAAGCATGTCGTATTAGACATAGATTACGACATCGATATCAAGTGGCGATACGATTTTGGACGATCGGGAAATTCTAAGTGGCATACAAAGTGATGCGCAATTCCGTAAATAAGACCACATTTGTTAGGCACTTTTGAGCCCAGTTCTGGGTCGAAATGGGTAGGAAATCAACGCCAATTATGTCTTTGAAATTATGGTTCTGTCACATTCGCACCACTCACAGCTCGGCCTTTAATCCTCAAGGCTCTTTATTATGGAAATTGAACTCCACCCTGAGACCTTTAACGTCCCCACTACTCCCGTCGTGCCGGAGAACAGCCTTACATAACAGGGAAGACAATAGTATTTGCCGTATTCCAATAACCTATTTTTCTCGATCAAATCAGCACCACACACAGCGCAGCATTTTGGGATCGGTCCAGGACAGTACACACCGACTGGCTGCACGTATCGGAATAATTTTTCTCTTTCATTTTTCTTCTCAAATTCATCAGCCAAACCTTCAGCTAAATGACCAATGTTTTCAATTAATTCGAAAAGAGTGTGATGCTTAATAATAATTTTACCGTCATCGATTAGGATTACTTGATAGCTAAGTGTTTTTGGAAAAAGAGACTTCTTTTCGGTAGATGCTTGAATGATCTGGTTATTTTCGATCTTTTCAATATTTGCTGATTTTTCAAAATCAGTGCTATAATTTTGTGTTAGAAATTTTATGAGTCTTTCATTACCTTCTCCTGGAATTTCATCCCAACTAAACACAGTGCGTGAGTAATAAGGGTCAGGAGTATATAATTGTAAGTTAGCAATACCGGACTCATTTGACTTTGATACGTAATAAACATTCATCAATTGAGGTTGGGTAGGAATGTTACCATATGGCGTTGATCCGGTTGATCCTAAATCCATTGATCCTACGCCCATTAATCCTGCGCCCAGGAGACCAATTAGTAACATCAAAAATGATATGGGTGCGTAATTAGTTGTAGGCGTAGACGACTTATCTTGTGGTGGGATAATAACAAAATCAACATAAGTTTGTGGCATAGTTTCATAATAAAAGAGCAACCGATTTTGTTGAGGGAAGATGGTAAAATCAACAACATTTAAACCATAGGACAAATTAGTCTTTTTTAGAATCCCATATTCGAAATTTCCTTTTCTGGACCCTACATAATCTTCGAATGAGTTTGTAATTCTTATAGGAGATGCTATAGCCTTCTTATTCTGGGAAAAGTCCAAAAGATCAAGACCATCTACGGTGGCAAAGTTATTATATTCCGATAACTCGCCCGCCTTTATTTTTGCTGCAACATCATTGGCCGGGACGACTCGCTCATCTGGCATGCCTAGAGATAGGCCGATCATAAGAAGAACCACTAGGACCGGAGTCCAGGTTCGGCTCAGAAACATTGTCCTCCAAAAAGGTATAGGTTCTCCAACTACAATAATCTGCTTGTCAATTGTAGAGCTAGATCCGTAGGGTGAACGTATCTCCTTGGGGAATTCGGTAGATAATTATTTTCAGGCGTGAGTAACAAACGCATCGGTGCATATACCAAGAAGCTCATCATTTTCTTAGCTACAGCAAATAAGTATTATAGTTGTTATGCCATCTATTGCCCGAAGTTGATCTGAATGGCAAAGGCCCGAAAATCCGCCCTCGATACCCTCGGACAGTACCAGCATGAGAAGCAGCAAAGGCTAAACAACCCTCCCGTTGGCCTGGTCACTCCCACTACTGATATAGATGGCGAATCCAAGACCTACGATTACGACCCTCATCTCGATCCCCAGCTCATCTGGGCAGGGAAGACTGAGCACACCTCTTTCGAGGTCCCTACAGTCTCCCTGCATGTCCATGAGCGCATAGATCCCAAGGCCATCATCAAGGCAGTCAGGAAGGGCGGCGGCCAGATCCAGACTTCTCTCTTCGAGCTTCCTGATGAGAATCCGCCTGTGAGGACGGCAGTGGAGTTCTACAAGCATCCTCACGGCTGGTCCAACCGTCTCGTTGCCGGCGACTCCCTGCTGGTCATGAACTCCCTTCTGGAGAAGGAGGGCATGGCTGGCCAGGTGCAGATGATCTACATCGATCCGCCCTATGGCGTGAAATATGGCAGCAACTTCCAGCCCTTTGTGAACAAGAGGGACGTGAAGGACGGCAAGGATGAGGACCTGACCAGCGAGCCGGAGCAGATCAGGGCCTTTCGAGATACTTGGGAGCTGGGCATTCACTCATATCTGGCTTATCTTCGAGATAGGCTGCTATTGGCTAGGGAGCTTCTGAGCGAGAGCGGGAGCGTGTTCGTTCAGATCAGTGATGAGAATTTGCATCATGTGCGGGAGATAATGGATGAAATATTCGGACCAGAAAATTGTTGTTCAATAATATCTTTTGTCAAATCATCTGGTCTTGGTTCTAACCTGCTTCCCAGGCAAACTGATTACCTGATTTGGTTTGCGAAGGATATAAAGATCGTAAAGTATCGACAGCTTTTTCGTGAGAAGGCATTAGACGCAGGAGGAGGATCGGCCTACAGCCATGTTCTTTTGCCAAATGGACAAACAAGAAGGCTTACTGCAGAGGAACGAATGAATCCATCATCTCTTCCTAAGGAAAGTAGAGTTTTTCGCTATGGAGATTTAACGAAGCCAGGACCTGGAAGCAAGTATGAGGTAAAAATTGAAAGTCGAACTTTCAACTCCGGTAAGAGATGGTGGGGGATTCCAGAAGATAGTATGTATCGTTTAATCAATAATGGTAGAGTGGCTGTTCAAGGATCAACCCTTTCTTATATCAGATTCCTTGAAGACTTTCCTGCCTATCCAATAACAAATGTTTGGACTGATACAGGTACTGGAAGTGGTCTAGACAAAGTATATATCGTTCAAACTGACACAAAAATAATTCAACGTTGTCTCCTCATGACCACCGACCCCGGCGACCTCGTTCTCGATCCCACATGCGGCTCCGGCACCACCGCCTACGTGGCCGAGCAATGGGGCCGCCGCTGGATTACCTGCGACACCTCCCGCGTGGCCATCGCCCTGGCCAAGCAAAGGCTTATGACCGCCATTTTTGATTACTACGACCTGGCCCATCCCGAAGAGGGAATCAGCAGCGGTTTCCGCTATAAGACAGTCCCTCATATCACTTTGAAGTCCATCGCCAATAACCCTGAGATCAAAGAGGGCATGAGCAGGACAGAGATAGACAGGGCCATAGCCAAATATGCCGATCAAGAGACTCTCTACGATCAGCCTTTCATCGACAAATCCAAGGTCCGGGTTACTGGCCCTTTCACTGTCGAGGCAGTCCCAGCTCCCGTTGTCAAGCCACTGGCAGAGGTCGAGACCAGCAAAGAAGCAGATGCCTCATTAGCCCGATCCGGCGAGACCCTGAGACAGAGAGAATGGCGTGAAGAGCTATTCAGAACAGGAATAATCACCACACAGGGCCAGAGAATCAAGTTCTCCCGAGTCGAACCCCTGCCAGGCACAAGATACCTCCACGCCGAGGCCGAGACCATGGAAGACGAGCCCAAAAGAGCAGTGATAAGCTTCGGGCCGGAGCACGCGCCCCTGGAGCAGCGCCAGGTAGCACTGGCCTTAGAAGAGGCCAACCACCTCATTCCCTCGCCCAAGATGCTGATCTTCGCTGCCTTCCAGTTCGACCCCGAGGCCTCCAAGGACATAGATGAGACCATCTGGCCGGGCATGATCTTCCTGAAAGCCCAGATGAACGGCGACCTATTTACAGACGACCTGAAGAAGAAACGATCGAGCAACGAGAGCTTCTGGCTCATCGGCCAGCCGGATGTGAAGCTGGAGAAGATCAAGGAAGGCGAAGACAAAGGCAAATGCCGGGTGAAGATCTTGGGATTCGACTATTACAACCCCGTAAACGGTGCTGTGGAATCAGGCAGCTCTGACAAGGTGGCCATGTGGATGCTGGACACTGACTACGATGGCTACAGCCTCTTTCCCCGCCAGGTCTTCTTCCCCCTGGCCGGATCCAAAGAGGGCTGGGCCAGACTGGCCAAGACACTCAAGGCCGATATCGATGAGGACCGGATAGATGCCTTCCGGGGAACTGTATCATTACCTTTTGAGCTCAAGAGCCGAGTAGCTGTGAAGATCATAGACAACCGAGGCATAGAGAGCCTCAGAATCCTGGACGAGAGATCATGCAGAAGATAGACCACCTCATCATCACTTCACCCTACGAAGAGCCTAAAGAACATTGGTGGTATGACGAAAACAAGAAGTCATTTGATCTGGCCGAAGGACGCAGGCCTGCAGGCTACATCATAGCCTCCCAGGCTTATGAGTCTGCAGACGATCCAGGCAAGTTCATTGAGCTCCCTCTGGTAAACAGGATAAGGCCCCGCGTAAAGGCCTGGCGCGAGGGCAAAAACGGCGGAATACCTTACGCTGGCGCTACCAGCATCACCAGAAGACTGCTGCAGCACTGGCACGACCAGTCGGAAAGAGACCTGAGGTTCTTCTTCTGCCAGCTCGATGCCATGGAGACTCTGATCTGGCTTGCCGAGGCCCCAGCTGCAGATAAAGTGGGGATCGATATTCCTTCAGATGGCGGGCCGTTCAGACGCTACTGCTCCAAGATGGCCACAGGCTCAGGCAAGACCATAGTCATGGCCATGCTCATAGCCTGGCAGGCTCTCAACAAGGCCGCTAACCCTCAGGACGCCAGGTTCTCCAAGAACATCTTTGTGGTAGCCCCAGGGCTCACCGTGAGAGACAGGCTGAAGGTGCTGATACCCTCCGAACCCGGCAACTACTATGATAAGTTCAACGTCGTCCCGCCAGGCCTCCAGGATCTCCTCAGGCAGGCCAAGGTCGTTGTCAGGAACAGGCATATTCTGAACTGGGAGACCGACGAGAAGATCGCCAAGAAGAAGGGAGTGGACAAACGAGGTGCCAGGAGCGACCAGGCTTACGTCCGGGATGTCCTCAGAGACCTGGCCAATGCCAAGAACATACTGGTCATAAACGACGAGGCCCATCATGCCTGGAGGATACCTGCCGAATCCAAGATAAGAGGCCTGAAGAAAGAGGACATAGAGGAGGCTACCAAATGGGTCGGGGGCCTGGACAGGATCCACGTCGTCCGGGGTATCTTGGCCTGTTACGATTTCACTGCCACGCCCTTTGCCCCTTCCGGCAAGACAGCCAGCGAAGAAGCCCTCTTCCCCTGGATTGTCAGCGACTTCGGGCTCAGCGATGCCATCGAATCCGGCCTGGTGAAGACCCCCAGGGTGGTCATAAGAGATGACGGCATGCCAGATACTAGGACGTACAGATCTAAGCTCTATCACATCTACAAATGGGTCAAAGAGGACCTGAACAGGAAGGCCCAGCCCCACGAGACCCTTCCCGACCTGATCATCAACGGCTACTATCTCCTGGGCAAGGACTGGCTTGAGACTGCCGAACGGTGGAAAGAAGATGGCTTTCCCACGCCGCCGGTCATGATCACTGTGGCCAACAGGACTGAGACTGCAGCCAGGATCAAGTATGCCCTCGACCGCAATAAGATAGACATAAAGGAGCTTTGCGATCCAGGCAGGATCATCCACATAGACTCCAGGATCCTGGAGAAGGCCGAGTCCCAGGAGGAGGCTATGCAGTTCAAGCTCAAGGAGTCTTCTGAGGGCGATGAAGGCAAAGAGCTCTCCAAGAAGGATTCAGCCGAGTACCTCAGAGAGATCGTCAATACCATTGGGGTCGAGAACAAGCCTGGCGAGGCCTTCCAGAACGTCATATCTGTGGGCATGCTCACTGAGGGCTGGGATGTCAAGACTGTGACCCACATAATGGGCCTGAGAGCCTTCTCCAGCCAGCTCCTCTGCGAGCAGGTAGTAGGCCGGGGGCTCAGGCGGACTGATTACGATATCGACGAGGAGACTGGGCTCCTGACGCCCGATTACGTGAACATCTTCGGAGTGCCTTTCACTTTTATGCCCCACGAGACAACCGATGATAGAAAGACTCGAGCTCAGGTTCCAAAGTATGTTATCGAGCCCAGGCCGGAAAAACAGCAGTACGAGCTTCAGTGGCCCAGGATCGCCCGCATAGAGTACGAGATGAAGCCCACTCTCAGCCTGGACATGAGAAAGGTCAGGCCCTTAGAGCTGGTCCTCCGTGAGACTATCACCAGAGCGGATATGGCCAAGATCCTGGGCGGGAATGTCGATACCTCGGAGACTACACCAATCGATCTGACCACCATTGCCGATCAGTTCAGGATGCAGAAGATCATATTCAACACGGCTATCGAGGTCTTCGACCGCATGAACCCCAAGTGGCCGGGCAGCAAAGAGCAGCTGCTATCCCAGATAATCGCCATAATCGAGGAATTCTTGGAGTCAGAGAGGATCCGCATAATTCCCGAGGTAGGCTATGACGATGTGCGGAGGCTCATCACAATGGTCTTGAACATGAGTAAAATCGTAGAGCACATCTGGAATGCGATCGAGCCCAACAACGCCGAGTCCACCAAGCTGGTCTTCGAGGACGATCACAGGCCTATAGGGGCCACTGGGGATATGATCCCCTGGCATACAGGCAAGCCTCGGGTCGAGGCCAAGAGGTGCCATATCAACTTCTGTGTCTGTGACAGCAGCTGGGAGTCTGCAGCCGCTTTTGAGCTGGACAGAAATCCTAAGGTAGCCTCCTGGGTAAAGAATGATCACCTGGGGTTTGGAGTGCACTATATCTTCCAGGGCGAGCGCCACAGGTACCGGCCGGATTTCATTATCCTGCTGACCAACGGCATTCATCTAGTTCTGGAGATCAAGGGCCTGGATACTGAGCAGGCCAGGGTCAAACGAGGGTTTCTTGAAGATTGGGTGAAGGCCGTAAACTACGATGGCCGGTTTGGGAAGTGGACAAGTGACGTGTCTTTTGATCCGGCGGATATACCGGGAGCCATAGGGAAGGCGTACAACTATAAGGGTTGAATGTTAACCTCCATCTATTAGGTGCCGCCAATTGCCTATCCTCCAGGTAAGGATCTTTCTCCACATCAAAACGGTTCGCTGAAAACTACTGCAAACCCTATTTTAACACCGCAATAATTATGCGTAGAAATCCTCTAGGCCGTTCAGAATTGATATTTAAATCGGAAAAATAGGAATTTAATTAGGTTTTAAATGGAGATAATTCCTTTCAATGGTCTATCCAACTATTAGGAGAGAGACTATCCTGGATGAGAGCCGGCTAGAAACTTGACTCGTTAATTTTCGCTATCCTTCAGCCCAAAAGAGATCTTGCACTGGTCTCATGAATCCTTCGGCCAAAGGGATTATGCCCTTAAAATCGATTACAGAAATTATAAAATAGGGCTAATTCTCAGATATCCCTAGGGCCTCAGCCTTCAGCTTTCGGGCCTTCTGTAATGCTGTCTCATGGTCTACCTTCCTGCAGCTCCCTAGGTGAACATGCCTTACCTTCCCGCCTTCTCTCCATGAGGTCATCCAGTAAAAGTATGATTGACTCCCTTTCTTAGTGGTCTTTACCTTCTCCATTTTCCAGAGGTGTAGGTCTTCCAGCCTGGCAGCTCCCTTCAGGTCCTCAGCCTCAGCCTTCAGCATATCGGCATGGCCTGCCAGCTCTTGGGCTTTCTGCCTGGCATCTGGCAGGATCTTAGCTGCCTTCCTCATAATGGTTGAATCTCTACCCAGTTCCAGGGCCTCTCTCTTCAGGGTCTTTCTTCTCTCTCCAGCGTCGGTCTTGTGCATATATAATAGTTCTATTACATTATACTTAAGGCTTATTGTGGTGTTATAGAACTAGGTCGAGAGGATGATCAGCATCGCCATGGACATAATGGATAAGATCAGCCTTACTTAACGCCTGATTTTTTAAATGCTACCTAAGGTATTTCATTAGGCAGGTCTAAACTAATATGGAGGGATACTTATTAGAGGACGGTTTATTCTCTATTTGATTACATTGGCTGCGTTATGTGCACCTGCATTCGGGCAGACAACAGCAATTGATTGGAACGACAAAGGCAATGCTCTAGTGGACCAGGGCAAATACGATGAGGCCATTAAAGCTTATGACAGGGCAATAGAGATCAACCCGCAATTAGCAGAACCCTGGTTCAACAAAGGCGTTGCTCTTTACCTTCAAGGCAAATACGATGAAGCAATTCAAGCCTATGATAGAGTTATTGAGATTGATCCGCATTTGGCAGAACCCTGGAGCGGCAAAGGCAGTGTTCTCATGGATCAAGGCAAATACTCTGAAGCTATTCAAGCTTATGACAGGACAATAGAGATCAACCCGCAAGATGCATTAGCCTGGAACAACAAAGGCGTTGCTCTTTACCATCAAGGCAAATACTCTGAAGCTATTCAAGCTTTCGATAAAGTAATCGAGATCAATCCGCAATTGGCAGAACCCTGGAGCGGCAAAGGCAATGTTCTCATGGATCAGGGCAAATACGATGAGGCCATTAAAGCTTATGACAAGGCAATCGAGATCAACCCGCAATTAGCAGAAGTCTGGAACAACAAAGGCCTTGCTCTTTACCATCAAGGCAAATACTCTGAAGCTATTCAAGCTTATGACAGAGCAATAGAGATCAATCCAAAATTGGCAGAAGCCTGGAACAACAAAGGCAATGCTCTAGTGGACCAGGGCAAATACGATGAGGCCATTAAAGCTGTTGACAAGGCAATCGAGATCAATTCGCAATATGCGGAGGCCTGGTTCAACAAGGGCCTTGCTCTTTACCATCAAGGCAAATACTCTGAAGCTATTCAAGCTTATGACAGAGCAATAGAGATCAATCCGCAATTGGCAGAAGCCTGGTACAACAAAGGCAATGCTCTCAAGTTGCTTGGTCGTACTACAGAGGCAGACGCTGCATTCGCTAAGGCCGGGGAGCTGGGGGATAATGGAGTGGAATAATTTTACATTATTTCGCGATCAATAATTTAATACAAGCTCTTCCTTTTTGCATTTAGGCATTTATAGGTTTTTAATGCCTGTTTAATGCATCGCTATATGTCTTTACATATCGATTATTGCCTTACCCCCCTTTAAATAGTCCTATGGCATTTTTGAGAAAATGGAAAGAAATGACATAGACCAAACTAAGCGGAGAGCAGAAACTCTGCACCCATTACCAATTTTTATCAGTAATTAATTTAAACCGCATGCATGCTGCCATGATAGCTTCACTTTCGAGCTCTTCTGCCACATCCCTGAGTCTATCATAGGTCGTTTGGTGCATTCCTTTAGGTTTCGACTTAAAATCGAGATCATTATGACTCTTGGCGCCGAGTCTCCGATAAATCTTCTGAGCTTTATCTATCAGCCGGAATTCTTTCCCTTGCCTCTGGCTTAAATAAGCCAAATCGTGGCAATGCCGGCATATATAGAACATTTTTGATCTCGCTGATACCGATAAATCGATATCGGGCAAATGTCGATAAATCATTCCATAGTATATCGAAATGGATAGTTAGGCAGAAGCGAAAATAGGGCCTGTTAAGAGGATGGCAAAAAGAGGGATGGATTCTTGCGGGTTAGGGTTTACAGTAATGTTTTCCGAGTCTATGCAGGCGGAACTCCTCTGATGCATTCAATTACTTTAACATGCTTTCTAAGAATATAATGTTTAGAGTCAAGGCGACTTTGTAATTCCTTTTTTAACTCATCTGGTTGTATCGTCTCATAATTAATACGATTTATCTTTCCTTCATTGTACGCCCCTATATGCTCCTTGAGATCGTGTTCATCATGCGTATAAGGAGCACCCGTTGGGCTGAATATGCCAACGGGAGCATAATTCCCTGATTGGGTGGATAGATCATCTAATTCACCGGAAATAAGCTTTCTAGTAGCTGTTAAAGAATTGTAGGGACCTTTTCCGTTTATTTTTACCCAGACCTTCGTATGGGTGAAATTTCCATTGTTATACTCCCGATCAAAATTATAGTATACCTTGAGCTTCCTCATGTTTTCACCGTTCCACCATTTGGCATAGAGATAATTCAGCTTGCGCTTGAGCTTATATACATATGCAGGGCCTGTTTAGAAGAAATTTCCCCCGACAAGGCTAGAGTCAAACGGCGGCGGCGCACCCCGCTGCAAGCAGGCAAGGCATGCGAGGCGCCGCCGCATAAAGATGGGATTAACAGATCTGAACTTTTCCCAAGTTGAATACGAATGCACTTTATCCCCGATGCAAGCATCGGGGTATTATGATAAATAAATGGTTAGAGGATAGCGGTTTCTTAAGAAAACCTTTCTTTTCGGCTGCGAACGTACGCCTTGATTCCGTCCCCTTACACTCACGCCTTTTCTTTGATTTTCATCTTTAATAAATCATCATAAACCGCTTTACCCAATCCGTTAACACTTACCCCCACTTCTGTACTATTATCATACCAATACGAGTACGCATATATCTCTAGAAAAGTGAAACCACGCGGTACAGTTTGCCTTGGAACGTGATAAGTTAATGCCGTCTTACCGTTTATAGTAGTAGTATTAAAAGTAACTCCACCAACACCTAATTCCTTTATATTATCTTCTTTACTCTGTCTAATTGATTCTAAAGAAATGTCTGATTGTGGAAACTCATATTCAGTAACAGCTATAATAGCTTGCTTTTCATCATCTCCTTGCAATTCAACTTGATTAATCCATTTATTCGATTCACTAACATAGAGAGGCGGTTCATCAACTATGGTATACTGCGAACCTACATTAAAGTTCAAAATATGATGCATAGCAGTCTCATATTCTATAGCACATGTTGTACCTACCAAGTATACCATTATAATTAGAGATAGGCTGAAGACCGATCGAAGCTTTGTTATCATGAGTCCTACTAGGGTTGTTAGGTGATTTAACTCTTATGGAAACTGTTGTTTTTAGCTTCTAATGATACCATTGCCACTTTCGCCATTTTCGCTCAAAAAGGGTTAGGCCTCTTCAGGCTCTGGCCCGTTCTCTGAAACTGGGATAAGCTCTATCTGAGGGAGCTGGGGAAGAGCCTCCTGGGCCTTCTGCTTCTTCTTGTACGCCCTCAGCTCCTTTTTCTGCTCATCCACAGCTCGCTCGTACCAGTATCTCATTATCTCTGCAGTGTCCTCCTTGGCCAGCTCGGTCATATGGCTTTTCTCCGACCAATTGGAGAACGAATCCGGCCTGAGTGCGGTGTAAACATGCGTTTTCTGCTCTACAGCCTGCTTCCAGATCGTCTCCTCAGGAGTGTCTGGCCCGAAGTCCTGCTTCACTTCCCCGTACAGGCCCACGGTCTTCAGGATATGGACTGCTGCAGTTATCGCTACCTTCTCATCTTGGGAGGAGAGGCCCCTGGTGAGCACATTGACTGCCTCATGAGCCAGGGACTTGAGCCGGAGCTTGGCATCTGACCACAGCTCT
>Ga0208940_1003601_pt1 | contig 12895 bp, 8 predicted proteins | sample AD_JPNNA6_MetaG_FD_184445 | JGI IMG/M metagenome (GOLD analysis project Ga0208940, IMG submission 184445) | Active sludge microbial communities of municipal wastewater-treating anaerobic digesters from Japan - AD_JPNNA6_MetaG (SPAdes) (version 2) | ecosystem: Engineered > Bioreactor > Anaerobic >... | reverse complement strand
AACACAGCGCCTTTGCAGGCAAGGTGCTCAATTTACCAAACGGCGGTCATCCGCCGCACAGCAAACAGAAATTTTGAGGTTTTATGCCATTTTTTACCGAATCGCATCTGATTGCACAACCGTTACGCTAAAGTCCAGATAATCTGATCAGTGAGGAAATAAACATGGATAAAGATGCAATTACCGAATCGCTTAGAAAATTCGTCGAAAGAAGAGATGATCTTTTACATGAGGACTTAGATGGTTTTGCCCTCCAAATATCACGGTTCATGGAATTATGCGATAACGATGAATTAATAAAGTCGGTGCTTACACCTGTAATCAATAAGCATTCGCCTGATGTTGAATCCTGGTGGAAGCAACTTTCAAACAAAGAAATAGAATTCCCTACAAATTCAGACGAAGAATTAGCTTTACGATATTCCATTCTGCAATCCGTTAAAAATGACCCAGATAAAGTATATGGCTTCACCTTTGCATATGGTAAAAGAAAAAAAGATGAGGGGATTGAACTGTTTAGGTCGATTGTGATTCGCCCTTTTACGACTGAATTATCTGATCGATTATCCAAAGCAGCAAATCTTGCTACTCCGGAAGAACGCGCGTTACAAGCGGTCCCATTAAGTCGTATTCCAAGTGCAACTGAGATCAGGATATTTCTTTCACATAAATCGGTAGATAAACCTATTGTAAAAAGATACTACAATGTCCTTAAAGAACTTGGTTTCGATCCTTGGTTGGATGAACCTGATATGCCTGCAGGGACAAATCTTGAAAGAGGGATTTTTTCTGGATTTGAAAAATCATGCGCCGCTGTTTTTTTCATTACCTCGAATTTTAAAGATGAAAGCTATTTAGCCACTGAAGTAGACTATGCGATAGCTCAAAAGCGAAAGAAGGGCAATAAGTTTGCAATAATTACTTTACGTTACACTGATGCTTCTCCTGTTCCTGGTCTGTTAACTCCCTATATTTACAAAAATATAGAAAATGATTTGGAAGGGTTCAATGAAATCGTCCGTGCTTTACCCATTGAACTTGGTCAAACCCGTTGGAAGAAAGGGATTGAGTAAAGCGCTTTGGAAAAAAGCTGATTGGCTGGGAGAATGTGAAGTAATGGAATAGTTGAGGTAAAGTTCTAAATGCTAGCAATTTGAGGGAATTATGAAATACGATTGGTTCGATATTGCTAATGAGGATCGTAAAGAGTGGGAAGCAATCTGTCCTCCTGGAGAATACCGGGTCATTCCGGCAACGGTCTTATCTAAAGTATTACCTGATGCCTTGATCAACAAATACAACAGCGTTTTTGTTATGGGTTCTGGAACTCCTTATGGAAACGTCTATTACATGGCAAATGGAAACCGAGTAGATGATCCGGATGGAGCAATTGACCAAATGCCGTTTGGGTTAGCTTTTGTTGGAGACAACCCTGTACCGAGTGGTTGTTTAATACAACACGGGGATTGGGCCAATAGAACAATTTATCCCCCGCGCGAATTTTGGGCGCATATCACTGCTAGCGGCACAGCTAGTTATTACCCCCTTTCAGAAATGCCGACTGACTATGCAGGAAAAATCACTGACCTTAAGATAGATAGTCAGAATGCTGCATTCGGGAAATTGGTGGAGATCTTAAAGGGGCAAGTTGATGAATAATTTTTTATGTGCCCTAAATATTCATTTGCTAACAAATGGGAACTGAATTCCTAATTTGGGAAAGATAAGAGCAAATCAAAGGAACAGGCATGTACATCTTCGGTATTTTAATTAAAAACTTCCGCTCTTTCGAAAACCTTTGGGGGTTTCCTAATTCATCCGTAAATGTGATAGTTGGACCCAATAATTGTGGAAAATCCACGGTAATGCGTGCATTATCGTATGTATTGGACCCCACTATCAATTATCGCCAACCCGGTCTGTTATCCAGGTTTGATTTCCATCTTTCAAATACAATGCAACCAATAGAAATTACTATATGGTTAAAACCAGCTACCCATATAGATGAAAATGGAATAACCGTTTACGATGATAGTGAGAATATAAAACGTACATTTTTCGATAAGCTAACTGCTTGGAAGTTGGAAACGCAGGAGCGAAACACAACTGGAGTAATTGAGATTCATCCCGTAAATATATCAGCATTAATCATTGAGCCAATGCAAAGGCTTGAGGATGTGCCTCCTCATGAACGTTTGCTAGCAATTCGTCTTCGATCAACTTGGAATAACGACATAGAAGCTACGGAGACAGAAGTAGAAATTATTGACGAATTAGGAAATAAAATTTCACCCCTGAACAATCAACACAAGGAACTCCTAGGCTTCAAGATAGTTGGAGGGAGGAGAAATCCGGTGTATGAACTATCTCTGTCCCGACAAAGTGTACTGTCAAAAATGATAAATGATGACGAGGTTAATCTTGCATTAAGGGAACTGCTCATCCAATTAGACAATGGTAAGAATCAGTTATTAGATAAACCAAGTATCAATGGTTTAATGCAAAGACTGAGTGGTTTGATTGCCCCGGAGTTGATGGGTTCGCTGGTTAATAACTTAGGCTCAGAATTTTCTCTCACGTTTTTAGGAAGTGATTTATGGCGATTACGAGGGGCAACAACAATTGCGACCAATATGGCAATGGGTCCTGATAATAAATTTTCCTTACCTCTGGAGTATCAAGGAGATGGGGCTCAAAATTTAATCTTGATCACTCATTTAATTGATCTCATCAGAGCGCCCAAAGATAATGACATCGTCGTTTTGGAGGAGCCAGAACAAAATCTAGAACCTTCTCTCGCTCGTTGGGTTTTTGGTGAACTCTGTTCGCTTACACAAAAACAAAATCAACAAATTGGCCAGTTGTTTGTCACTACACACGCACCGGCACTGGTTGGAGAGCTGAAAGGAGCAGAATCATTATTGATATTTTCAGACAATTTGCCCTCTCCCGAAAATCCGCAAGGAGAAAATGTTCAAAAGCCTACAAGATGGCAATTAATTTCTGCCCGTAATCTTTCACCAGACTCGAGAAAAAAATTAGATCAGGATCGTGAAAAATATATTCCAGCGCTATTTTCCCGACAAGCCCTTATTGTCGAAGGTAGTAGTGAAATAGGGTTCCTGCCTGTGGCATTCCATCACTTTTCTGAAAGAAGGCCAGGTCAAAATCCATATCATCTTGGTTTAGAAATTGTGAATGGTGAATCACGAGATAAATTATTTAAACATGCCAAAATACTACGCTCATACGGAAAGCGGTGTCATTTACTCTTTGACTATGATATTGATGTATCTGAGGAGATAGAAAATGAACGCAGGTCGCGTTTTAATAGACAAGTGGATTTTGTAACTTGCTGGCCTAGGCAGAATTTACTCCCATTCACAACTGGATGTGACCTTGAAGTAATTCTTACTCATTACGTTCCACCGGATATTCTTTTCGAAGCCATCAAAATTGCTTACTCTGATAGTGGACATCCTCTTGAAGAGCGAAATTGGAGGAATGCTTGTAATAAAATCCTCGATATGGAGATTGTAAATCGATTTCCAGATGTTTTTGGGGGCTTTAACTTGAACGAATTCGATCTTCATAGTTTGGGTGAGGAAATTAATCAACGCGCTTTTCTTTTTGCTCTACTACATGGCCCCCACGAATGTAAAGCTACCAAGGATATGCGTATGATCGCTGAATATCTAGCAGAAAGACAATCCGTCCCGGTTATATTTGACGACCTACGTAAAAAAATCCTTCAAACTATCACAACTCCTGAGGTAATCAATCACGATGCCACCTATTTGGCCGCCAGATGAGAACAACCCGCCGGCAGATAATGATCAAAAGGTAGCTGCCGAAGCGTTCCGCCAGAATGGCAAAATTGTATTAGAAGCTCCTCCAGGGACGGGGAAAACGTTTCTGGGTATTTATCTTGCTCTATGCGCTTATAGACTTGGTTGGACATCAAGTGATTCACCGGCATTATTTCTTACTTTTTCCCGAAACGCTCGAGTACAAATCGAACAAGAATTACAGAGATACCGTCATAATGGTTGGTTCAATGCAGATGAAGAAAGATCAATTAAGATCTATAACTTTCACTCGTTCTATTTCGAAATGATCCAACAAAAAGCTGGGATTTGGGGATGTTCAGTGCAACTTCGTCCAGCTAGTATCCTCGAACACAAAACCCGATTAATTCCCTTACTTTCTGATGCACAACGGGATGATAAAAGCATCATTACTCAGGTGAATTTGGTTTACGCTTTAAATCGGTTCCCGATTGAAGAGCTAATAGATCCAACGACACACCTTCTATTAGATGATGCAACCTTTGAGCGATTAAACGATGGAGCAAAAAGTGCACTCCTGCAAGGACGCCCACAATATGACGACTTTGCCCCACTTTTTCTTAATCTATTGGAATTATGCCCTGAATTTGTCGATTGGATCCGAACCAAATATCCATTGATCATTGTCGATGAATTTCAAGATACAGATATTGTTCAACTGGAAATATTAAAAAGGATTCATCCAGCGCATTTTGTGATCTTATACGATAGATACCAGATGATTTATGAATGGCGTGGCGCGAGATTAAATCGAGTAGAACAAATTAAAAGCTATTTGAATATAGTGCCGCTTCAAGAACATCAATTAACACAGATTCATCGCTGCGGTAACCAAGTTGAATTAGCACAATTCATCCAACAACTCAGGACTGATGAATTGATGGGAAATAACGTTACTTCAAATGGAAACCGACCTTGGTTGAGAACTTTCAATGTTAGACCTTTGGGTGGAGGAATACAACTTCCAATTGAGAATCGCTGCTTATCAAGGCTTCGTTATGCAGGGATGATTAACTTTCGAGAAACAACAGCTATCTTAACCAGAACAAATTTCATGGCTGACTATTTGTATGAACACTTACGTGTCCGATCAGATCATGGAAATCACTATTCCTGTCGTTGGATTGGTGGTGAAGATAATCCTGATGAGAAAATTAGAGACTTGCTTTGGCGGTTAAAGCAAGTGAACAGCAATAGTGAGTTAAGATCATGGCTGGGTACTCTCCTCGACCTACTCTTGCCACAGAGCATACTGACCGGACTGAAAATCTCATTTTCATCCGAGTTTGGCAGAGAACCTGATCAAATATTTTCCCGAAGAAGAAGGGTGGAATTCCAGAATATTTTAAATTCATGGAACACGATCCTGAACTCGCTTACAAAGGGGAATTATCATGCAATTTCATCGGGTTTAAACCAAGTCATAACTACAGCGAATGAACTTGTTTCAGGTAACGGATATTTAGATCCGGACCTAATTTATTATATTAACCAACTCAAGCAATCTATGGATAAATTTTCACCTTCCAAATCGGATGAAGAGTGGCTTGAGCTCTGTCTTTACCTTGAGAATTCCCACCTTCGCACCACTTATGTTAAATTACGAAGTCCAACCACTGGTCTGTATATTTTGACTGTCCACCAAAGTAAAGGCCGTGAATTCGATCATGTAATAATCCCGTGGTTGTCTGGATCAGGAGAACCTAGTCAACAAGCAGGAGGTCGTAAGCCAAGAATTAGGTATGACTTCAATAGATTAGAAGATAGAAAATTGCTTTACGTGGCAATCACTAGAGCAAAAAATAGAGTCACGCTTGTTTATCCAGATGATGATCCATCACCCTTTTTACGAAATTGGAAATTGATATAAATTGTAATAATTACATGGGTAAAGAGCCCTGGAATTAAACCCAGGGCTCTTTCGTCATTTATATACCAAATCCCATCTGACCCTCCGGAACTACCTCCTTTCTCCTTGTCCGTCTGACCACCACTGTCTTCTGGCTCACCCAATCATCCCAGGTCATTACTTTCGGTCCAGGAATGATCACTGCGCTCGGGGTCGTCAGGCTGCCCATCGGATTGTGGCTGACTTGCAGATCATCGGCAAACAAGGTCTGTAGGTCAGAGAGCTTCGCGCCTTCCAGCACATCACGAGCAAGCTGAGTGAGAAAGTCGCCTTCCTCCTCTGGAACAATCGCGCCTCCGACCTCATCCCCGTAAACGAGCTGCGCGGCTTTCATCTTTTTTCCCATCAAGGCCAGCGCTGTTGCTTCCATCGCTGACGAGTACACCGAGAAAATCGCTTTGACCGGCTGAGTCTGTCCCAAACGCCATACACGTCGCACGCTTTGCCACAACGTATAGAGTGAATATTCGATCTCGAAGAACACCACGGTTGAGAATTGCACCAGGTCGAGACCTGTTTCCACTAGCCGGGGGTTACAAATCAAAACATCGATGGTATTCACACGTTTGGCGATCCATTCTTCACGCTTACGTGGGTCAACATTACCGCTCAGGATGGAGACTCTCAGTCCATTGGCTTGCAGAGGCATCATCACCCGATCTTGAATGTCCCGGGTACCAGTCTGGCGAACATAGACCAGCACTTTTCGCCCTTGCTGCTTTTCTACCTTACAAAAGTCAGCCAGCCAGTTCTCTTTCGGCAGCCATTTATGACCATTCGGATTGATTGCCGGCAACTCCATCAACGGTACTTTCCGCACGGTTTTACCATCGCCATCATCCACCGCATCAACCACCACAACCTCATCCCGAAAAGCAGAATTCGGTCGGGCTAGAGTCCATTGAAGCCAGGTAGATAGGTAGCGACTGGATTGGATAGCCAGTTGTTTCAAACTGCTGTCCATGCTGTGATACTGCTGTCCCTGGTCATCGAGCATATCCAGAGCAACCACTTCTTCCTTATACGATGGTAGAGCTAGGTTCAGATCTTTCAGGCTCAGGAATATGGTGGTATCTAATAACCGGCTCACGATGGCCGGGCTGACACCCGGCTGTTCTTTCGCCTGATTACGGTAGCGCCGGTTACCGGTGTACACGCCATCTTCATCGGCGTCTTCATTGCGTCTCCGTCTTCGGGTGGTTTCAAGCACTCCATACAACCGCGCCCAGCGTTTCTCATCATGGAAAGCAAAATCACGACGGACACCGTGGTTCAGGCGATGCAGCAACCAGAAAATTGAGGTGCTTTTGCCGCCAAAGAATGTCCCGGTGAGCGTTAGCGTCCACTTCACCGCTGTTACCAGTTGATGGAACGCGACACCTCGATCTGATGACTTGGATTTGAGTAGAGTAGGGGCAGGGCGCGTTACTCACTTTTCAATGAGCACGTTTCCCCACCCCCCTCTCCGAACCGGACATGCGCCTTTCGACGCATCCGGCTCTCCATCACAGAATCACACTTGTAGTAGGCCCTCAGATTGCTGTTTGTCTTTCAACCTTTGCATGACAGGCTGGACACAGCGCGATGAGGTTTTCTAGCAGATTTGCCCTTCTACGGTGTTTGTACCCTTTGCGTCTTGCTTGGTGATGAACATGAGTTTGTTCAAGTTTCAAGGTCTTACCACAACATTGACAACGCTGACCAGCTATTTCGAACGCCGCCCGGCGTAGAGTTCCCCATTCCACCCCATATTCAGGGTTGTATTTGGGTTCGACGAGTTCACCTGGAGGTTGTTCCAAGGTTTCCCTTTTCTCCAGAAGTTCTCTGTCCTCTCGAACGAACGGGTTGAGTTGGCTATAAAAACGAGCGTAACGAATCGGTATGAAAGTCAGTCGTACTACGATGTAGGCTTTGGTGTGGGCTTCATCTGCCCATGCGCCATAGTTTCGACCTTTTCGCCACCTGTTCTTTGTCCGGATATCGTACCTGTAGGGTATGTAATGTGCTTTATAGTGCTGCCCAGGATGTAGTTTTGGGTTCCTCAAGCGATGAGTGGTTCGGAAAACTCGCCACCATACGTAAGAGTCCCCATCTCTAAAATCCCTGGTACTACTTACCCGACGGTAGTACATCCCCCAACCTATCAAAAACCGGTTGAGGTATTCGATACCCGTTGCGTCGTCATTACTGAAACCGTCCCAAACTTTTTGTCTCACCTTTTGACGAAATTTCTCCATCGCTTTCCTGGATGGTGTGATCAGAGTCACTCGCTGATATTTGCGAATAGTGAAACCGAGGAAATCAAACCCCTTTTCCACTACTGTTACCAGTGTCTTTTCCTCTGACAATTCCAGGTGGAGTTCTGTGTTGAGAAAGTCGGTTATTTCCATTTTGAGCTTTTCTGCCTGTTCTTGTGTGCCTGTGATCATGACAACAAAATCATCAGCGTACCGCACAATAAAACAAGGCAGTGCTTCTCGATGGCGTTTTCGCCTATTCCTTTCCACTTCACTCAGGTTTGCCCACTTCTCCGCTATGAATTGATCCAGCTCATTCAAGTAAATGTTGGCTAACAAGGGCGAGACAATCCCGCCCTGTGGTGTGCCTTCATCCGTCATATGCCACGCTCCATCTTCCATCACCCCAGCTTTCAATAAATCCTTGACCAGACGTAGGATGCGTTCATCCCGGATCGTCCGTCGTAGAATCTTGAGTAACTTTTGGTGATGAATTCGGTCGAAACACTTCCGTATATCTCCTTCAATGGCTATGTTGTAACCACGTTTCCCGATAAGATCTTTCAGCCGCATTGCAGCATGGTGTGTTGACCGGAATGGTCGAAACCCATAACTGTGGTTATAGAATTTGGCTTCATAGATCGGTTCAAGAATGGCTCGCAGCATTTCCTGGACAACCCGATCCTTGATGGTCGGTATTCCCAGCGGTCTCTTATCGCCATTGGCTTTTGGGATATATACCCTTCTGACTGGTTTAGGTTGGTAGGTCATCCCTTTCACTTCACGATAAATTTCTTCCGTCAGTTGCTTTCGGGTTTCCTCCGTTTTCAGGTCTGCCTTTGACACCCCATCGACACCGGCCGTCCTGGCCCCATCATTTCGCAGCACTTTGTCTAACGAAACTTCAATCAGACGTTTTGTGCGCATCAGGTTATAGAGACGGTGGAACTTGCGTCCCTGAAGGCTCCGATGTGCTAACACTTCCTGTGTTCGCTTGATCCATCGGTTCAGGCTTTGCATACGATCTTGCGGTGCTTCTGCCTGCATCTCTGGTGTCGTGTATATGGCGACCACCTCCTTTCCTTTCGGATTTGGAGGCCTACTAAAAGTACGTGTTACCTGTGACTGCTGCCCTTCGCCCTGCAGACGGCTTTCCCGTCTTCCTTGATCCGGTCGAAGTACAGGGCTTTTGTCCCTGTCATTTCTCCGGACGACTACTACGGCAGCTCCGCCCCTTCCAGTCCACATCAACGACAGCTGTCCAACCCATTGCTGGGTGAGACTGGTAAGGTTCCCGTGTTCAACACAACTTGTCTTTGCACCCTTCCCTTAGATCTGCACTTTACGCCGGGGTCATCCGAATGCTTATACCCTTGTAGCATTCGGCCAGCGCTCAAGGCGCTGACGGGTCGGCAACCAATAGCCCTCCCGCTGGTCCCATCACCCCCAACTACGCTTGTTGGGGTGTCGAAGCTCACGACGCTTGCATGCATTTGTACTCCCTGATCATAGGAAGGTTTTGAAGATAGCCCTGCCTTTTGGGCGCGTAGTTCACCCTCACAGGTACTTTCCCGGTAGGCTTCAGACCCCTGGTCTGCTCAGACCAAACGCCTGCTACCATGTCTTTACCGGTTTTAGGGAAACCGGTAGCGAGTATTTCAACTCGCGTCAAGTTGTGCCGCTTTCACGGCGCACACTGATGGACCTCATCGGCTATCAGAAGCTTGAAAGCGCCCTTAGCATGTTTGGTAATGTACTCCGAAATGCTATGTCGCCTCGCCCCGTTGAACTCAAATAGGGGTGTCCCACATGGACGCGTGCCCCATACCGAGTCACCGTTGGCATCAAGTTTCGTCCTCCCGTCTGCATCCAACTCCCAGCCAGGGATTCGATTGTGACAGAATTGGCGTTTTTCTGCCAATTCAGAGGCATCGGTCAAAGGAGCGATGAATCCGTCCTTTTCAACCATCACGACCTTACCACAACCAGGACAAGCACAGGCATCCACAATCTTTCCAGTCAGTGGGTCTCTCGCTTTCCTGGTGATAACTGCCGGCTGCCATCCTGCCCCGAACTTGGCAGAGGTGTGTGCTACCACTGCCACCCATTTGGGCTTTGGATCTCCTTTCTTTTGAGCAGTGTCATAAGCTGCCTTATATTGATCCAGGAATTCAAGGACATCGTTCACATCATAAACTTCGTCACTATTCCGACCGATGCGGCGGATTTCTCGTGCATATGCGCCTGGGATCACCTCCTCGATCTCGCGGATCCATTTGGGTACAAGGTGTGGAGGACAAAGCACGATTGCCGGGTAAGCATCCAGCAGCTCGATCACACCAGTCGATATTGTCGTTTTCCCAGTCCCCATTTCTGCCTGGCAGTTGGCCACGCCATTTCTGCGAATTGAACGAGCTAACGCCGCTGCCGCATGTCTTTGGGCAGGGAGCAATCCAGCACGCTCTTGCCCGGGAAGGGCTTTTCGTTGCGTACCAAGATTATCGAGGACTTCAATTTCGTTTTCAGTCGGGTCCAGATTGTAGATGGGTTTATAGGTTTCCAGGACATGCGCAGCGATCTTCTCGCCGTGAACTTTCATGAAATCTGATAGACCTTTAACATCCTGGATCACCTGGATGCCATCCTGTTTCAGCACAGCCACCGTAGTAACAAAACGATCCTTGTAGGTTTCTACGACTGTACCGGCTTCTTTGGCATCCGGCTGCTCAGTCTTTTCGACCACCTTGATCACCCGTCCCTTGATCAGCATTGGTTTACCCTCTTCATCGGTCAACTTCACCGTGCCCATCATGCCTGAGGCCATGAGCATAGCGATATGTCCTTTCTTCAAAGGCATGACCGGTTGTGAGAGTTGAGCCAGACCACGCGTTGGGTGTATCAGGTCAAGCCAATCACTGGTTTTCTGGACACCTGCTTCCTTAGTAGCTTCAACCACCTCTTCCGGTTCCCAATCCGTTCGCTTGAACATAACTGGTTTGCCATTTGCACCTCGTAATGGTGCAGGCAACAGTTCATAGATCGGTTCAACAGCGGGATGGATAGGTTCCAGTTCAGTTGATGCCAGGCATTGGAGCGAAAGAATCTCCTTGTCTGTGGGCAACTGGTAGAGTTTGCGCTTGTATGCCAACACCACCACCTGTTTAAACTTCTCGTACAATCCATCCGGAAACCGATAGACCGTGATGGCTTCATAATGACCGGCCAAAAGCCGAGCAACTTCAATCATTCCCAGGATTTTCTGTGGGATGATATAGGTCAGCAGCCCGCCACGCATCAGCTTGGAGGAGGTCGTCTTGAGAAAATCCCATTCCAGTCGTTTGCCTGCCCCACTGCCTTGGGTGGGGTGACCTTCGAAACGGTCAAAGTCATAAGGCGGATTTAAATAGAGCCAGGAAATGCTTTCATCACTCAGAACACAAGCCTGCCAGGGAGCCTGGAAAACCTTATCCATCACGTTTTGAGCTTTCCCTGCTCGTTCTGGTGAGAGTTCTACACCCCAGGTTTCACAGTTGAGCGCGTTGCCCAAGGAAGAAGCAGCTTTTCCTTCGCCTGCGCAGGGATCAAATAACCGCCCTTTTTCGCTGGGCGGTTTCAGGTAAGTGCGGATGATCTCGACAACCGGTTCATCCGTGGGGTAGTACCCCATTCTTTCGATTGCTGGTGGACGCATTGTTCACTCCTTTACGAAAAAATCCCCGTAGGAGACGCGTCCAACCCCTTGAGGGGATGAAAAGCGCCCCCTCCGGGGTGATGTTGCGAGTAGTTTTACTTGTTCTCTCAGATGGTCAGTGAGATTTCCTCCTGAGCTAATAACTCAGATAACAGGTCTTTCCAGTCAGCTTGCAGGTCAATTCTGGCACCAAGGATACAATCGCCACCTGTGGCCAGATCTTGAACCAACTTGCGGCTGCGAGCTTGTTTCCAAAGGACTACTGACCATTCATCCAGAATCGGCACCTCCAGAGCTTCTTTGATTCGTTCAACGAAAAGTTGAATCAATTCCTTTCCTGGATCAGGTGTTCCTCGAAAAATAAGCAGATATGCACTGAGGTCTTCTGGTTCCCATTTTCCAGGAAGCGCAAGCCGAGATACGAACCCGACATGATGACTGGTGTATTCAGGCATGGCTTGCCAGGCTTGTTCATACTTATCAGTGGGAATCAGGGACACATCGCTTAGGCCGTCCTGAGTCATTTGTAGGGATTTCCCGCACATAAGAGTCACTCGAAGTGACTCCAGGCTGGTCTTGTAACCTACCAGACCAACATATGCCAGGTTGTGATTGGTGTCATAGGCATAGCCAGTGGCATGTGCCATTGCTTGCCCGTTCCGAAGCTTTGGTACCGCTTCAGGAAATAGACGATCACCCGATTTGGAATCCCCGCTTTCCTTCGGAACAATCTTCCAAATAACAATCCCAGAATCGACTCGAGCCAGTTCTTCGTTGACCTCTTTCAGAACTTCGTACAGACCTTTCCAGGGTTGTGCTCCGGTGAAGGTGACGCTGGTTTCGCCGCATTGAATATGGATACTCCGGTCCTTTACATCGAGGATTGCTTCACCTAGAGTAAGAATTCGGTAGTTAGCTAACACTTGGGGTAGTTTCTCCCCCGATTTTGCAGTAAACAGGTAAGCTCCGAGTTCCGAATCGTAGTTAAGGAAACCGGCTTTTCCAACTGCATAATCGTATGGGTAAGCTGCCCGTGTCAGTTCCTGCCCAAGATCTTCTCTCGCTGGTAAGCCACAGCCATCCTTATAAGCAGCGATAATGATCTTGCCCTCCTTCTGCCTGGCAATAATACGGTTCACTTTTTCACGCAGGTATTTGTCTTCGTAAACATTCATGTGATCCTCCTTTGGATTAGATATGGATTGACTAA
>Ga0208940_1003599_pt1 | contig 12896 bp, 11 predicted proteins | sample AD_JPNNA6_MetaG_FD_184445 | JGI IMG/M metagenome (GOLD analysis project Ga0208940, IMG submission 184445) | Active sludge microbial communities of municipal wastewater-treating anaerobic digesters from Japan - AD_JPNNA6_MetaG (SPAdes) (version 2) | ecosystem: Engineered > Bioreactor > Anaerobic... | reverse complement strand
AGCCAGGCAGGACCCTGTCACAAGCCCTACATACCCTCCGCCTATGACACAAACCCGCATCTATGTATAATTTGAGGTAAAATAAGATTAAAATGATCTTTGATTTCATGGAGATACACAAACCGTTAAAATTTAACATTTCGTATGCAGATACTGAAAAAGGAAATGCCCATGACTTTCTGGGAAGGTAAAAACATCCTGATAACCGGCGGTGCAGGTTTCCTCGGCAGTGCCATCGTCGAGCAGCTCCAGAAGCGGGGAGTGGAGCGGGAGCAGCTCTCCATCCCCCGCAGCCGCGATCTGGACCTCCGGAAATGGGAGAACTGTCAGAAGGCCGTGGAGGGCAAGGATATCGTCATCCACCTCGCAGCAAAGGTGGGAGGGATTGGATTCAACCAGAAATACCCTGCCGATCTCTTTTTCGACAATGCAATCATGGGGATCCAGATCATCGAGGCCGCACGCCAGGCAGGTGTCGGGAAGTGCGTTGTCCTCGGCACTGTCTGCGCGTATCCCAAGTTCACGCCCGTCCCGTTCCGCGAAGAGAATCTCTGGAACGGCTATCCCGAGGAGACAAACGCCCCCTACGGGCTTGCAAAGAAAATGCTCCTTGTCCAGTGCCAGGCATACCGGCAGCAGTACGGGTTCAACGCCATTTACCTCCTCCCCGTGAACCTGTACGGTCCGCGGGATAACTTCAACCCCGAGAGCTCCCACGTCATCCCTGCACTGATAAAGAAGTTCACGGACGCCGTACGCACCAAGGAGAAAGTCGTCGAGGTCTGGGGAACGGGAAGCGCGTCCCGCGAGTTCCTGTACGTCGACGATGCGGCCCGGGCAATCGTGCTTGCAACAGAGCGATACAACAAGCCTGATCCCGTGAACATCGGTGCCGGGAACGAGATCAAAATTAAAGACCTGGTGGAGATCATCGCCCGGTACACAGGATTTACCGGAGAAATCTTCTGGGACACGTCCAGGCCCGATGGTCAGCCAAGGCGCGGCCTCGACGTGAGCCGGGCAGAGAGGGAATTTGGGTTCCGTGCCGAAGTTCCCTTCGAGGAGGGGCTGAAGAGGACAATCGAGTGGTACCAGAAGACACTCGGTAAGAATGGTACCGGCGAACCGGACCATTGCTGAAAAAGGTATTCGTGAAATGCACGCACAACTGAGTTGTGGACAGATGGGTTAACTCATGACTACCGCGACAACCGCTCCGGATGACCTCCCTGTCACAATCATTACACCGCCGAAAAAGTGGGTACCCATCGATTTCAAGGAGCTCTGGGAATACCGCGAGCTCCTCTACATCTTCACCTGGCGGGACGTGAAACTCCGGTACAAGCAGACGGCGCTCGGGGCGGCCTGGGCCATCATTCAGCCACTCTTTGCGATGGTCATATTCACCGTCATCTTCGGGGGCTTCGCAAAGATCCCCTCGGAGGGCGTCCCTTACCCCCTCTTCAGCCTCGCTGCACTCCTGCCATGGACTCTCTTTGCAGAGGGACTTTCCCGGTCGACCCTGAGCATGGTCCAGAACCAGAACATCCTCACGAAAGTCTACTTCCCCCGGCTGATCATGCCCCTTTCCGGGATTCTCTCCCCTCTCGTTGACTTTTGCGTGTCCTTCTCGATCCTCGTCGTGATGATGGCCTACTATGGGTTCATGCCGACCGTCAACGTCATTTTTCTCCCGCTGTTCATACTTTTTGCAGTCCTGACATCGCTTTCCGTCGGCATCTGGCTCTCGGCACTTAACGTCATGTACAGGGACTTCCAGTATACCGTGCCATTCCTGGTCCAGATATGGCTTTATGCCTCGCCGGTTGTCTACCCGAGTTCACTCCTCCCCGAAAAGTGGCAGGTATTGTATGGACTGAACCCCATGGCAGGTGTGATAGAGGGCTTCCGCTGGGCGCTTCTTGGGACGAATCCTCCCGGTGCCATGATGGGGGTTTCGCTTGCCGTCGTTCTCGCCCTCCTCGTTGCAGGGATTTTTTATTTCAGGAGGGTGGAGCAGTACTACGCGGACATCGTGTGAGAGACAGGGGTAGCGGAAGGATGTTCCTGGAAAAAACAAAACTCCAATCCTGCACAACCACTCATAAGGATAAACCAACTCCTTCCTCCTCATTTCAGGAGGATCCGCTGCATGAGTGCATGAACAGCCTTTCTCAGTTTTGAATTGGTTTATCCGGAGGAGAGAGTCGGCTTCATAGGAACATCATCGTGAAACCGCCGCCGGGGCGCCCTTCGGAGGCGGCGGAACTATTCCCAGGGAGGCAACCAGCCTCACCTTCAGTTATAACCCATTCGAATGAGCGAAGAACCACGTATAATCGGGGAGAGCCTCCCTTTTTTTAGTTATCTTCTACCCCATTCAGAGAGGTTACCCCTATCTCATTATTTTATTTGGTGATTGTGTAGGATCCACCCCTAACTTTTAGTTAGGAAGGGGATATGGATCATATAGATTTCCGGGAGATCGGCAAGCTCGTTTCTGAAGATCGATTCTCCCTAGAGTATCTTTGGAAGAAACGTGGGAATACCATTTGTCAATCCTGTTCATCCTCTGAGTTCTATTATCACCAGAGGTGGAGAGTACGGTGCAAGGGATGTAAGAAGGACTACTGGCTACTTCAGGGAACTAGGTTCGCGCTCCTCCTAATATCGCCATCATAATGGCTCTCTCTCGTGAAATGATTCGAGCTATCCACCTCTGCAAGGAAGGCCTCCCAAGAGGTCCATCTGAGTTACAAAACCACATTGCGAGCCTACGACATTCTTCGACGGGTTCTTGTTGAAGAACTTGCCAAGACAGATTAGCTTCTGAAAGGAGAATTAGAAGCAGATGAAGCCTACTTTGGGGGAAAGAGGAAAGGGAAACGTGGTCGAGGTGCAGGAGGCAAGACCATCGTTTTTGGGATCCTAGAGCGCGGAGGAAAGATCTCGGTAAGTATTGTCCAGGATTTTTCAGCGGATAGTCTCATGACGGAAACGGTGAAGAGGGTGAGGAGAGGCTCTATCGTGTACATAGACAAATGGCGGGGATATGACTCTCTCATGTTCTGTGGCTACAAGCATCTCAATATTGATCATCGTTATAAATTCAAGCGGGGTAAGGTCTATATCAATAAAATTGAAGGATTCTGGGCCTTTGCCAAGGAACGGTTGATTAAGCATCACGGTATCTCACGAAAGAAATTCCTTTTCTATATCGAGGAGATGGAGTGGCGATACAATAATCAGGAGAAAGATTTATTTGAAGTCTTCGTGGATTTGATGTTACACTAAAGGGTGTTAGGGGTCGATGTTACCTAATCACCAAAATTTTTAAGGGATAAAAATAAAAACATGAACTTGTTTTAGGAGTAGGATGATTGCAATTTCTGTTAAAAATCTAGGAAAAATGTATAATATTGGACTAAAAGAGCCATATCATACTATTGGAGATATTTTTTCAAGAAAATTCTCTAATATCTTTAATTGTCAATTAAACTCATCTACTTTGTTTAATGAAAAAGAATTTTGGGCATTAAAAGACATTTCCTTTGAAATATACCAAGGAGAGATAGTTGGAATAATAGGAAAAAATGGTGCTGGAAAAAGTACATTATTAAAAATTTTATCACGTATTACTACTCCTACGGAAGGTTTTGTTGAAATCAAAGGAAGGATTGGTTCCCTTTTAGAGGTTGGAACAGGTTTCCATCCCGAACTTACTGGAAGAGAGAATATTTACCTCAATGGGGCTATTCTTGGTATGAAAAAAAGTGATATTGAATCTAAATTTGAAGATATAGTAAAATTTTCTGATATTGAAAAATTTTTAGATATTCCCGTTAAACGATATTCAAGTGGAATGTATGTGAGATTGGCATTTGCAGTAGCAGCACATCTTGATACAGATATTTTACTTATAGATGAAATATTGGCAGTTGGAGATAGCAGATTTCAAAAAAAATGTTTAGGAAAAATGAGTGAGTTAGTAAAAGAGAGTAAAACAGTTCTTTTTGTTAGTCATAATATGAATGCAGTTGAACAATTGTGCAATAAATGTATTTTTCTTGATAAGGGAAGGATTATTTACAATTCTAGTAATGTTAAAAATATTATTAATAAATATTTATTTTATGAAGATTTTAAAATGGATAATTTCCAATGGATTAATTCAAATAATGAATTTGAAAATCCATTTTTTAAACCTTATAAATTTTTTATAGGTCATTCAAATGGTCAAAAAATTGAAAATCCAATAAGTAATTGTGAAGATATATGGGTATTCATTGAAGGTACTATTGAAAAAATTGATCCAGCCTTACAAATCGGTTATGCCATTTTTAATGAAGATGGCATTTTATTATATTGGTCATGTTTCACTGATAATAATGAGACAGAATGGATAAAATTATCAAAAGGAAAAGTTATTTTAAAAACAAAAATACCAAAACGGTTTTTAAATCAAGGTTCCTATAGGATTGAAATGATTGTTGCTTTATATTTTAAAGAATGGATTTGTCAACCTGGAATAAATGCACCTGCAATACATCTCAATATTCAAGGAGGGTTGAGTGATTCGCCTTACTGGCTTCATAAAAGACCCGGAGTATTGGCACCAATAATGGAATGGAATCTATTTGAAAATTTTCATGATGAGAATGTTCTTCCCTGAAAAAATTAAAAATATTAAGAAAAATGATTATGTTTTGGAAATAGGACCAGGTGGTACGCCATTTAATAGGTCTGATGTTTTTTTAGAGCTTAAATACGACAATGAAGCAGTTTTTAGAATGCAACGAGGTAATACTGAAAAACTAGTGACAGATAAACCAATTTTTTATTATGATGGTCAGCATTTTCCATTTTCAAATAAAGAATTTGATTATGTTATATGTTCACATGTTTTAGAACACGTTGAAAATCTTCCATTTTTTTTATCAGAATTATTTCGTATAACTGATAAGGGTTATATTGAATATCCAACAATTTTATATGAATATTTATATAACATAAATGTTCATATTAATATATTAAAATTAAATGATAATAAATTATATTATATTAAAAAAAACCAAACTAAGTTAGCAAATTTTTTACCTATTCAATCATTTTTCTTACAAACACTTGAAAATGGAGTAAATAGCTTTATTAATGATTTAAAAGAATATATGTTCGAAGGATTTGAATGGAATGATCCATTTGAATATCAAGAAACAAAAGATATCTCGAAATTGGTTTGGAAAAATTTTACTATTCATCGCGATCAAATAAGAGACTCTAATTTTTCGACAAAAATTATTAAAAGATTATTCTTCAATGACAAATGATTATTGTAAAAAAAAAATGAGGCACTTCGCTAATCCGAGTGGGTAATGAGAAACAAATGTGGGGCTAGTCGCCCCCACATTCCCCATGAGGATGGTCCCGTCGGCCCCGAAAGGCGCCCAGGTAGCGGTTCAATCTTTCAAAATACTAGGAACACACACTCATCCATAGGACCAGAATTATCCATAGGACCAGAATTCCAGAATCAGATATTTAGTCAGGCACTGAATATCCAAAAACCATGGTATATTTCACGATAAAATTCAAAACCAACTGTCGGCAGTAAAAATTCAACGAATTTGATTTATTTTGTACTTAATTATACATCTTAATACGTACCCAACTGTCGGCAGTAAAATTCAACGAATTTGAATTATTTTGTACTTAATTATATATCTTAGTACGTACAATCGGTAAACGATTTATGCCGATTGTCGAGAATTCGAACGTTACCATCGCCCATTTGGGAATTGTGGCGGGCATGATCGACACCCTCGGCATCGTCGAGTACATCGATAAGGAAATACCCAAGAAACGACATCACGCAGTTACCCACGGCGAAGCCACGAAGGCTCTTCTTCTCAACGGCCTGGGATATGTCGAACGCCGATTATTCCTGATGCCGGAATATTTCGAAGACATCGCAACGGAACGCCTGATCAAGGAAGGGATCAAGCCCGATCAGCTGAACCAGTATGTTTTCGGAGAATGCCTTGACGCAATCGCCGCATATGGGCCGAATCGCCTGTTTACCGGGATAGCGCTTCATATGCTGTCCACAATTAGGACAGGAACACTCAGGCTCCATTACGATACGACATCGATCAACGTCACTGGGGAATACGACTCGGGATTCAACACCCGGTTGATCAAAATCGTTCACGGCCATTCTAAGGATCACCGATCAGACTCAAACAGTTCATCATTTCCCTGGTCACGAACCAGCACGGGATTCCCCTCTTCATGGAACCCCTGTCTAGCAACGAATCCGACAAGAAGACACTTCTCCGGACCATAGAGGGAGTCCGGAAAAACCTGGTGACAGACGAGGCTATCTATCACATGGCCGATTCTGCACTGTATTCCGCCGAAAATGTTACCCGTCTCGGCAACAAATGCTTTTGGATAACCCGTGTTCAGGAGACGATCAAGGAAGTCCAACAGATCGTGCAGTCAAATCCTGATTTGATCAGTTGCCGGGACCGTCGATATACCTATGCCGTATTCTCGAGTTCCTATGGAGGAATACCCCAGCGATGGGTTCTTTTCCAGTCCGAAGAACAATACCGGAAGAGTCTTTTGACCTATGAAAAGAACTAGGAGAAAGGCCTGCAACGGGATCAGATTGCCCTTCACAAGCTCTGCGTCAAAGGATTTGCGTGCGAAGCCGACACCAGAATGACAGTGGAACGCTGGCTGGTGAAACATCCCCGGTACAGCCTAGAGCATCTCGACATCATCGAAAAAAAACCAGAGAAGTCCCAGTAAACGGGGCAGACCGAAAAAGGATGAGACCCTTGAGCGGGTCTATCACGTCGACGTTTATATCATGTTCGATCCGGTCGTTGTTTCGCACGAAAAAGAGTTGCTGGGGCGATTCCTTCTCGGGAGCAATTATCCGACGATCGATCCGGAAGTTATGCTGGAGTACTACAAGGAACAGAGCACTGTCGAGAGGGGATTCAGATTTATTAAAGATGGCAGGTTCCACGTTTCTGCAGTTTATCTCGAGAATGAGAATAGAATCGCCGCGCTTTGTGATGATCATGGTGCTCTGTCTTGTGGTCTATTCAATCACTGAAGGGCAGTTCAGGAATACTTTGGCCATGAAGAATACAACCATCAGGGACCAGTATAAGAAGCCGACTAGAAAACCCAGCGCGAAATGGTTGTATTTTCTTTTTCGGAGAGTCAGACAGATCGATGAGATTGTTGATAACAGGCGGATTTGCCGAATTCTCAATTATACTCCCGAATTAGGCGATATCATTCACTTGCTCGGGCCGCCGGTGGAAAATATTACTCACTCAAAAATTAATGCCGAGTGTCGGAAGGACCCTTTGTTTCCTTAAATATGCCCCTGCACTCTCCTCGGCATTTGTATATTGGGTCAGTTCTACCAGGTTCATCCATTTGGCCACCGTTGGTTAGTATATAATTGTGGCCTTTATTAAGGAATCACCATCTTTTATTTTAAATCTTTATATGCACACTTCCGATAAATAAAATTGAAACCGAAAAGGGATAAGTATTTGAAATTTGTTTTAATAAGATCTTTTATAATAGATTTTATTTTAATTATATTCTTTTTCCTTAAAAAAAGCATTAATAATTCTAATTTCAATTGAATAATTTTATAATTAATTTCTTGTTCTATAACTTGAGTATTATAAATAGTTTGATTGAAATTTTCATTTAAAATTTGTGAAAACATAAAAATTAAAGATTCTAAATATTTTGAGTATTCATTATCTTTACTTAATTGTTTATTATGTATGGTATAATAACATAAAGGTTCTTCAATATAATTAATTTCTGAGATTAATCCAATTCTTAACCATAAATCATAATCTTCTATACCCTTTAAATAATTTTGTTCACAAAATAAACCAGAAGATTGTAATATATTTTTCCTAATAATACAACTCGAAGTAATAACAAAATTATCTTCTATTAAATCAAATATACTTTTTTTAATATTATCTCTTTTTTTTGGAAAATAAATATTTTTTGAATTTTCATTAATTTTATAGGCATTAGAACAGACTAAACCTAGATTTTTATTTTTATTGAAAAGCTTTAATTGTTTTTTTAATTTATCTTTACACCAATAATCATCAGAATCTAAAAAGGCAATATATTCTCCCTTTGAATGTTTTATTCCAATGTTTCTGGCTATTGCGGGAATACCACTATGTAAAATACGAATATAATTAACATTATTTAAATATTTACTCATAATATCTTTCGTTGAATCTGTACTTCCATCGTCGATTATAATAATTTCATAGTTTTTATAGGTTTGGTCGAATATACTTTCTATTGCCCTTATAAGAAAACTAGCTCGATTATAGGTAGGAATAATTATAGATACCAATCCCTTGCAAAAGATAATATTTTTCATAGCCATCTATCTATATAATATATTATCTCATAAAGTTTTCATAAGAACTGACTATAATCACAGTATTATCGGACATCGGTGAAATATATCTGATAAAATACTCGGCCACATAGTCTCAATGATAAAAAGACACTAATGACGATAATTTCGAAAAACGTGTAATACTAAGAGAAAGATAGAAGACGATTTCGAAAAACGTAGGATCCACAAAGAAGGGATAGCCAGCATTCACACTTGGAGGCTCGAAACGAAGATTTTCACTCTCACATTTCCCAAATTGCTTGAATTTTGCTTAATATTTAAGGTTTTTTAGATAGCTACCGCTACCAGGCTCCTTTCCGTTTGAGTGTCCCTAATTGGACCAGATTGAATGAAAACGCTGAAAACATGTTCTTGAGATGGACTCTCCCGAGAGTTGTGACCAGGACATGCCCTCCATGGAACATTCGTTTGATCACGGCGAATGAACGTTCAATCACCCTTCTCACTCTGCTGATTGCGCGGTTCCTGCGGTTCTCCCTGATAGTCAGTGGACGCCCTCGGACTGCCCGGTTCATGGTTTTGTTGATCGATGCACGGGGTTTTATACCGAAATACCCTTTATCACGATACACAGTCTCACCAGGCAATGAGAGATCCACCTGGTTGTCATGGACAGAAGCAGAAGTTGTCTCAACACGGCGGATCAGGTGGCATTCTTTGTCAACGAGTGCATGGAACTTGTATCCAAAGGAGGGAGTCTCTCCTCGTTTTGTCCACGTACCGTCCCTGCTTCTCCGCGTTTTTCCGTCTTTCCCGCGTGACGTGTCTGATGAACGTGCTCCCGGATCAGCGGTAATGATGGTTGCGTCCTGAATGACTCCTCGTGTTATCTTGAGGCCTTTGAGCTCCAACTGCGCCTGGAATGTGTTCCAGACTTCCTCGTATTTTCCTGATTGTATGAGACGTTCGCGAAAGAACCAGACTGTCGAAAAATCGGGTATCTCAGTCGTGAATCCTATGAATTTCCGGAAAGATATCCGATCTGTCACCTGGCGTTCAAGTTCCGGGTCGGAGAGATTGTAGAGGGACTGAAGTACTAATAGTTTGATCATCACAACAGGGTCGACATTCGGCCTGCCTCCTTTGCGGGTATTGTTGTGGTAGATATCCGCAAATATAGGACGAAATTGATCCTATTCGATCAAGGATGCAAATTCAGATAGATGGTCTCCTACCTTTTGTACCCTTTTATACGCCTCATTTAATCCAAACGTCTCAAAGGTCATTGAGAATACTTCGATCAGCTAAGATAAAGCTTTTGTGGTTTGAGGAGGTATTCCGAAATCCTCAGTTCTTCAAGTTAGCGAAAGATGCTCTGCCTCTTCAAAATTTGCACAGATATTCGCGGAAGTCTAGAGTAAAATAGGTCCGTATCAATGTACTTTTCGCCGGGATGATTATTTTGATCGGCGTTCAGTCAAAGTAGGAATTACAGCCTTCGCTGAATAGTGATTGTGTAAGAGGGTTAAAGATCTAATCAAAACCACCCTCCGTGCTGGGGTTCTTGAGAGGATGAGGCAGCAACGAATATGAAATTTGTGACGGATACAGTATTACCATAGACCCAGAAGCGGAGGTATCTCGACGAATCTGGAAGATTAGGTGCAGTATTGGAGAGAGAGAGCATCTGTGTATCGTCTTTGAATAACTGACCATTATCTGCAATGGTCCAGGAATAAACAGCCTGGTGGACAAAAGGCAGGGAGGCGGATGTACTGACAGAATTAACATTAAGAAAGATTCTGTTATCGTATTTCGAGAGGAAAATCCCGTTATTAGTTCCGGGATCTGGACTCGAGGCATCGGAGAAAACGGTTCGATATTGAGCATACGAACCACCGGAACTGATTTGGATTTTCTGACCGACCCGATATCCGCCAGTAGGTGAAGCAGGAATGGGGTTCTGAGTTCTCAAGGAAACACCATATGAATTGGTGGAAGAAAATGACAGGGCATGACCGGAAACTGCGTATGACCCGGTTCCCCCATTATAAGAGATTAAAGTTGGGTTCCACCTGGTAGTATTGATACTGGATCCGTTGAAATCGTCAAAGAACAGGAACGTGGTATTCCCGTCACTGGCGGAGGGTGCTGAGGGGTTGCCGTAGTAGAGGTAGAGTTGGGTTCCGGTAGTGGGAATGGATGGGACTTTGACCCAGACGATGGCATAGGAAGACCCGGTCTCCTGGACCCAGTAGGAGAGGACGGTGTTGTCGGTGGTGGTGAACCGGATATCGCGGAAATCGGGTGTGACATTGGACCCGAGGTAGACGTTCTCGCCGGAGTCTGTGCCAGTTGTGTTCCAGAGCGTGAACCGGACCTGGTAGTCAGTCAGGTCACCGGACGGTGATCCGGCGATGGTATGGAGTTTGCGGCAGGACCAGCCGGGCAGGAACGGTGGCGGGTCGGTGACGGAAATATAGTTTGTCTTCTGGAGTGTGGAAGAACCGTAGGCGTTGGTGACGGTGAGAGTGACGGTATAGTTGCCTGCGGCCGAGTAAGTGTGCGTGGGGTTCTGGGTCGTGACATTGGGTGAAGAGTCACCGAAGTTCCACTGCCAGGATATGGGCGAGTTGGACGAGAGGTCGGTGAACTGGACGGTGAGGGGGTACTGGCCGGTCAGTGGTTTGGCAGAGAAGTTGGAAGTGGGGGGTACAGGATTGACTTCAAGATTGGTCCACCCTCCGTGCTGGGGTTCTTGAGAGGATGAGGCAGCAACGAATATGAAATTTGTGACGGATACAGTATTACCATAGACCCAGAAGCGGAGGTATCTCGACGAATCTGGAAGATTAGGTGCAGTATTGGAGAGAGAGAGCATCTGTGTATCGTCTTTGAATAACTGACCATTATCTGCAATGGTCCAGGAATAAACAGCCTGGTGGACAAAAGGCAGGGAGGCGGATGTACTGACAGAATTAACATTAAGAAAGATTCTGTTATCGTATTTCGAGAGGAAAATCCCGTTATTAGTTCCGGGATCTGGACTCGAGGCATCGGAGAAAACGGTTCGATATTGAGCATACGAACCACCGGAACTGATTTGGATTTTCTGACCGACCCGATATCCGCCAGTAGGTGAAGCAGGAATGGGGTTCTGAGTTCTCAAGGAAACACCATATGAATTGGTGGAAGAAAATGACAGGGCATGACCGGAAACTGCGTATGACCCGGTTCCCCCATTATAAGAGATTAAAGTTGGGTTCCACCTGGTAGTATTGATACTGGATCCGTTGAAATCGTCAAAGAACAGGAACGTGGTATTCCCGTCACTGGCGGAGGGTGCTGAGGGGTTGCCGTAGTAGAGGTAGAGTTGGGTTCCGGTAGTGGGAATGGATGGGACTTTGACCCAGACGATGGCATAGGAAGACCCGGTCTCCTGGACCCAGTAGGAGAGGACGGTGTTGTCGGTGGTGGTGAACCGGATATCGCGGAAATCCGACTGAACATCGGTGCCGAGGTACACGTCTCTGCCGTTGTCGGTACCGGTGGTCCTGTGGACGACGAACGGGACCTGGTAGTCGGTCAGGTCACCGGACGATGACCCGGCGATGGTATGGAGTTTGCGGGAGGACCAGCCGGGCAGGAACGGTGGCGGGTCGGTGACGGTGATGTAGTCAGTCTTCTGGAGGGTGGAACTCCCATAGGGGTTGCTCACGGTAAGTGCCACAGTGTAGGTCCCGGTCTCTGTATAGGTATGGACGGGGTTCTTCCCGGTGGCATTGGGAGAGCCGTCCCCGAAGTTCCACTGCCAGGATGTTGGGGAGTTGGACGAGAGGTCGGTGAACTGAACGGAAAGATTCCTGACCCCCTGTGCGGGAGTCGCCCTGAAATCCGCGACCGGATCCCTGCGTATATTACCGAATGCCTTGATGCAGGCATTGCTGTTGCTATACGATGCCGTAAGATCACTCCATGACGACCCATCTCGGCTGATGAAGCTTTGTCCCGCACTTGCGGTTGCAGCGCTCGAATAGCCGGAAATGCGTGTTTCGAATGCAATGGGGTATGTATACGCGGGGTTCGTGGTTTTCACAACAACGGAGAACTTTTGTCCCTGGTTGACAGTGACAGGGTCAATGGGGACTGTGTGGTAACCGGCATACTGCATGGTCCCCGAACAGCTGGCTCTCAGCGTCCCGCTTCGGGGCTGACCGGTGGTGGGGTCTGTGTAGACGTATATCTCGTATGATGAACCCGTCTCCGTGGTGTAGAATCCAACTGCATTGATGGACTGGGCAACCGGTGCAGTGAAGACATTCGCACTCCATGCGGATAGTGTCCCATACCCAAGGCTGGATATCCACCCCAGCGGGTCATACTGGTGGATATAGTCGTAATTCGTGACCGGTTCGGCGCTCTTGAAAACGGCAAGCTCCTCGTGTCCAAGGAACTTGTCGTAATA
>Ga0208940_1003597_pt1 | contig 12902 bp, 23 predicted proteins | sample AD_JPNNA6_MetaG_FD_184445 | JGI IMG/M metagenome (GOLD analysis project Ga0208940, IMG submission 184445) | Active sludge microbial communities of municipal wastewater-treating anaerobic digesters from Japan - AD_JPNNA6_MetaG (SPAdes) (version 2) | ecosystem: Engineered > Bioreactor > Anaerobic... | reverse complement strand
GTGGGGTCCTATCTACAACATGCGTCTTATCGCGCAGGAACCCTTCACCTGGACACCCATGGAGGGATATCTGCCATTCTGTAAATGAAAGAGGTGATTAACAACAGTGGAAGAATCCCTTGATGCCATCGGAACTATCAGCCTCGAGTCGCAATGTCTTTCGGATAACGTTGCTCATGTAACGAACGACGTTGACAATCTAACAACGTGCACAAAAAATAAATCGAGGAACAAGAGAGTAGGGATGGTGCGGCAGAAGACGCATTTCTCTGCCATCCCAATCCCTACTCCCCGAGTGTTCGGGCGGCACCCACTAACACACCGCCCTAAGCGGATCAGTTTAACGACTTGATCCACGTCGGAATGAGGGTTATTGACGGAAACCCCACTCAGAGCACCGGTATCCCTTCTTTTTTAAAGTTTCCCGGACACGAGGAAACTAATCTCCATTTTTGACAGTCCTGGAGATCTAGAGGACTGGCGCTTAGAGTCCGCACGACCAGATCCGGATACCATCTCAAGTTTCGGATGGCCCTCCGATCCGCCCATATACTACACTGGCATCATATATGGGTTTTTCGGCAGTACGCCGGGGTCAATGGTAGGTATCGCCAGTACTCACCTTGCTAGATGAGCCAACCCATACCATCAATGGTCCCGACGTTTGAGCCCGCCCCACAGAACACCAGCCATAATATACCCCCACGTTTCCGTGAGTGTGATATTAGTCTTAATGTCCCACAGGGAAGGCTTGTTTCACGCACTGGGCTCGCGCATGCGAACCACCCCCTTCCGCTGGGCAGTTTAACGTCATACCCAGGACGAAACGTGGCTTCCTTATATCTTGAGAAGATAGAGATACTTCGCAGCCTCCGCCAACTCGGCTGCCTTGGCTTCCGACATCATTGCGGCTTTCGCGAGATCCGCGACTCCCGCAGCATCCGCTGCCGCTCTCATAGCAGCTCGGGCTGCCTTCCATCGGCATTCAGCCGCCGCAACATTATCGGCTTGTTCCGACTTGGCTTGTTCCAACTCGGCCCAGGCTTCGGCCTCGATTGCCCACGCGGCGACTACCTCGGGAGCAGCGGCAGCTAAGATCGCCTTGTTGTTTAAAGCGGTGGCCTCGGCGGCTGCCGCTTCGGCGTTCATCGCGGCCTGTGCCGCGTCAAACAACGCCTCCTCCCCCTCTTCCGAAGGGGGAGGAGTGGGAACATGAAGATATGCAGCCGCGCGTTGTGCGGCCTTCATCCACCGCTTTGATCCCCGATCCGTGCCAAACATAATCGCCACATACCACTTCATTTTCCAATCCATCCCGATCACCCCCAATGAGTATACCCGGCGGGATTCCGAGCTGACTGGTATAAATGGGATCTCGGTGTCCGCGCCTAGTGCGGTTCCGAGCTCCCCTCCGGTCAGATAAGTGTAGTTTGATCCCCAAGTTCTGGAGACTTCCTCCCACACCCGTACCACCCATCGGCGATGTGTGGCCCGAGCTTCCCCGAGTCACACCTCGCCACGTCGAGCTCGCATATCCCATCCATAAGGGGTGGCGGTAGGCGAGCTCGACCCGCTCCCACACCATGGCTTCCGCCTCTTCCGTTGCGTCCTGGAGCTCGACCCACGTGGCGCGCTCCTGTTCACAAAACTCTGTGAAACGTCACGGTGCATCCCTCCTTTCCTCAACGATAGATGGGATGTCTTCGTGGTGCGAAGAAATGAATCCCATCTCGTATATAGAATACATATATATCAAAATAATTATCATTCGCCATGCGAAATCTGACACCACCGGTCCCACGCCACTGTATAAAAAAGTTCATTGACCATATCGGCGATTTCTTCTGAAGCGATGCAATCGCCAAGATTGCTCCCCTTCATAAAAATAACGACACCCTCATCGTATCCCAGTTCACGTGGATTACGGCTGTCATCTGGCATCAGATAAGCGCAGTACGGAAATGTCGGAGCATTTGCATTTGATGCAACCTCGCAAAACTTATCCACGCTAAGTCGTTTGAGAACTCCATCGGTTTCGTAAACACCATCAACCCAAGATTCTGCGGACTCGATGCATTCATTGATATCACATTCTGGCACGCCGAGTTCTTCCAATCGTTTCGTAACCAACTCTTTATCCAACAACACAATGTTCATATTAACACCATCCCTCGTGTCGAATTTTTTTTTGATGCGGAACAAACTATGAAATGAATCAGATGCACTGTGCTTATTGGGCATCTTCAAAAAAGGATGTGATTTTAGATGGCAACGGCGACAAACGCATCGACATCGTCCCACCGATGCCAGTTGTCGCCCTGGTTGGTGGGGTTGTCGATGCTAGGCATCCCCGCGACCCATCGGGGAGCATAAACCGGTCCGCGCCAGTTCATACCCCAACCGATATGTCGCGGGGAGAGATCAAACTTCGAGATCTGGGTATCCGGGAGCAGTCCCAACGATACGGACGAGCTCTCGAATACCCAGATCCCCCGCACTGGTGGAGGACAATGCCGGGCCATTTGCCGGCGAAACTGCTCCACCAGGTCGTCGTCGGGAGAAGCCGCCACTTTCTGGGCGACAAGCTTCTCCCGAATCTCCTCGGTGGTCCACTGCCGCGGGACCACCCCAAGGAGGCTGTCGCCGATGTGCCAAAACATCGACGCCATGTGGATCACCGCCTTTCTTCCGTTCGGGAGAGTGCGGTCTCCCACCGACGAAGGCAGATCAATTTCTCCTTCGCAATAGAATAATATATATATTATTTTGCGTCCCGCAATGAGCGGAAGTATGCAATGGCTCCCAGATACTCCTGAAAGTATTGAGATTCATGCACATACGTCTTCTTCACTTGTGCTTCAAACTCATCCACCGTCCCACTGAAACATCCACATACCAGCAAATCATCTTCTCCAATGTATGTCGTCGTCCCCTTCCGAGACCCGATTCCAACCACCTGAATGTACCGCTTATTAGTGAATGTCTCCGAAAGGGACGTTTGCGCCAAGCCAAACAGCGGAATGTTTGTCCCACGAACATCCACCCAGCACAAGACGATACCATGACCAAGATGAATACCATCGAGACGCGCTTTCGCAAGTTTTGAGCCTGTGAAGTCCACACCATCAAAATGTGCTCCTTCAAATGTTGCGTTGGTGAAATGCGCCCTCCGAGTAGTTGCTTCGGCAAGATTTACATATGTCATGTTCGCTCGGCGGAGTACTGCAGACTCGAGATTCGCATGATCAAAGTTTGCTCGAGATAGATTGGCTTCCTCAAATCGTGTGTTGTAGCAATGTGTTCTCACCATCTGAGCATTGGTGAAAATTGGGCATTGGAACATTGTGCATTTTCCAGCCATGCATTTGTGAGATCAGCATCTGAAAAGTATGCATGTTGTGATCCGACCCATCAAAGAATATATCCACCAATTTGCACCCACAAAAGAGTGCATATTGGAGGTTCATATTCTTGAGATTCATGCCTGATAGATCCATGCCAGAAAAATCAGCCCGGTTCCCGCCATCGAGATGTGTACACCATCGGCCGTGTGCCTCGACAACATCAATCAGTTCGGTGCTCGTCATTTCACACAACCTCCTGAATAGTCTAGTTGATGCTGTCACTCCTTCACCGGCGGACACAATGTATTTCGGATGCTTTTAAAGTAAACGACTGCTCCTTCATACATAAAAGCCAGATCCTTGTTCTTTGTGTACACCTTCTCCCTAATGTATGCGCTGAAGTCCGCCAACGTCCCTTCGTGGGTTCCGTAGAACACATAATCATCGTCCACACAATATGTGATGATAGTCTCTTCTGGTGGATCCATGTAAGTAGCGCAGTTCACCTGCACATACACTTTGTCCAGATTCGCGCCCGAGAGAATGGTGTTGTAGAACTTCGCTCCGGTCATACGATTCCCACGAAGCGTTGTTCTCCGGAAGTCGGTCTGCCTGAAAAATGCACCTTCGAAGTTTGAGTCTTCGAATGTGGACAGATGAGCATCAGTTGCGATGAACTTTGCATCACGAAAGTTGCAGTTCTTTGCATGGAGAAGTTGCATTGTTGATAGGCTCAACTCAGCATCTTGCATGTTGACGTTGTTCATGGAACAATGAACCAACGTCGCCCCCGTCAAATCTGCACCCGAGAAGTTTGCACCATCGAGATTCGCATCAGTGAAGTCCACAGTACAAAGTAATGCGTTCGTAAAGTCCGCATCACGTAGATCAGCATTACGCATATTCGACCCGCAGAAACGTGCTCGATGGGCACAAATCCGTGGCATCACCGCATCTTCGAAGTCTGCTTCTTGGATATATGCGTTTATAAAATGCGCATCCGATGCATCAATCCCCTTCAGCTGTCCGCGCAGAAAATATACATCGTCGAAATACGTTCGTTGACATTGAGCTCGATTCAACTTGATGCGATATCCCTGTACACCTGACAGATACCTACCCGACAAATCAACACCAGAGAGATCCGCCCATCCAAGATTTGCACGACATCCTTTCCCAGGATAGTCGCGATACAACTCGTGCTTCTTCAGAATCGTTTCCAGATCAATATTCCTTCGCATAGTTGCTTCACCATCCATTCGTTTTGAACATATTTGATCTTCGCTTGAATATGTCGTTGTGCGACATATCATACTCATCGTGCAATGGTATATGGATTATGTGTCATGATCTCTCGGTAGAGATCGTAGTGATTCATGTCGCTGAGAACCCAGTTGTCGCACTTAAGAGCATACTCGCATGGTTTCGACTCGCCATCGAGAGCTGATTGGTTCACCGCCATCCTTTCTCGATGGGATATTTCATCTCTTCGTCCTCCCATCGCAGTGCTTGTTCCTCGTCCTTGTCCTCCTCGCGAGTGGTCTGTTGCTCGGCCCAGGCCGCCACTTCGGTCTGCATAGCAAGCGTCCGCTCGTCCACTGGCACCACATTCGCTTTCCATCCAGTTCTCATCATCTCGCGCCCCTTTCATCGACACCCACGAGTTGCTGCCAATATCACCACACCAAAAAAATAACCGAGCCGTTTAACGTCATGCTCAGGACGATTCGTACTCATATCCCGAAGGGGTGGCCGCCATTAAGGTACATCTTCGTTCTCTCGATGATCTGTTCTTGTGCAACCGCCCGTCCTGGATACTCCAGGTGGTGCAGACACATCGAAAACAGCATCTCATCGTCGGGATACGCCACCGTGACGGGAGCCCGCCCAAACATTTTTGCAAACATTGCTCCCGCAAACATGTTCGCAAACAATTCGTGAATCCCCACCAGTTCGGCGTGCTTCAACCCAGTGCTCAAAAGCGCGCGCCGGATTATCCTGCGGGAGTTGATGCGGATCTTTGCATCGACCCCACACTGCCACCCCACTGACCGCCACGCGGCGACCATACCGCGGTCGAGCTGTGTGGCAATTGTGCCCAACCGCACACATGACCGTCGGGTCAGCATGTGGTCAAACCGGTGGTGGCCTAACTCATGAAACACCACCAACCAGTCGTCATCCGTGGGTCGGCCAAACACAAACCGCGCCGCGATTCCCATGGTGACCTCAATCATCACCATGGGAATATGGTGGTACCGTCCCACCAATCCCGGCGGGTTTCGACGGAATATCGACCACACCGACCATGTGATCGACTTCGCCGCGGGATGCACGGTGGTGACGATGTGGGCAAGTCGGGCGGCAAGCATCGCCCGGATGGCCTCATCCACCAGAAGCAGAACTATTGTGGTCCACAGTCCCAACATCGTCCCGATCGCCAGCTCCTCCGCCACCGTTCCCGACAACATTTCCATCATGTTTTTCACCTCCATGTGTTTGGTTCACATCCGTGAACCCAGGTGGACATGACAGCCACATGTTGGGTGTTCTCTCGAGTATCCACATCAAGTGTGGTTCCCGAGTACCCTCTCACAAAAAAAAGAAACGGGTAGCTTTAACATCCCAGCCCAGGATGTGTTTCCTCGGGATCTGAGGTGTTTCGCCTTCTCGTCCATCTCCTTGGGATCAGGTCGAACTCGGCGAGTGCCTCGGATCCTTGGATGGTGGCCACCACCCGCCACAAACGGATCGGTGTTCGCCGATCAATACACGTAAACACTAATATGATATATATATGAAACCATGATGCTTTCAATCAAAACATAGCATCTGGTGAGTGTCAATATCCGTCGTCCGACGTATTCAACAAATAAAAAATCTGGTCGAGTTTAACGTCCTGGTCAGGACGGTGGTTCATGGTTCGAGTTCGATGATTTCCACCTCACATTTCATCTCTTCGATCTGCTTGCGGTGTTTTTGTACCCACCGCGCCGCCTTCCGTCGCTGCCGCGGGGTGCCAATGTACATGCGGAGCGGTGGCATGTAATAGACTTTGCCATCCTCGTGGTCCGCCCACATGTACCCGTGTTCGGCGCCGAAGTCATCGAGGCCGCGGCGTTCCGCATCGATACCGTCCACCGTGGAAACCCACGAGGATCCATCCGCCGCTATCCAGTACATAGGCTCGGGCCACCGCCCGACCGTTTTCTCCCAGGCTTCCCAGGTGGATCCGGAGGCCTGGGCTTCCTCCGTCGCCGACCGACATACCGACCCGAGAAGCCGCACCACTTTCCCACAGACTGCCGCCAGTTTCGTCATGCCACAGTCCCCCCCCTTCCAGATTTGATGTTGCTGATTTTTGGGGTGCTCTTCTCACACCCCAAGAATGCTGAACACGAGGTACGCGAGCACATCGAATTTCCACAGCTCGCGTTCTGCCTCCCCACTAATGACGTGCGCCTGCATCCACTCTGTTTCGAGCAGATACTGACGCGCCGCCATTTCTGTAAGCAGTGTTCCAACCGCCGCCCCAACCGCGTAGAAAATCATGTGTTACCACCATCCTTCCCCAAAGCTGAGAGCATGGTGCTGCTCTACGTGAGGTGCCAGAAACCTGCTGGCCTCACTCGGCGCGTGTAGAGAGGCGCTTTTAGTTTAGCCGATAATATAATATATATGAAAAATTAATTAGTTGATCTTCATATGTTAACAAAAATTAACCGCCTGATCCCACGGGCAGATTTAACGTCCCTGCCCAAGACGACACATGTAAAAGGATGGACGCGGGGAGCATACGCTCAAACCCGTCGATCAGTCCATCCTTTTACTTCCCATCCGGCGTCGCCTCGGATGAGACCCTCCAGTGTGGGAGGGTATTCCAAGTACCGCCCGTCAGGCCTTGCGGCCTAACGCCGCCGCCAGAGCTGCCTTGTCCTCCACACGGAGGTTCGGCAGCCCGGCGGCGACTGCGGGCGGCACCTCGATGAACCGCCGCCGCAGGGCCGGGGTGTTCCGACCCTTCCGCACCAGCCGGTAAAGCAGCTGGACTCCGGATAGGTCGAGAACCCCCTTCTGCAATGGGGCATGAAATGCCCCCTTTGCAGAAAGGACCCGCGCCGCCACGCCCCATGTGGGCGACGTGAACAGCGCGAAGGTCCTGCCCTCCGCGGCGTCGCGGAGGTACCCGAACGCCACAGTCCCGCGGAATTCTAGCCCGGTGGCTGTATATACCACTCGAGCCGGAATCCCGCGGCCGACCGTGACGCCGAGGCGCGTGGGGACGTCTCCCCACGATTCCGAGTCCCCCTGGCCGTCGCCAGGGAGGTCGCTGTCGGAGTCGGACGCCTTTCGGTCGTATAGTTTCCCGACCTCCAGGACGCCCGACAGCGACCGGGTCTGAACCGCCGCAGAGCGCAACACACCGCCAAAATGCGCGGTGATGTTGTGTTCGAGGCTCAGACCCGGTAGGTTGGCGAACCACGCGGAACTCTTCGTCCAATTAAGGACGAAGAGTATCCGCCGGACCACCTGATCCTCCCAGGCCTGAGCCTCTGCGGCGGCGGACCCGCCACTGCCGCACCTCGCCGCCTCGACTGCGAGGCGAACAAGTAAAGAGAGGTGCACTCCGAACATATGCCCACGAAAGGATGGGGATCACACCATCATGTTGCCACCCATATATGACACCGAACGTGTGGTACAGAAACAAACTACCACGGAGGATTATGAAAATCCACGTCCAAAGGATCTGAAGCAACTGTTCGCACAAGGAGCCATCCGACTTCCAAAGAACGGTATTGATACACTTGTGTTCTGGGATTCGTTTGAGTCCCCGGCTACTGATCGATACAAATGCATCCCCTCACTCAAGTACCTTGTGGACAAGGGTGATCTCACAAAGGAAGAGATGGATGAGATTTCTAAAGGCATGTCGAATGGTGTGTATATGATCCCCTTTGGAAACAATGTGTTTCACTATGACCTGGAAACATCGTTTGGGAAAACATACAAGCATATTGCTCTTCCCATCAACAAAGAAATGACTGATTGTCGGGTGTCTGTGATCTATGGCGGGCGTCGGTTGAATAATGTGCCGTGGAGTTACATTCGAGGGGATAAGTTTGCGGAGCACTGTCAGAACTTCATCGACATCACCAACGGCATGTATGCAAAAGATCCGAAGAATGTGCAATCTCAAATCTACCAAGTGCTTCCTTATGTGGTGGTGCATACATATTCGTTGTCGATTAAATGAAAAAATAATATGGGAGAGATATATGTCGGTACATCTCTCCCACGACAATCAGTTCGCACACGCGATGCTTTGCCATCGCTGATATGCTGATGTATACAAGAGTTCGTTCACCAAATCAGCAATCTCTTCACGAGCCATACAATCCCATCCAGGATCATCCAACCGTGTGTGGATCATTGTGCCCACATTATATTCCTGATCTTTCGGATCGGGATCGCCTTCCGTCCAACATGAACATCCTGGAAAGCTCGGTGTGGTATCCATGTCAGCTGACAGAAGTCACGCATTGTTATGCGACGGAGTGTACGATTGTTTCTACTAGCAATGATATCGACCCAACCCTCCGCAGCATCGATGCAGAGATTGATCTCCGAAGTGGGCACACCAAGGTCGGTGAGTTTAGCAATCAGTTCGTCTTCTTTGGACAGAAATGTTTTCGTCATTCGCGTCGCCTCCTTGCGCTCACATGAGTGTATCGAGCAATCCATACTCCAACAATGCAACCGCAAACTAAACCCCACACTGTCCACCACATCGACGTCATCACATCGACTCCTCTCTATGAAAGAACTTTCTGTGTTAAAAGAACAAACTATGAAGTATCACTCGCAACAATCAAAGGATGTGACCATACAATGGCAGTGCAAATGCTTCTTGGTCTTGAGAATGGTGTACGTCGTGTGATGCCCATGGTGGATACAAGTAGTGGTACACAAGACGCACAAAGCGTTGTTCTTCTTGATAGTACAGGAAAGCTTAATGTAACTCTACTTCCTCCTGGATCGGGTGGATCCGCTACACTCACACTCGACCGGGAGTTCTTTGAAATCACTGCACAAGACCTCACCAATGGGTACATCACATTGACTTATGAGATCTATGGGGAAGTTGATGCCACCGAGGTTCAAATCCGAAACGGGTTGTGTATGTTTTATGAGGATGATTTTGTTGTGGCCGCGGATGGCGAGGGTAAGATGAATCGCATCACGTGGACGGATCGTGGGATGGCGGATACCCTGGTGGTGGGCGATAAGATCTGCGTCAAGTACATGCGGAGTGCTTGAACATATTAACAGAGGTACATGCAATCCCAATTCACTGTTCTGGAGGCGATGGTTCATGGGCCATTTCAATATGCGGTACATCAAGCTTGGTACAAGCTCTCACGAACTCAACATTGATGCCATTCCTGATGGTGCACAGCGACATGCCCTCACACAGGGCGAACAGACCATCGTGGGTATCAAGGTATTTGAATCTCTTCCCGTGGCAATGGGTGAGCCCACAACTGGATCTCAACTCACACCAAAATCGTGGGTGGCTGCGGTGACAGTTCAACGAACAACAAAAACAATGACACTATACGTGAACTCTGGAGCCACATACATCAGTACAAAAGGCGAGATGATTGGCGCGGGAAACGACACCACTGGGACGGGTACTCTGGATACACCCTATGCATCGATTCAGAAAGCCATCAATATGCTTCCGAAGTATCTGGAGCACGATGTCACCATCATAGTTTGTGGCATGCCACATCGCGATATGTGTGGACACCAAACGGAACTGATGGCATCTGTTTCGCTTCTGGAAGCGCGAGTACAACAATTCGTGTGGAAACACCCACGGGAAAAAACACAGTTGTATCTGTATCGGGCAAATCAGTGACCATCACACCAAAGAAGGATGGTGATACTATTAATTCGATTTGTGCACTCATCAACGCACATACATCAGCAACAACTCTCATGAGTGCGATGGGTGTGGGCGACACAACAACAAAAATGACCACGTCTCTTGGAACGACATCACTTGTGGGTGGCGAAGTTCGTATATATGATCCCGTGACTGTAGCTGGGTTTTCTGGTACGGGATCGTTCATCATTCGGTCTGATACAGATGATGCAAAATGGGATCGAAATCTTGGTACCATCATATCCACAGCTACATCAAACGGGGTGTTGTTTCACAACAACAATATGCGCATATCTCTTAAATCTATCACTGTGGAGTACACGGGATCGACCAGCACACTTTCGGGTATCCAGATCACCACATCTCCATATGTTGATATGACATGTATGACCATCTCTGGTGGCTAGTATTCTGGCATCAATGCGATGTATGGTGGAAATGTCACCGCGGCGGGCACATCAATCTCAGGATGTGCCGCCGCGGTGAGAGCTAATGATGTATCACACATCGTGGTATCAAACTGTTTTGGTGGCGGTAATGTGCAAGCATATGTGGCCATAAGTGGTCAGATCACCCGCTACGGAACTCCAGGAATCAGTGGGACAACATCTGATTCAAAATCACTAGGTGGACAAATTTGGATATGAGGAGATTAGCATGAGTACATTTGAAACCAAATGGATTTCAGTGCCGTCAGGAAGCCCGGCGGGACAGCTCCTAGAAGTTGGTCCTCTGGGAAACAACATCATTGTGGGATCAAAAAATGTGTCGGCTCTTACAGAAGCCACCGATGTAGCTCGGGGCCTTGTCGAGCTCGCCACCATCGCAGAAACCCAGGCAGGAACGGACACCACCAGAGCTGTGACCCCTGCGTCCTTGCATAGGAAACAGTGGAAAACATATCTCGCGCAACATTTTCAACGCCTCGGCACGGAAACGCGTGTGTATTCGCTTGTATCTTTGGGTTCTGGTGTTGTACTCGCGGGAACAGCCCCGAGCGGGAAGATATACAAATCGACGGACTCTGGCGCTACGTGGACGGAGATCCAGCGCCTCGGCACGGAAACGAGTGTGTATTCGCTTGTATCTTTGGGTTCTGGTGCTGTACTCGCGGGGACACACCCGACGGGGAAGGTATACAAATCGACGGACAGCGGAGCTACGTGGACGGAGATTCAGCGCCTCGGCACGGAAACGTATGTGTATTCGTTGGTATCTTTGGGTTCTGGTGTTGTGCTTGCTGGGACACGCCCGACGGGGAAGATCTACAAATCAACGGACAGCGGCGCTACGTGGACGGAGATCCAACGCCTCGGCACGGAAACGGATGTGTATTCGCTTGTATCTTTGGGTTCTGGTGTTGTACTCGCGGGGACATCCCCGACGGGGAAGATTTTCAAATCGACGGACAGCGGAGCTACGTGGACGGAGATCCAGCGACTTGGCTCTGAAACGTATGTGCGTTCACTTGTATCGCTGGGTTCTGGTGTTGTACTTGCTGGGACATACCCGACGGGGAAGGTCTACAAATCGACGGACAGCGGAGCTACGTGGACGGAGATCCAGCGACTTGGCTCTGAAGCGTATGTGCCTTCGCTTGTATCTTTGGGTTCTGGTGTTGTGCTTGCCGGGACATACCCGACGGGGAAGATTTTCAAATCAACGGACTCTGGAGCTACTTGGACGGAGATTCAGCAACTCGGCACGGAAACGTATGTGTATTCGCTTGTATCGCTGGGTTCTGGTGTTGTGCTTGCTGGGACAGCCGAGACGGGTAGTGTGTTTCGGTTGCAGGAGGTGACAATATCATGGTGATCGCGCTGACTGGATGGTGCCGCGACCGATACCCCACCGTCGCGTCCGCGATGCTGATTGAGGCGGGACTGACTCCGGTAGGCGGAGTGTTCCGGTACGACGGGTTTGAACCGCATGAAGATATTTCGGAGGCGCAGACCGCCGCGATCAGCGGGTATTTTGCGCCGATGACATTGGACGAGGCGAAGATCGCGAAGATCGCGGAGATCGCGGCGGCGCGATTTGCGGCGGAGACGGGCGGAATTGTCGTCGGCGGGGCGGAGATCCGCACGGACCGCGAGTCGCAGGCCATGATCACGGGTGCTGCGCTCAAGGCGATGCAGGACGAGGCATACGTATGCAAGTGGAAGACGGAGGCTGGATTCGTGGAGATGACGTCTCCACAGATACTGGCCGTTGCGGACGCCGTGAGGGCGCATGTGCAGAGCTGTTTTGACCATGAGGCGGATCTCGTCGCGCTGATCGACGCGGCGGGAACTCTGGAGGACCTGGAGGCCGTCACATGGTGAGGACGTGCAAAACCTGCTCCAGGCGCACGGACCGGGCCACGGTGATGAAGTGCTCCCTGGGGATCGACGGCGACCCGGGAGTGGACCTCGAGCACGGGTGTTACTGGTACGAGGGTGCGGAGACGCCCCCTCCTCGTTTGTCGGATATTGCGTTCCAGCATCTCGGGAGGTGCGAAAATTGATTCAAGCAGTTCTCATCCTGGGGGCCGTTCTGGCCCCCTTTGCCATCCATGAGGCTGGGCACTGGGCCATCGCGAAAGCAAACGGCATCCCTCTTGTGTG
>Ga0208940_1003589_pt1 | contig 12923 bp, 11 predicted proteins | sample AD_JPNNA6_MetaG_FD_184445 | JGI IMG/M metagenome (GOLD analysis project Ga0208940, IMG submission 184445) | Active sludge microbial communities of municipal wastewater-treating anaerobic digesters from Japan - AD_JPNNA6_MetaG (SPAdes) (version 2) | ecosystem: Engineered > Bioreactor > Anaerobic... | reverse complement strand
AATTATGTTACAATACCTTGCGAAAAAATTGAGGAGGTAATTTATGATTAGTGTTTCTATTCCCGGCTGGGGCGATCTCGATATAGAATACCTTGTTACAGATTACAACGGGACATGCGCCTTTGACGGAAAACTCAAGGATGGTGTAAAAGAGATGCTTGAAAAGGTCTCGAGATATACAAAGGTGTTTATCATTACTGCCGACACTTACGACAATATAGACAACGAAACCGATATATTAGGATTCAAGGTGTTGAAGGTAAAAAAGGAAAACAGCGGCGCTGAAAAGGCCAAGATAGTCAGGGAACTCGGGCCTGAAAAGGTTGTAGCGATAGGAAATGGCGCAAACGATGCCCTTATGTTAAGAGAGGCTGCGTTAGGAATCTGTGTTTTTGGCGAAGAAGGCTGTGCAAATGCGCTTTTAAAAGAGGCGGATATCTTTGTAACAGACATCCTCTATGCAATAAGCATTATCCTTCACCCTGAAAGATTAATAGCTACTTTGAGAGACTAAAAAAAAGCGGTCAGAGATATGGGATTCAAATAAAATCAACTTGATTCTCGGAATCCTTAAGCCCCGAACCCTATTTTGTGGACTTTATTATGTTTGTTAATTTCATAAAAAATATTGTTGGAACCAAGAACGAAAGGGAACTGAAAAAGATCCAGCCCATCGTGGAAGAGGCAAAGACATACGAAGAGACATTAAAGACGCTTTCGGATTATGAGTTAAGCCAATATACCCCGCGTTTCAAAGAGAGGATAGAAAACGGAGAAGAACTCGACTCCATCATGCCTGAGGCGTTTGCGTTAGTCAGGGAGGCTGCCCGGAGAACCATAGGGATGAGGCACTTTGACGTTCAGTTAATAGGAGGTGTCATACTCCATCATGGAAAAATCGCCGAGATGGCAACAGGCGAAGGCAAGACGCTTGTAGCAACATTGCCTGTATATCTCAATGCATTAGGAGGCCTTGGCGTCCACGTAGTTACCGTAAACGACTACCTTGCAAAGAGGGATTCCGAATGGATGGGGCCGGTCTATAAATTTCTCGGGCTTACAGTCGGTGTTATTCTGAACCCTCTTGACGATTACGAGCGAAAAAAGGCATATGCATGTGATATAACCTACGGGACGAACAATGAATTCGGATTCGATTACTTAAGAGATAACATGAAATATTCACTCGATGAGTGCGTGCAAAGGGAATTTAACTATGCAATCGTAGACGAAGTGGATAGCATTCTAATAGATGAAGCAAGAACGCCTCTTATTATCTCAGGCCCTGCCGAAGAGTCCACAGACAAGTACTATAAAATCAACAAACTCGTCCATCAATTGAAAAAAGAGAAGGACTTTATCGTGGACGAGAAGGCAAGGACCGCCTATCTTACAGAAGAAGGCGTTGCAAAGATCGAGAATATCATTAAGGTGGATAACCTATATGACCCTAAATACGTCGACTTGCTGCATCACATAAATCAGGCATTGAAGGCACACCACCTCTTCAAAAGGGATGTAGATTACATAGTGAAGGATGGTAAGGTCATTATTGTCGATGAGTTCACCGGAAGACTGATGGATGGCAGGCGCTTCAGCGACGGGCTTCATCAGGCGCTTGAAGCTGCTGAAAATGTCAAGATCGAGCGTGAAAACCAGACGCTTGCCACCGTGACATTCCAGAATTATTTCAGGATGTACAAAAAATTGGCAGGCATGACAGGAACTGCAGATACAGAGGCAGTGGAGTTCAAGAAGATATACAATCTCGATGTCGTGGTAACCCCTACAAACAAACCTCTTATAAGGGCAAACTATTCGGATGTGATATACAGAACTGAAAAGGAAAAATTAAGGGCTGTCATAAACGAAATTGAAGAACTTTATAAAAAAGGCCGTCCAGTGCTTGTTGGAACGCTGTCTATAGATAAATCAGAGAAGGTTTCGGACATGCTGAAGAGAAGAGGTGTTCAGCATCACATACTCAATGCAAAAAATCATGAGCGAGAAGCAGAAATCGTGGCACAGGCAGGAAGGAGCAAGGCGGTTACCATATCTACAAACATGGCAGGCAGGGGAACAGACATTCTGCTTGGCGGTAATCCAGAATTCCTTGCCTTAAGCATGTGTAAAGGCCAAAAAGGCTCTGCTGAGTTTGATAAAGCGCTTGAAGAGGCAAAAAGGATATGCGCAAAGGACAAGGAAGAGGTTATAAGCCTTGGGGGACTTCACATACTTGGCACCGAAAGACATGAATCGAGAAGAATTGACAATCAGTTAAGAGGAAGGGCGGGCAGGCAAGGCGACCCAGGTTCATCGAGATTTTATGTTTGTCTCGAAGATGAGATCATGAGGTTGTTCGGCTCTGACAAGGTCTCGCCGATGCTTGCAAAACTTGGTATGAAAGAGGATATGCCTATCGAACATCCATTTATAACAAAGGCGATCGAAAATGCGCAGACAAGGGTCGAGGGGCACAATTTTGAAATAAGAAAATATCTCCTCGAATATGATAATGTGATGAACAAACAACGTGAAACGATTTACGGCATGAGAAGACAACTCATGAGTAACGAAAACGTATCAGATCAAATATATGATATGATCGAGGAGATATGTGAGGGTTTCGTGGATGAATATGCACCTGAAAAGGTCTATCCTGAAGAATGGGAACTCAACTCGCTGAAAAACAGGGTCTTCGAAACATTTTTCTTCCATATCAATTTTGACTCTATTGACTTTAAGACCATCACAAAACAGGGACTTCTCGAGATGGTAAAAGACAGCGCGTTTCAGACTTACCACAAGAAGGAGGCTGATTTTGGTGAACAAGAATTCAGGGCATTGGAGCGCTTCATATCGTTGAATTCGCTCGATACACACTGGAAAGAGCACCTGCTTGCACTTGACCACTTGAAAGAAGGGATTGGATTGCGCGGATACGGGCAAAAAGACCCCTTAAGGGAATACCAGAAGGAAAGTTTCGAGCTTTTCCTCGATATGCTCGAACAGTCAAAACTTGATACAGTGAGAAAACTTTATGCGGTTCAGCCTGCCAGGGAAGAATTGACCCGTGATGAGCCTGTTATGTTCTTCAACAAAACGGATGAGGCATTATCCATGCAGAAGGATAAAAAGATAGGTAGAAATGACCCATGCCCATGTGGAAGCGGAAAAAAATATAAAAAATGTTGTGGCCGGTAAAGTTGTTCACAACTAACAACAAAGAGAAAAGGGTCCAGGGTTCAATATCCGATATTCGATGTACGGCTTTTTGGGTTTGAGGCGAAAAGGCATTGCGAATATAGAAACGAGGTAGTCGTAAAATATAGCCCGTGTGGAGGTTATCATGATTAACGGTATTATGTTTGCTGGATATGCATCCGGCATAAAGGCAGCAGGGCTTGATCTGGGACTCGCAGTTTTCAAAGAACCCATGAATTGCCTGTCGCTTTATACACGCAACAAAATCAAGGCAGCGCACATCATACATGATAAAACGATAGAGGCGAACCCGGTAAGGGCGCTGCTCGTTAACAGCGGATGTGCAAACGCATGCACAGGAAAGGACGGCATCTCGGATCTGAAGGTAATTGCAGGTGAACTTTCAAACATCATAGGTGTCAATGATAATGAAATCCTTTTCGCATCAACCGGTGTAATAGGAAAGAGATTGCCAACAAACAAACTCATCGGCGCCCTACCGGGGCTATGTAAAAATCTCAAAGGCAATGGTATTGAATCGTTTGCACAGTCAATCATGACGACAGATACATATCCCAAGATAGTCAGTGAAACAGTGAAGGGAAAAAAGACGTACAGCATCATAGGGGTAGCAAAAGGCGCAGGCATGATAAATCCTTTGTTTGCCACGATGCTTTCTTTTGTTTTTACCGATTACCCTGTTTCGCCTTCAAAGATAAGACACACATTCGCAAAGGCTGGCAAAGAGACGTTCGAGCGCATAACAGTGGATGGTGAATGCAGCACCAACGATACTATTATGTTGTTTACAAAAACAAGTGACGAAGACATGGTCGGGCTCATTGATTTTGAAGAAAAGCTGTATTATGTCATGAAGGAACTATCTCTTATGATTGTAAGAGACGGGGAAGGCGCTACAAGGGTCATACACATAACCGTCATGGGTGCAAAGAAAAAGGAGTATGCGGAAAGGATTGCGAGAAGGATAGCGATATCACCACTTACAAAAACTGCTTTCTTTGGGTGCGACCCCAACTGGGGAAGGATAGTATCAGCAGCAGGTGATGCAGATGTGCCGCTTCAACCCTCAAAAATAGAGATTACCTTGCAGGGAAGACCACTTGTAAAAAGTAGTGTTGAAGTGCCGTTTGACGAACAGGAAATGAAAAGACTGATGAACAAAAAGGAGATAGAGCTTATCGTAGACCTCCACGACGGAAGGGCATCATTCGACATATACACCACAGACCTCACTTATGATTATATCAAGATAAATGCATCATACAGGAGTTGACCGATAGTAAAAAAACGATGTTCAGAAGGTTGGATGTATAGTACCTCCAATTACCCAGCCTTCTGAAAAGTCCTTCAGTTGATAAAAAAGTCCCTCACGGTATTTGCAATGTACGCCTTCTCGGCAGCTTTCAATTCTGGGTAAACCGGAAGGGCAAGGCTGGTAAGCGACGCCTTTTCTGCCACTGGACAGGAACCCTTTTTATAACCAAGAAAAGAAAAACAATCCTGAAGATGCAAAGGCACAGGATAATATATGCCCGTTTGAATCCCTCTTTCTTTCAGAAAGCCCTGAAGGTCATCTCTTTTATCGGTGCGAATTACATACTGATGGACAATATGTGAACCGTCATTCCCAACATTTGGAACCACTATTGGAAGCCCTTTGAATTTTTTGTTGTAATACCTTGCATTCTCAATTCGTTTTCTGTTCCAAAAATCAAGGTGGGGAAACTTCGCTACAAGCGCACATGCCTTTATTTCATCGAGACGGCTGTTAAACCCGATCATTTCATGATGGTAAGGGGTATTACCCATACCGTGCACCCTTAGTTTTTTTACCTTATCACCTAAATCATCCCTTTTTGTAAGCACCATGCCGCCTTCCCCGATACCCCCTAAGTTCTTTGTCGGATAAAAACTGGTTGCTGCTATATCCCCAAAGCTACCCGACATCTCCCCATCTTGACGGGCACCAAGTGACTGTGCCATGTCTTCGACTACAGGGATATTATGTTTTCTGGCTATCTTCAGTACTTCATTCATATTACACAATTTTCCAAAAAGATGAACAACAACAATTGCCTTTGTTTTCGGCGTTATTGCGTCTTCCAGAAGTGAAGCGTCTATGTTGAGGTTCTGCTCTTCGACATCCACAAAAACCGGTCTGGCGCCGATCAGAACAATTGAACTGGCGGTCGAAAAAAACGTATAAGGGGTCGTTATAACCTCGTCTCCGCTTTTTATGTCAAGGGCCATCAATGAGAGTATAAGCGCATCCGTGCCGTTTGCGCATGAGATCGCATGGGGTACGCCTGAATATTTTGCTATAGTATCTTCAAGCGTACTGCAATACTCTCCAAGGATAAGCCTCTGCTCTGTCAGAATTTCCTGAAGGCCTTTAAAAACATCCTTTTTTACCTTTTTAAACTGTGCCTTCAGATTAATTACCGGAATATTCATTCTATACACCTCTTTCGATTAAATTTGCAAAATATACAACATCCTGATTCCAAATTCCAAATAAATTCAATAACAAAATTCCAAACACATATTTAAACAGAAACCTGACCACTTGAACCCTTTTTCCGGTTTCTCTTGTTTTTCTGGTTTTTCTGGTTTTCTTGTTTTCTTGTTTTTGCTAAACATCCATCCTTCTAACCCTCTAACCTTCTGCCTGGTTTCTCTGGTTTCTCTTGTTTCTTTGGTTTTTCTGGTTTCTCTTGTTTCTCTGGTTTATTGGGTTTTCCACTTGAATCCTCGAATCCTTGAATCCTTGAATCCTTCGCTTTTCCGACTCCTTGAATCCTTCGTTTTTCCGACTCCTTGAATCCTTCGCTTCTCGAATCCTTCGCTTTTTCCAACTCTCAGTCGGAATATTTTTTGTTACTATCTTTTTTTTCGAGTTTAAGCTTGCAAAAAAGAATTGATATTTTGGAAGGTTTGGTTATTGATTTAAGTCCACATCAATCTGTTTAGGTTCGAGTTCGCGGCGTGCATAATCGATATGTATACGTTCCTTTATAAAAAAATCATACAACGTCTTGTCAATATGGCCATTTTTTACCATAAAATCCATAATTTTAAGCACTTCAGAGAGGGTCTTACCTTTTTTGTAAGGTCTGTCCTTTGCAGTCAAGGCCTCAAATATGTCTGCAAGACTAAGTATCCGTGATTGTAAAGATATCTGTTCACCTTTCAATCCAAGCGGATAACCCGAACCATCCGGCCTTTCATGGTGAGATGCAGCATAGGTGGGAATATTTCGCAGCTTTTTTGGAAATGGCAGTTCTGAAAGCATCTTGTATGTCACCATTGCATGATTATTAACTATACACCTTTCTTCCTCTGTCAAGGTGCCGCTCTGAATACTCAGATTATATACTTCATTATCTGTAAGGAAATTTGATTCCTCTCCGTTATAGACCCACTTTCTCTGTGCTATAGTCTTCAGCCTTTCTATATCGTCTCTATCCATAAATTCAGTGCCGATATTGGATGTCATAAGAAAATTCATATCGTTTTCGAGCATTTTGTTGAAATTATCATTATTTGCATCCATATTTGCATCCATTTGCACGGGGTTATTGCCTGCGGAAATCCGAGACTTCAAAAGCTCGATCTCCCGATCTCTTTTCAACACCTCAAAACGTGTCTTGAGAAGTTCTATTCTGTCACATATGGTCTCGAGTTTCGTTGACTTATCAACAACATACTCAGGAGTTGTAACCTTACCCACATCATGGAGCCATGCAGCGATTCGTATCTCTCGCATCTGGTCTTCGTTGAAAAAGACATCTGCAAAGGGACCTTCTTTCGTTTTATTGATCCTTGTCGCTATTTCAATGGTCAGCTCAGCAACCCTACTCACATGACCTCCAGTATAAGGGGATTTTTCATCGATAGCGATAGCGATTGTAGTGATGAAGGATTCCAAAAGGTTTTCAAGGTCACGGATAAGGCTGTTATTGGTAAGAGCCACTGCCGCTTGGGAGGCAAGAGACTCTGTCATCTGCTGGCTTTCATCAGAAAACGGGATCGTCTCCTTTGTCAAAGGGTCCATTGCATTCAACAGTTGAAGTACACCTATGATATCATGTTCATGATTTCTCATAGGTATAACAAGCATGGATTTGGAACGGTACCCGGTTGTAGCGTCAAACTTCCTTGTACCCTCGAAATTAAATCCATCTGCATCATACACATCAGGGATATTGACTATTTCTCCTGATATTGCCGCACAGGCTGAGACATTTGAATAGTTTGGAGTACCGTCGGGATTTTTCATTTTGACCGGTTTCCAGTTTATCTCACCGCTTGTACCACCCATTTTTATTTTCAGGCTTTCGTTCTGGACGATCACAAAACGTAATTCCTCTTCGTCATCCGACATAATATACAGAGTCCCGCCGTCTGCATGTGTGAATTTCCTCGCCTCTTCAACGATCATCTCAAACAACCTTTCGATATTTCTTTCAGCAGACAGCGCAACACCTATCTGGATCAGTTTCCTGATATGTTCGAACTGATTCTCTGTAAATTCCCTCACATCAAAAACGATTCTATTTAAAAGAGCGTTGATCTGCTCATTGTTTGTAAAATTTATATGGCCTTTTATGATCTTTTTTTCCATAAAATATTGAATCCTGTTTCCTATTATAACATTAAGATTATTTCGTGCAATAAAAATATTGAAAAGATTATTAAAAGTTTTTAATTTTTCTCTTGACAACATTTGTATACACTGCTATAAAATTAAAAATCTTTAATAAAGGAGGTGGGGTTGGCTTTACCAATCAAGAACAAAATCAAAAAGGAGGCAAGAATGAAAAAGTTTCTTGTAGTAATGCTTGCGCTGTTTCTTGCAATTCCTGCAATCACATACGCAGGTAGCGTGACAAGCAAGTATGATGTAACAATCGGTGGTTATGTAAAATTCGATTTGGGCTGGTCAAACCAGAACAACGGTCCCGACTATATTACTGCAGCAAGGGAATCCATAAGAGGCAACCAGAACAGACTCGATGAGTACGGCAACACATACATGTATGCCGGTGAGACAAGGGTAAACATGCTTGTAAAAGGTCCTGATGCATGGGGCGCAAAGACAAGCGCATTCATCGAAGGCGACTTCAGGAACTCAGCAGCTTCTGGAGCTAGCGGTGTCATGACACTGCGTCATGCATTCATGAAGTTCGACTGGGCACAGGACAGCTTGATCTTTGGCCAGACATGGAATGAATGGGGCATGATTTTTTCAGTACCCACCCTTGCATTCAACGAGCTCGTTGATGTAAACAAGGGTTTCAGACAGCCTCAGATCAGATGGACCCACACATTCAATAAGAACTTCTCTTTCTTTTTAGGTGTGTATTCACAGTATAATACAATGACCGTCGGCAATGCACAAAACGATGCAGGGCGCGGTCTTATGCCTCATTATATGGGCGAATTGACATGGAAAACTGATTCATGTGGAAAGATAGGCCCCTATATGACCCAGTTTTCATTCGGTGGTTTCTACGGTCAGGAAAAATTCACTTATACATCTGACAATAGAACATGGAGCGATGAAAAGGTCAACACTTGGATGATGGCATTAAAGGGCTTTGTACCGATCATCCCAGAGAAGAAAGGCAACAAGGCAGGTTCATTCGCATTAACAGGTGCAGCATTCTATGGCCAGATTTCAGCAAATTCACCTGAAATGTCACCATATGGAATGACAGTTGCAACAGGAATAGCAGGAGCAACAGATAGGGCTCCTCATGTTCCAACAACATACGGTGGATGGGGCGGTCTGACATATTACTTCACAGACTCTGTCTATATTACAGGTGTTTATTCAACACGTACAAACAACTTTGACTATAAAAATACCCTCGCAACCGCAGCTTCTGTCAGAAACAACCAGGCATATATCGGCAACCTGATTTGGGACGTGAACCCTGCAGTAAGGTTCGGTCTTGAATATTCAAGGGTTGTTACAGGTTGGGGACATTTTGCAGCTAGTGATGGCGCTACCGCAGCAGGCGTTGTTGGCGCTGGTGGAAAATCAGACAATGTAAGATTTGCCGCTTGGTATTTCTTCTAAGATCCGACAACACAGCATTACAATTAAAAAAGGGAGGCTTTCGCCTCCCTTTTTTTCAATCATCATCTTTTTTGAAATCATATAACTTCAAGTGCCTCCGGCTTGTAGAGTATGTTGAGTGAGTAGAGTTTTTTCACTTCTCTTCTCGATTTTTCGCTAACCCTCTAACCCTCCAACCTTCTAATCTTCTGCTTGGTTTCTCTTGTTTATTGGGTTTTTTGCTACACCTCTAACCCTCCAACCCTCCAACCTTCTGCCTTTTTCACTTGAATCCTTGAATCCTTGACTCCTTGAACCCTTCTCTTCTCGATTTTTCGCTAACCCTCTAACCCTCCAACCTTCTAATCTTCTGTCTTTCTCCACTCGACCCCTTGACCCCTTGACTCCTTGAATCCTTTCTTTTCCAAATCCTCGAACCCTTCGCTATATTATGAGATTGTTCGTTTTCAATATTAATTATGCAAATAATTTTATTTAAACCTACGGTACAATATGGTAAATATTTATCCACGCGCCGAAGTGGTGGAACAGGCAGACGCGCCGGACTCAAAATCCGGTGGGGGCAACTCCGTGCGGGTTCGATTCCCGCCTTCGGCACCACCAAGTCAAGATATTTTCCTTGTGTCTATCCGCTATATAAACACCTTCCTGGGCAGACTAATTGAATACGCCGAAAATATTGCATAAACAACAAAAAAGCTATATCCTAAAGTGGCGTAGATAAATCCCCTTTTGAGACCATATACCCATCCATTCTCTGGACGCTGAAGAACTATACTGGATAATATTTTCATGGCAATCTCAATGTATTTAGTGTTTACAAAAGCAACAAAAAGATGCAACTCTTCAAAACAATGTGACGGCATTTAAAAAAGGGGAAGACATAAAACAAGTAAATAATGGAGAACTTATGGTAGTTAAAATACTTTTCGACAATAAAAGAATTGATCCCATTTATCATGCAGGATGGGGTGTATCATTTCTTATTGGTAACAATATTCTTTTCGATACAGGTGAAAATGCTGCACATCTCTTCAGCAATATGTATCAGGCAGGTGTAAACATTCAAGATATCAGTACTGTGGTAATTTCTCATGAACACTTCGATCACATGGGAGGTCTTTGGGATATGTTGCGTCAAAAACAAAAAATAGATATTTATATATGTCCCAGTTTCAGCAAAGGCTTTAAGAATAAGGCAAAAACGTACAACTGCAACATAATTGAAGTCAGCCATTTTACAGAAATTACAAAAAATATCTATACAACCGGTGAAATAGGCGGATTTTACGGTTTTGACGGTTTTGCCGAACAATCATTGGTAATTAATACCAAAAAAGGCCTTACAATCATAACAGGATGCGCCCATCCTGGCATAGTCAGAATTGTAGAACATGTTAAAGATCATATTAAAGGCAATATTCATCTGGTTATAGGGGGTTTCCATCTTCTCAATGAATCGCCTTACAGGATAATGCAAATTATTGAAGAACTGATACAACTGGGTGTAACCAATATTGGCCCCTGTCATTGCACAGGGAAACTTGCCGAAAGATATTTCAGGGATTTTTACAGAGACCACTATGTCGATGTATTTGCAGGACAAACAATCGAGATATAATATTGAAATAAAAATGAATAATGATATAACCCAGAGGTATTGCAGCCTCCCGGGCAGCAAAAACTCAACCCAACGTTAAAGACAAGGCATATCAGGCCTCCATACCCTGATGTTGAAAAATTCCATCCTTAAAGATCGACCTTGTTTTCTATTGGAATATGCCTCAATAGATGGAAAAGATGTCGGCAGGAAAATATTTAGCACACAAGATTAAATAAATTGGTGGAGCTGAAGGGGATTGAACCCTCGACACCTTGACTGCCAGTCAAGTACTCTCCCATCTGAGCTACAGCCCCACTGGTATTTTTATAACAGTAAGTTTTTAGATTGTCAAATTATTTTGTTATCCAAACAATACCCTGATAGCTTATCGCAAAAGGGTTTATTGGTGTATATCTTTGAGCAGGCGTTTCTTTATCTTACCCGAGGCAGTTTTTGGGAGTTTATCAACGAACTCAAATATTTTTGGGATTTTGTACCTTCCCAGTTTACCCTCCAAATAACCTGTTATTTCAGGTGATTGCATGGCCTGACCTTCCCTTAGAACAACGAAGGCCTTTCCTACCTCTCCCCATTTTTCGCTGGGTATACCAACAACAGCAGCATCGAGTATCTTTGGGTGCGAAAGCAATATGTGTTCAATCTCTGCTGGATAAACATTTTCTCCACCACTGATAAACATATCCTTTTTTCTATCAACGATGTAAACAAATCCATCTTCATCCATTATTGCGAGATCACCCGTGTGTAGCCATCCATCCTTGATTACTTCTCTTGTGAGGTCAGGGCGCCTCCAGTATCCGTTCATCACTATTGGACCCCTTACAACAACCTCACCCACCGTGCCAGCCGCCACAGACCTTCCCTTCTCATCCACAATCCTGATATCACCATGCATAACAGGACTGCCAACTGAGCCCATCTTCTCTTCTGCCCTTTCTATGGGAAGCCAAAAAAGTGTAGATGCCTCAGTAAGTCCATATATTTGCGACACAAGTAATCCCTTGTCTTTAAGCAACCTCAAAAGGGATACTGACACCCTTTCGCCTCCGGTAAAGGCACACTTTATGGAGCTAAAATCAAACTGGCTTATGTCACATTCGTTCAAAATAAAATTGTAAACAGTCGCTGGTAGTTCAAGAATTGTTACATTGAATCTTTGAATTGTTTCAAGGATTTCAACTGGGCTAAAACGTTTTTTTATAATGACGGTTCCGCCTTTATACATAACAGGTGCCATCTCAACTATAAGCCCGCCTGAATGAAAAAGCGGCCTTGCCACAATCAATCTGTCGTTTCTTGAAAGGTCAAAATATTGACTTGCATTCAACACATTGAAAAAGGTCTTCCTATGCGAAAGCACAACACCTTTTGGCAAACCCGTCGTACCTGAGGTATACATCAAAATATGTGGGTCGTCTTCTCCTGAGAAGACAGGCGTTATAGGCTCTGTATCTGGATATACATTAACGGACGATTGGTAGTCGGTTGCCCACGAAATGCTATCTTTATTTTTAGACACCCCACCGATGGAGCATGAAATGCAGTTGCTGATACGTATCTTCTTCCTTAGTTTTTCTGCGTTTTCAAGAAAGCTATCCTCGAATATAATAAAATCAGTGCCACTATCCTGCATTATGAATTCGAGTTCGGGGATAGCAAGCCTCCAGTTCAGAGGCACAAGAATACCGCCAATTTTTGACAATGCAAAGAATATCTCGATATACTCCAGACAATTCCTGAGAAGTACACCTACCCTGTCACCCTTTTTAATGCCTCTGTCAAGCAATAAATTTGACAACTTGTTGATACGGCTGTTCAGTTGAGCGTATGTAAACGGGTTTCCATTCGATATAACCGCTACCTTTGATGACTGTATCAATGCCCATTTTGAAATCCATGACCCAACGTTTATCATATTATTACGAGTTGTTGTCACCCTTGTGTCTCATTAATTTGTATACAATATTTTGAATAAAAATGAAAGTGGAA
>Ga0208940_1003577_pt1 | contig 12950 bp, 10 predicted proteins | sample AD_JPNNA6_MetaG_FD_184445 | JGI IMG/M metagenome (GOLD analysis project Ga0208940, IMG submission 184445) | Active sludge microbial communities of municipal wastewater-treating anaerobic digesters from Japan - AD_JPNNA6_MetaG (SPAdes) (version 2) | ecosystem: Engineered > Bioreactor > Anaerobic... | reverse complement strand
CGCTGCTGCCGCCTGGACTTCGAGAACGACCGCCTCGCCCGGCAGGACGCCCTCAAGCCCTGGCAGATGCGGTACGCCTCCATCCAGAACGTGACGCTCAACCTGCCTCGCCTGGGCTATCTCGCCGGAGGCGACGACGCGAACCTCTTCTCGCTCATCTCGGAGCGCATGGAACTCGTCGCAAGGGCCCACGCCCAGAAGCGGCAGTTCATCGAAAGGCTGCTTTCCCTCGGCGACGGCGGCCCCCTGGCGCTGCTGTCCATGGACTGCGAGGGCTCGCCCTACCTGAGACTGGAGCGGGCCACCCATCTGATCGGCGTGGTGGGGCTCAACGAGCTCGTGCAGGCACACCGGGGACTCCAGCTCCACGAAAGCGAAAAGGCGCTCGAGCTCGGCCTCAACGTCCTCGACCACATCCGGAAGGTGGCGTCCAGGCTCGGCAGGAAGCACAACCTGCGGTTCATTCTCGAACAGAGCCCCGCCGAAAGCACCGCCTACCGGTTCGCCCGGCTCGACCTCAAGTATCACTCTCCCCTGTCGGGGCGCTTCGTGCGGGGCGGCATCGCGCGGGGCGAGCTCTATTACACCAACTCGACCCAGTTCAACATCGCCGCGAAGGTCGACCCGTTTCCCCGGATCGCGAGCGAGGGGCTCTTTCATCCTGTCATCGAGGGCAATGCGGTCTCGTCGGTCTGGCTTGGCGAATCCAGACCGCCGGCCGAGGCGCTCGCCCGGTTCGTGGAAAGAGTGTTTCGGGAAACGACCGGCAGTCAGATCGTCTTTTCGCCCGAGTTCACCGTATGCCCCGCCTGCCGGCAGACGATCCGGGGCATCAAGCCGTCCTGCCCCGACTGCGGATCGACTCGCGTGGAGGGGATCACCCGCGTCGGCGGGTACCTGACGCACACGTCCCGCCTGAACCGCGGGAAGATCGCCGAGCTTCGGGACACGCACCGCACCGAGTCCCTCCGGTGAAAGCCGTTCTATTCGTTTCACCACTTTCCCACGCCGATGCCCCTCTGTAATCGAAGTTAGGAAGTCATGAAGATCCCGGATCCAGCGATAAGAAGCCGGTCGCTTCAGTTCAAGGGTCATTGCGAGCACCCGCAGGGTGCGCGGCAATCTTTCACGAACGGCGAGATCGCCACGCTCCGCTCGCGATGACGCGGGCTTATCGCTGGATCCGGGAAGATAGGAAGTTCGGAAAAGAATGGAAATGGAGATTTATCCTATTATCTCCCCGGGTTTTCTTGACATCGCCGGGGCCGATGCCTAAATTGCAGGGCGAAGACGCTGAGGGCTCCGGGCGTCAGGGAACAAATCCTTTTTAAATCGGTATCATAAGGGCGGCCTCCCCCCGGGCCAAGGCGGGGAGACGCTCCGGTTTCCATAAGGGGTTCCGGATGGAGAACATCGACGATATCATCAGGCGAATCTTCCGTGAGAGCATCCAGATCAAGGAGGCCTTCCTCCGGGACAACGTCGAGAAGATCGCCCGCGTCGTCGATTCGATCACCGAGGCCCTCAAAAAGGGCAACAAGGTCCTCCTCTTCGGAAACGGCGGAAGCGCGGCGGATGCCCAGCACATCGCGGGAGAATTCGTGAACCGCTTCCTGATCGAGCGGCCGCCCCTGCCGGCCATCGCCCTGACAACGGACACATCGGTCCTCACGAGCATCGGCAACGACTACGATTTCGCAGACGTCTTCTCCAAGCAGATCCGGGCCCTCGGGCAGGAAGGCGATATCGCGTGGGGGTTCAGCACCAGCGGCGGCTCCCCGAATGTCATCCGGGCCCTCGAGGCGGCCAAAAAGATGGGGCTTGTCACGATCGGATTCACGGGACGCGACGGCGGCGCGGTGGGAATGGTTTCGGACTACCACATCAACGTGCCCTCCAACGTCACCCCCCGCGTACAGGAGGTTCACATCGTCGTGTCGCACGCGATCTGTGAACTGGTGGACTGGCGGCTTTTCCAGCGACCCGATCACCGATAGCATCTCAACAGGAAGACCAGTCGGACATGGGCAACAGATCGAGGCACAAAAAAGAACACGGGGCCGTACCGGCCGACACGCCGGATGTCGCGCTCGGCGAGACTGCAGCGGAGACAACGGTCCCGGGGCGCGAGCCGGAGGAGGATCTTCGCGCGCGCCTCGAAGCCAGGGAAAAGGAGGCTGCGGATAACTACGACCGCTACCTGCGGGCCGCGGCGGAGCTGGACAACTACCGCAAACGGGCGGCCCGGGACAGGGAAGACTCGATCAAGTACGGCAACGAGAAACTGATCAAGGACATCCTCCCCATCCTGGACAGCCTGGATCGGGCGCTCCACCAGGCATCGGATCTGTCGGCCCGGAACAACTTCGAGGCCTTCCAGCAGGGTCTCGAGCTGATCCACACGCAGATCCTGGGCTGCCTGGAGAGACACGGGGTGGCGAAGATCGCGGCCAGGGGCGAGGAGTTCGACCCGGAGAAACACCAGGCCCTCATGCAGGTGGAGACGCCGGGGATGGCGAGCAACCGGGTCGTCGACGAATATGAGAGCGGGTACACGCTGCACGGAAGGTTGCTGAGGCCTTCCAAGGTATCCGTTTCGAAAAACGTCTCACGGGACACTGAGGGGCAGTAACCCAGCACTTCGTGCAGTACAGGAGGTTTCAGCATCATGGGAAAAGTGATCGGAATCGATTTGGGCACAACGAACTCCTGCGTGGCCGTCATGGAAGGCGGTGACCCCGCCGTCATCGCGAACCAGGAAGGCAGCAGGACGACGCCGTCGATGGTGGCCTTTACCGACAAGGGGGAGCGGCTCGTGGGTCAGTCCGCCAAGCGGCAGGCCGTCACCAACCCCGAGAATACCGTCTACGCCATCAAGCGGCTCATCGGCAGGAAGTTTACCGCCCGGGAAGTCCAGTACGACAAGGGAATCGTTGCCTTCAAGATCACTGAAGCCCCCAACGGCGATGCCCAGATCACCATCCGGGACCGCAGCTACAGCCCGGCGGAGATCTCGGCCTTCGTCCTCATGAAGATGAAGCAGACCGCCGAGGATTACCTGGGGGAGAAGGTGACCGATGCCGTCATCACCGTCCCCGCCTACTTCGACGACTCGCAGCGCCAGGCCACAAAGGACGCCGGCAAGATCGCCGGTCTCAACGTCCTGCGCATCATCAACGAGCCGACGGCGGCCTCGCTCGCCTACGGTCTCGACAAGAAGAAGGACGAGAAGATCGCCGTCTTCGACCTGGGCGGCGGGACCTTCGACATCTCCATCCTGGAGCTGGGTGAGGGCGTCTTCGAAGTGAAGTCCACCAACGGCGACACCCACCTGGGCGGCGAGGATTTCGACCAGCGCCTGATGGATTACATCTGCGACGAGTTCCAGAAGGAGCAGGGCATCAACCTCCGCAAGGACCGCATGGCCCTGCAGCGCATCAAGGAAGCCGCAGAAAAGGCGAAGATGGAGCTCTCGACGGCCATGGAGACGGACATCAACCTGCCCTTCATCACGGCCGATGCCTCCGGTCCCAAACACCTCCTGATGAAGCTCACCCGGGCCAAGCTCGAGGCGCTGGTGGAGGAGCTCATCCAGAAACTCGTGCCCCCCTGCCAGACGGCCCTCAAGGACGCCGGGCTTTCCCCCAAGGAGATCGACGAGGTGATCCTCGTGGGCGGCATGACCCGGATGCCGCGCGTCCAGCAGAAGGTGCGCGAGATCTTCGGGAAGGAGCCCCACCGGGGCGTCAATCCCGACGAGGTCGTGGCCGTGGGCGCCGCCATCCAGGCGGGCGTGCTGGCCGGCGAGGTGAAGGACGTGCTGCTGCTGGACGTCACGCCCCTCTCCCTGGGGATCGAGACGCTGGGCGGCGTGCACACGAAGCTCATCGAGAAGAACACGACGATCCCGACCCGCAAGAGCCAGACCTTTTCCACGGCGGCCGACAATCAGCCCGCCGTGAGTATCCACGTGCTCCAGGGCGAGCGGGCCATGGCGGCGGACAACAAGACCCTCGGACGCTTCGAGCTCGTGGGGATCCCGCCGGCGCCGCGCGGGGTGCCGCAGATCGAGGTCACCTTCGACATTGACGCCAACGGCATCGTCCACGTCTCGGCCAAGGATCTCGGCACCGGCAAGGAGCAGAGCATCCGGATCACCGCCTCGAGCGGCCTCTCCAAGGAGGAGATCGACAAGCTCGTGCGCGAGGCCGAGTCCCACGTGGAGGACGACAGGCGCAAGAAGGACCTCATCGAGGCCCGCAACCAGGCCGATTCCCTCGTCTACCAGATCGAGAAGAACATCAAGGAGTTCGGCGACAAGATCGACGCCTCGGAAAAGACGAAGATCGAAGAGCACGTGGCCAGGGTCAAGAAGGCCATGGAGGGCGACGACGCGGGGGCCATCCGCAGCGCCCAGGATGAACTCGCCCGGGCCTCCCACAAACTCGCCGAGGCCATGTACGCCAAGACGGCGGGCGAGCAGCCCGGGGCGGGACCCGGCGCAGGTCCCGAGGCCGGACCCAAGGCGGGAGGCGGCAAGAAGGACGACAACGTCGTCGACGCCGAGTTCGAGGAAAACAAGTAGAATTCCGCGACGCCATGAGCCCGGTGCTCCCAGTGAGTACCGGGCTTTTTGCCGTCAGGCAGACCATCGTGCCCGGGCAGAGGGATCAAGGCGAAAGCCCCGGGAAAAGGGATCGGTTGAAATCGTCCTGCGAAAGGGTATATAGGTCAGGACGGATCGATGGACCCCTGTGACGGAACGCAGGACCCCATGAAAAAGACCTTGTCCGCGCTATTTCTCGTTTCGATGGCCCTGGTGTGCGCCTCCACGGCAGCGGCCCAGACCGGGCCGGGCGGCGAGCCGCCCGTCATCGGGGCGCTGCTGCCGCTGACGGGAAAGCAGGCGGCCCTGGGGAGCCGCACCCTCGACGGGATCATCTCGGGGCTGGGCCTCTTTGACGGGAAGCGGGCGGTGGCCGTCCTTCGCATCGAAAACTACGAGGGCAGACCGGAACAGGTCGCCCGGGCCGTGGAGAAGCTCGCCGCCGAGCCCGGTGTAATGGCGATCATCGGTCCCCCCGAAGCCGGCGTCGCGCCGGCAGCCGCCGAGGCGGCCCAGGCGGCGCAGATCCCCCTTCTCGTCCTGGGGCCCGTTGACCTGCCCGGGGGCTCGCGGGACTTTGTCTTCAGCGAGGTACGCTCCGACAGGAGGGAAGCCATGGCCCTCGCCTCCTATGCCGTCAAAGACCTGGGCCTGTCCCGCCTCGCGATCTTCCATCCGGACAATGCCTACGGAACGTCCATGGCCGGCGCGTTCCGGGAGGAAGCGCTTCGCCTGGGCGCCAGGGTCCGCCGCGTTCAGGCCTACAGGACGGATCAGACCGACTTCTCCGCCGAGATCCGCAAGCTGGCCGCCTTCAGGAATCCGCGGCCCCCGGCAAAGAAGAGAGGGGCCGAAGCGGCGAAGCCCGCCCCTCCCCCCGCGCTCGATTTCGATGCCCTCTACATTCCGGACGCCTTTTCGAGGCTGCAGATGATCCTCCCGCAGCTCTCGTTCCACGACGTCCGGGGAGTCCAGCTTCTCGGCACGTCGCTCTGGTATTCCCCGGAGGGGATCCGCAGGGAGGCGGACTTCTTCGAAGGGGCGATCCTGACGGCTCCCTTCTTCGCCGAGAGCGACAAGCCGGCCGTGAGGGATTTCGCGGACACCATCTTCGGGGCCACGGGGCGGGAACCCGATTACCGCGAGGCCCTCGCCTTCGACACGGCCAGGATGCTCGGGGAAGCCCTCCGGGACCGAAACACCAGGGACCGAAGATCGCTGCTGGTCCGCCTGAAGCAGATCGAAGCCTTCGAGGGTGTCACGGGCCGGGTGAGCGTTTCCAGGACAGGGGAGATGCAGCGGCGGCCGTTCATCCTGAAGGTGGAGGGAAAGAACATTGTGGATATCACCCCGGCATACTGACAGGGGCCGGGGAAGGAGCACAGAAGGACTTTCATGCGATTCTTGCTGACCAACGATGACGGGATCTACGCGCGCGGGTTGAGCGCGCTGTATCAGGAACTGTCGAAGGACGCCGAGTGCATCGTGGTGGCCCCCGAGGTGGAGCAGAGCGCCGTGGGGCACGCGATCACGATCTCGCGGCCGCTCATGGTTCGCCAGGCCCGGAAGAACGGGCAGTTCATGGGCTGGGCCGTGACGGGGACACCGGCGGACTGCGTCAAGATCGGCCTGCGGGAACTCTCGGACAAACCCGTGGATCTCGTCGTCTCGGGCATCAACCTCGGGGCCAACGTGGGCATCAACGTGCTGTATTCCGGGACCGTCTCGGCCGCGACGGAAGGCGCGATTCTGGGGGTCCCCTCCATCGCCATCTCGCTGGGCACGCACAGCCGGAACGCGGACTTCGGCTTCGCCGCGCGCTTTGCCCGGAAGATCGCCCGCTTCATGCTCGAGCACAACCCCAACCGCCGCGTCCCCCTGAACGTGAACATCCCGGCCGTGCCGGAAAAGGACGTCAAGGGGATTACCGTCACCCGGCAGGGACAGGCCAGGCTCATGGAGCAGTTCGAGAAGCGGGTCGATCCGCGGGAGAACGTATACTACTGGCTTGCGGGGGAGACGCAGATCACGGACGCGGAAGACAACGGGACCGATTTCCTCGCTCTGCGCAACGGCATGATTTCCATCACGCCCATCTACTACGACATGACCCGGTATGACGTTCTGGACGAACTGAGGGGAACCATCGGGAAACTCACGCCCTGAGAACCGCAGGCCCCCCATTCGGCAGGCCCGGGGCGCAAAAAGTCCCGGGGCAGGAGAGAATCCTCCTGCCTTTCCCTCTTTGAAAAAGGGAGGGATTTTTCAACGGGTCAGCAGGACCGGAATCCGGCTCTTGCGGACGACGTGGGATGTCGTGCTCCCGAGCAGGAGCTCCTTGAAGCGGCTGTGCCCGTGGGTCCCCATCAGCATCAGCTCCACGGCCCCTTCGTCGATAAACTTGAGGATCTCCTTTTCCTCTTTCCCCCCGAGAACGATGGTGTCCCTGTCGATGAGATAATCCTCCAGGGCCGACTCCGCCTTCGCGCTCAGATCAGCCGAGAGCTTGGCCTGGTCCGTCACGATGAGAACCGTCAGCGGCCAGTGCGTCTTGTCGGAGAGTTCGGCGGCGATCTTCAGGGCGCGCTCGGCGGGGGGGCTGCCGTCGAAGGCGACGGCCATGCTCTCGATCTCGACGAATTTCGCCGGCGTCACCAGGACGGGCTTGCCGGCCTTCCGCACCACCGCCTCGGCCGTGGAGCCCAGCAGCACGCTGCGGCTCAGGGGGTAGTGTTCGCCCCGCTGGGCCAGCAGGATGAGGTCGGCGCCCTGGCCTTCGCGGATGATCTCCTCGTCGATGATCCCCGTGACCCTCTTGACATCGGACTCGAGCCCCTGGTTTTCGCAGCGCGCGCGGAATTCGCGCAGGATGTTGTCGGCCCGGGCCTCGAGGGCCTTTTCGATGACGGAGAAGAATTCCGGGCCCGGAGACAGGCTCGCGGCACTGCAGATGTCGTTGAGAACGGGTCCCTGGAGCACCTTGATGTCGACCACGTGCAGGCCCGTCAGGCGGGCATCGAGCCTCCTGGCGATGTAGATCCCGTATTCGAGAGCCGCTTTGCTGTAGTCGGACCCGTCCGTCGGGATCAGGATGCCCCGGAACATCAGCCGTCCTCCTCGTCCTCGTCATTCTCGATGCCCGCGGTCTTCGGCCTCGCGCCGTCCCCGGTCTTCTTCTCGAAGTCTCCCAGTTTCCGGAGCATCCGGTCGAACTCGTTTTCGTCGAGGTCCTCGTCGCCCTGTCCGACAGCGAGGGCCGCGGCCGTCCCGGCGGCAAGGAGCGTGTGGGCGCCGACCGTCTTTCCGCCCTTGAAGGTCGCCTGCTCCAGGAGCCTCCCGTCCCGGTCAAAGGCGGCGTAGGGCCCCTCCCTCCTGTCGCCGCGAAAGGTTCCCTTCTCGCGGGTCTGCCCGTTCTTGTAATAGGAGGCGTAATCCCCCTCGAGCTTCCCGTCCCGGAAGGTCTCCTGCTCCTTGAGCCGGCCGTTGCGGTAGTACAGAAGATACTCGCCCTCGAGCCTGCCGTCCGGGTTGTAGTACTCCCTCTCCCGGAGCTGGCCCGTCTCGTAGTAGGACGTGTACTCGCCGACGAACTTATCCTTCTCGAAGGTGCATTTCTCGCGGATCCTGCCGTCGCGATAGTAGGATGTGGCCTCCCCGTGCCGCTGTCCGTCCTTGAAGGACATCCGCACGAGGAGCTGGCCGTTCTCGTAGTAGGATTCGTAGATCCCGTTGAGCTTTCCCTTGAGGTAGTTTCGCCTCTCGCGGAGCTTTCCCTTGCTGTAATGGGAGAGGTGCTCCCCGTCCCTGCGTTTCGGGGCAAAGAGATCCCAGTTCATGGCCGGCCGATTCGCTTCCTCGAGGATGTTGACGTTGGTTGGCCGCAGGGCACGCTTAAATGCAGAAGGTAAGAAGGTTTGAGGGTAAGAGGGTCGGAAAGGCCGAGATCATACATCGACTGTCGGCTTCTCCAACCTTCTCACCCTCTTACCCTCTCACCTTCGCTCTTGCCACGATGGATCGTCGAATGGGGCCCCGCCGCTACAGTCCCAGTTCCTGGCGTATCTTCTCCACGGGAAAGAACACGGCGTCCTGGCCCTTGAGCCCCCTGCGCAGGGCCCGCTCGTTCTGGTTTTCGAACTCCTTGAGAAGGTCGATGAGCCGCCGTTTTCCCTCGGGGGTCTTCACGGCCTCCCGCGGGGTGATGTTGCCGATGGCGGAGATCTTCTCGTCGATCCAGTTGTCAAACTGCCGCGCCACGGTCTCGCGGCCGGTCGACCCCCCTTCCGGGGAGCCGGACCCCCTTTCCTGGGAAGCCGGTTCGGACGGCCTCTCGACGCTCTTGTGGATGGTTGTCCGGTAGGCGATGACCCCTGCGAACATCCTGTCCAGGATGGCATGAAGGGTTTCGGCCCGTTTGGCCGACGTGCACTGGACCACGAGGGAGTCCCGCTTCAGGAACAGGACGCCCGGGGCACTCTGGAGAGGCCCCTGCGCCCCCTCACGCTGCAGCCAGTAGAAACGAAGCACCTTGGCGGGCAGGGAAGAGCCGGGCTTGCGAGGCTCCGGCGCGGCGAACACGGGAGAGCGTTCGATGATCCTGACAAAGGCGTCGTAATCGTCCACCCGGTACAGGAGGCTCGTCAGGGAGGACTTGTCCGCCTCTGGGTCGGCCGGCGTCTCGGGCCTTTCGACGTTGCGCACGGCATTCTCGACAAGGGCGCATATCTCAGCCGAGGCCCGTTTCAGGTAATCGCGGAAGTTCCGGTAGTTCTCCCTCTCCTCGTTGTAGATCTCGAGCAGGTTCTGCTCGATGAAACGCCTGAGTCTCTGGGGGATGACGGTGATGGGCATGCCCCCGAGAAGCTGGCGGCCGCGGATCTCGATGAGGCCGCCGTAGAGCAGATCCCACTTGCAGAGCGTCTTTGCGGCGGACGGCTCCACGAGGGTGAACACCCGGTCGGCAAAGATGTCCCGGATCTCGGCTCCCTTGCCCGGTTCGACCCGCTGGACCTCGTACACGCTCAGGACGGAACGGGAATAGCTCTGCAGGATCTCCCGCTCCAGCGCGGAGAGCTGGTTTTTCCTGCGGTCCAGGTACAGCTCGGGGAAGGTCTTGTCGTACTCGTCCGTGACAAAGTGCAGCGAATACCAGGAGAGGAACCTGGAGAACTCCTCCTCGCTCTGGAAGTTGTCGTAGAGCTCGTCTTCGTCTTCGCCGTAAACGCCGCGCCCCTCGAAGTACTCGTAGAGGGCGAGTTCGTACTCCTCGTAAAACCGGTCGGAATTGGAAAAGCGGGTGAGCCGGTAATGGAGATCGGAAATGATCCTCCGGCAGCGGGCGAGATCATAGTCGATGACCCGGGCAACCCGGCTTTCCGATGAGTCGTCCTGCCCGGCGGAAGAACCCCCGCGATCAACCGTTGACATGTCTGAGTGACCTCCTATCGCAATCGAACATAAAGCCCGGACCGCACCCCCTTTACGAGGAACTCCTCAAGGCAAAACCCGGGGCTCTACATCCTGATATGACAGACCCCCTTTCGTATTGGTTTCATATCATGGATGCTTGAAGACTAGCGCATTTCGACAGGCCTGTCGAGGAAAAAAAGATCATCCATTTCTTGTTGAATAACAAATGGTTATGAGATGTAGGGCGGGCTTTTTTCTCCCGCTCGGAGGGCTGTTCGCAAGACAAAAAAAGGCAGGGGGCGGGCCTGTTCAGGCCCCCGGTCGCATGCCGGGCCGAGCGGGATGATCCCGGTCGGGAAACGATCTACGACAGGGCCGTATGGGTCACGGAAATCAGCAGGCTGCCCACCAGAAAAAACCAGAATAACCAGTACATCGTCTTTCGCTTCAACTGCCGATCCTCGATTCCGACCCATCCGCGCCGGGCTGGCGCCTGCGCCGCAGTCATGGGTCTTGCGTCTTCTTTCATACATCGGATGACGGAGACGAATCTTGAGGCCGGGCCGTGCGATTTCGGCCACCCGGCTGCCTCGATGAGCCGGAGCGGGGGAACGCCCAGGACGGCAAACCGGGCCCTGCCGGGCGCCCGGCTGAAAAGCGGCACCGAACGGGGCCTGCCGCCTTCGAAAACGGCGCCGCAGGGTCTATTTCCCGCGATACCGCTTGTATTTCATGCCCATTCCCGTCGGGGTGGTGAGGGTCAGTTCCCCCTTCGTCACGGCATACCCCCACGTCAGGGGCGCGCCGCTTTTCATTTGAATCTCCATCCGGGCCTTGTCGAGGATGCGAAAACTTCCGGGATAGGCGACCTTCTCCACGGCGCTGAAAAAGGAAACCGTGCCGTCGTCGAAGAACTCGATCGTGTCGCCCCCCTGCGCATCGCGCCGCCATTTGCCGAGCAGCATCTCCCTGGCGTGCATGCGGACAGCCTCCGCCTCATCCGGTACGGACACCGCCGCAGGAGGCGAAACGTCGGCCTGTGGAACTGCAGGCTCCCGGGGCCTTGCGGTCTCTTCCGGCACAAGGCCGGCACACCCGATCGCAAAGGGAAACAGGATCAGGCTGAGGACCGCCCGGGTTCTGAAATGACCCATCAGCGTCGCCTCTCTTTCCGGTGCGGGCTTTCCCCGCGCCTTTTTCCGCATTTGTCTCACGCCTCGACACGCTCTGCAAGCCGGTATTCGTCGTAGCGGTCGATGAGGCGGTCCAGATACCGGGAGTTCATCTGCCTCGAGGCGAGCGCCCGCTTCACGGGGGGCAGCTTCAGGATGGCCCCCAGGATGGACGCCATGATCCGGTGGCTTCGAAGCGCATGGGTGTCGAAGATCAGGTTCTGCAGTTTCCCCCTCTCCACGGCCATGAGCAGCAGCCTGCGTGCCGAGTCGACGGGCGTGATCACCCGCTCGGGGCGGCGCTCAAGGGCCATGGCACCCGCCTTGCAGTTCCGGACGCACACGCCGCAGCCCAGGCAGGCGTCCCCGTCGACGAGGGCCTTCCTCTTCGTGCGTTTCTTCGGGTCCGCGGCGGAGACGAGGGCCACCGCCCCGATGGGGCAGACGTCGACGCACCGGCCGCAGCCCGTGCACGCATCCCCGTCCACGACGGGCAGGAAGTTGGTTGTGTGAACGGGGTGCAGGTGGGCGAACTTGCGGGCGGCGGTCATGGCCTCGCAGCAGCAGCCGCAGCAGTTGCAGATAAAGCTCACCCGGCGCTGGACGTTCTCGCCGAACTGGACGAGATTGTTCTCGTAGGCCCGTTCCAGGAGTCCCATGCACTCCGACACCGTCACGGGGCGGACGATCCCGTGGCGGATGAGGGAGTCGGCGGCGCGGTTGAAGGTCATGCAGATATCCATGGGGGCGTCGCAGGCCTTTCCCAGGTGCCCCATCTTGTGCCGGCAGTAGCACATGGCGATCCCGATGTGGGAGGCCGTCTCGATGATGCGGCTGGCGCGCTCGTAGTCCAGGACGTAAAGCCCGCTGTCGGCGGGCAGCGCCGGCTCATGGACGAGGGCCCGCCCCAGCTGGGTCTCGCCTGCCACGAAGAGGGCCTTGATGAAGTCCTCCTCCACGTTGATGTACTGGTAGTACAGCTCGCTCAGGGCCTTCTGGTCCAGGTCGGCTCTCAGGCGCATCATTGAGAACTCGAAGAAGCCCGCCATCGGCGGCGGCAGGATGTAGACCCGGTTGCCGTTCTCCTCGATGTCCAGAAGGACGCCCCGGCCGGCAAGGCCGGCCAGAATTGCCTCGGCCTGCCTTTCCCCCGTCTTCCAGACCGCCGCGGCCTTCCGCGCGTCGAAGGGCCGGATGGGCAGAAGGGAAACGAGCCCCGCCTCTTTCTCCGAGAAAAGCATCCGGAGAATCCCGTGGAGAAGCTCCGAGGGCGGGGCCCCCTGAGGAAACAGGTTGATGCGCTCCACGAGACGGTGATAGGCATTCTTGAGATGCTGATGGGCCATGTTCGTCATCCCACTGGCCGGGTTCTTCAAGCCAGGCTTACTGTCGGATTCTCTTTTATCAGTTTACCAGAAGCCCAAGACCGTTGACAACCCCGTCGCCTCAGCCCGTCGCACGCATGACCCGAATCCGACAGTTTCCCTTCCGGGATTCTTCAAGCTCGAAGTCCGTGAAGTCAGGAACCTCTCTTCCGCTCTTCCTGACGTCCTGAGGTCCGAAGCGCATGGCGTCCAATCCCAACAGGGCGTCCAACGACGTTGCCGCTGTTGACAGAACCCCCGCTTTCCCGATAAGAGGACCTCAGCGAAAAAGAGGAAGGGATTGCGGGGATTGCCGTCGCTTTCGGACAGACTGAAGAGCCTCCGGGCAGGACTCCACACCGCCATGCGCAAGGACCGAGTCGCCCTGCTCCGGGAACT
>Ga0208940_1003569_pt1 | contig 12976 bp, 8 predicted proteins | sample AD_JPNNA6_MetaG_FD_184445 | JGI IMG/M metagenome (GOLD analysis project Ga0208940, IMG submission 184445) | Active sludge microbial communities of municipal wastewater-treating anaerobic digesters from Japan - AD_JPNNA6_MetaG (SPAdes) (version 2) | ecosystem: Engineered > Bioreactor > Anaerobic >... | reverse complement strand
AATGCCCGGCAGGCAAGCCCGCCGGGCATTTTGGCTACACTAACAGACTGAAACCTTGCGGCTTAGAAAGTGAGCGTCAGCTTGTTGATGACCATGAAGTCGTTTTTCACATCACCGTAAAGAATGCCGGACGCATCAGTGTCTCCGGCAATGCCGGCACCCTTGTAGTACTTGCCGACAAACCAGTAACCGGCGCCGAGCATGTAAGACAGGTTGTTGGTGATCTTGTAGGTTCCGGTCACGTCAACTTCGATGCCGTAGTCTCTGCCGGCCTGTACGCCCAGAGAAGCAGCATCCGCTCTGTACATTTTCGCCCAGGAAAGAGAAGCCATGACATCGAGTTTGTCAACCGGCTTCACACCGGCGCGCAGCTGCGCAAAGAAAGCGTTCGTCATGGGGGCGCCGTTATTTTTATCGTCATAACCCTGAATGCCGCCGACCCAGTAGTTACGCTCCGAGTTGAACATAATCAGGCAGGGATTCCAATCCAGACCGCCCGACAGGCCGCCTTCCAGTTTATCGCCGGTTTCCTGCTTGTCGCCGGAAATCCAGGCAAACGAACCGCCGACATAGGCAATGCCGAAATCAGCCGTCGCGTCCAGATAGGCGCTCCAGGCATCGATCTTTTGGCTCTCGCGACCGGTAGCAGCACCAAGTAAACCTTCAGCTTTAACCCTTCCGGTCACATAGTAGACCTGACCCTCCAGGGCAACCGGGCCCAACTGAGCTTTGGCATAAGGCGACACAACGAACTGCTGGACATTGATACCTGCATCGAAAGGTAAGGTCACACCAGTATCCCCTAAGAAGTTTCTGTTCCGGGCGTCGCGGATATACTTGCCGAGCAAGCCAGCCTCGAGGCCCTTGGTCCCGTATCTGACAAAAGCGGTGTAGAAGTTGTTGTCGCGATCAATCGCGCCGTTCCGAACAGAGCCGTTCCAGGTACCCCAACTGAGTTCGCCATCCGGGTTTTTACCCATCTGCAGGCCGAACACAAAATCTTTGATGGGCAGCATGTAGACGATTTTCGGTGTGGGCACCATGGTATTGCCGAAGGTGAGGCCCCAGGCGCCGTCGATCTGGTAGCCTGCCGCGAACAAGCCGATGGGCGAGGCGTACTGGACATACAGCAGATCAAAGGCGATGTTTTCATTTTCCGCACGGGTGCCGGCGGAACGTTCATCCAAAGCAGTCGGCGTATCTGCTAACAGATTTGCGGGCCCTGAGGCCGGGGCAAATCTGGCCGCACCCCAGGCTCTTTCCATGATGTCGGCACGGGTGACCAGAGTCAAACCGGGATGCACAACAAATTGCGTGTTCAAACGCAGTCTCTGGTAGTACAAAGCTGTGCTCGAATCACCGGGAACAACGCGCGTTAAAGCAAACTGTGGCGCTCCCGGCGGCGGCGTCGGAATTATTGGATCCCAAACAGCCAATGTGTCAATGTTTCTTACGCCGACGCGGTCCAGATACATGCCGGCGGCAAAGAACTCGCCGCTGAATTTCACATCAACGGCCATCGCTTGCGTACTGAAGGCGGCAATGAGCCCCAGTGACAGCAAAACCAACCAAAATCTCTTCATGTTCTCCTCCTAAATTTTTCAAAGAGAAATTAAATGTTTCCAGCCTTGTTCCAAAAACGGGCATTTTCAAAACAAGACCGCCTGCCTGCTCTGACCCGGCAGTCGAGCCCTTAAAAAGCGGCCGCACGCCGGTCAGCTGCGGCGCGAAAGTAGCACCAGCCGGGCAAAATTGCAAGGAAATTTTCCCCGCCGGCAGGCGCTGTTTCACCTGCAGCTCGATGATTTAGCAACTTCGGTGCCACAAGAAAAAACGCCCTTAATATCAGATTGAAGAGCCGGCCGTGCCAGGCAAAGCAAGGTCTCATGGTCGCGGCCAGACGTAGGTATATATTCAATATTATAAGCAGTTTCCAGACAAACAAACCGGGGGCAAAATAAGTGACGAGGCGAAGACTGTGTTTATTTTTACCACAAAACCTGTAACGATGGTCACAAAAAAAGCCGAATATAAGGCAAAAACGGGATATTTCGTGTCGTTTTCAACACACTTTACGCAAAACATGCCACATGAAAAACCGGCCACTACGCACAATGACCGAAAGTTCATCGCTACGTTCTATCCACCATTCACCATCCACCAATGTCCACCTCCGGCCTGCTAAAGCAGGCCACCTCCGCCGGCGGAGGACACGAAGGTTGCGCTTCGCGTTTTATTGACCGTTCGTGCTCGACCTCTATTACCGTTCGTGCCGGGCTTTATTAGCCGTTCATGCTGAGCCTGTCGAAGCATCCTTTATCCTTTATCCTTTTGCCTTTAGCCTTTGTCCTTTAACCACGAACTATCAGCTATCCTCCAGTCTCCAACCCTCCAATCCTCTAAACTTCTAATCATCTAATCTTCCAGCCTCCAACCTTCTAATCCTCTAATCCTCCACGAAACACGAGCTATTTACTCATGCTGTTCTGGATACCGGCCTTCGCCGGTATGACGATATTGCCGGCTGCGCAGGCAGACCTTTGAATAATTCCTCCTCCGGTCATTCCGGGCTTGACCCGGAATCCAGCACTTGACTACACTGGATACCGGCCTGCGCCGGTATGACGATGTTGACGGCTTCTTTACGATTGCGACACAGTCTCCGGCGTGGGGCACGAAGGTTGCGCTTTGCGTATTTATTGCGGCCTTCCTGCTTGAAGGATGTGCTTCATTTTGCTATGAAAGTGCTATTCCAGAAAACCTCAAATAGAAGAGGTCGCCTTCATGAAAAAGACGGAGCTCAAACCGGGAACACCGCTTACGATTGTTTTTGAAAAAGAGATCAATCAACCCAACGCCCACTATCTGAAAGCCACCGTATACGATTGTGACGATGCTTTAGTGACTACGTCGCAGACTTCTCCTGCTTTGCAGAGTATCTTTCTGAACCGCAAAGTACTGGTGACTTATCTTGTGCGCACCGCAACACGCACTTTGCGTTTCGGCTTTGCCGGTCTTTTGTTCGGGCTGGTCGATGACTACCTCATGTCATCGGGCAACGAGACTCAGGCGCTGCTGATCAAAAGACTCCACCGGGCAGAGACGATGGATTTCCGTCTGTATTTCCGGATATCACCTCCGGCTGGCAGCGATCTGTCCCTTTTCTGGGAGGAAAAAAAGGTCAGCCTGATGGACATCTCGCTGGGGGGGGCAAAATTCATCTATCAACTCAATCACCCCTTTCTGCCCGGTCAGGCGGTAAAATTCAAACTGCTCATCGGAGACAAAATTTTCGATGTGGACGGCATCATCAGACGGGTCCACCGGCCGCATCGAAACCGGCCGGGGCAGCGCCTGCAGCAAGTCAGCGTTGAGTTTCGCCACTGGGACAAAAAAATGGAACGGTCTCTGGGAGAGGCAATCCTGGAAATCGAAAGAAGCCTGTTGACGAAAGGGGCAGGATGATGGATAAAGGCGGCGTGCGTCGAGTCAATGACCTGGCCCGCCGCCGGCGGCGAAGGGCTTAAGGCCGGAAGTGTTCAACAGAGGCGGTTTATCACTGTAATTTTCGGAGGCAAGGTTTATGGCAAAATCGAGAGATATCAAAAAAGACGAGAAGAAAAAGCCCGCGAAAACAGCCAAAGAAAAAAAGGAAGCCAAAAGGCTGAAAAAAGCCGGAAAGGAATAGCCGGCCTCAGGTGAAGAGTCAGGCGCGAAAGCGGCGGCCGCTTAGCCGGCGGCTTGCCCGGCGCATTATATGAACAAGGGATTTTAATGAAAATTCAATTTCTGGGTGCCGCCAGGACGGTCACCGGTTCGTGCTTTATCATCCAAACAGACCAGACACGTTTTGCCATCGACTGCGGCATGCATCAGGGACACAGGCGGGTTGAGGCCCGGAACCGTGATGTCTCCCCCTATGATCCTGCCGCCATCGATTTTATCATCCTCACGCATGCCCACATCGACCATTCGGGGCTTTTGCCGCTTATTGTCAAAAAAGGCTTTCGCGGACCTGTTTATGTAACGGAGCCGACAGGTGAACTTGTTAAAATTCTGCTTCTGGATTCCGCGCATGTCCAACAGGTTGACGCGGCGGGAAAGAACAGGCGGCTCCTGCGCGCGGGGCTCAGGGCTGAGGAAATTCCTTTATACACGGCCAATGACGCGGAAGCTGTTTTTCCGCTTCTGAAAACGTGCGCCTATGAGGAGTCTTTCAGCCCCGCACCCGGCATCAGGGCAAGGCTTATCGATGCGGGGCATATTCTGGGCTCGGCCATGGTGGAGTTGTTTATCGAAGAAAAAGGCGCCACCAGAAAGCTGGTTTTCTCCGGCGACATCGGCCGCCCCGATCAGCTTTTGATGAAAAACCCAAGCGCAGTGCGCCAGGCGGATTATCTGTTTATGGAGTCGACTTACGGTAACCGCAACCACAAAGGAGAAAGTGAAAGTCTTGACGAACTGGCCGAGGCGATAGCTTACAGCTATCAAAACGGGGAAAAGGTGATCATCCCCGCTTTCGCCGTCGAAAGAACTCAGGAAATTCTTTATTCGCTGCGCCTTTTGCTAAGCAGCGGCCGACTACCCGCCGACATGCCTGTTTATCTGGACAGCCCGCTCGCCATCAAAGCTACGGAAATTTTCCGGCGTTATCACGACTACCTCGATACCGAGACACAGCAGTTGATTAAAAAAGGCCAGGACCCGCTTAAACTTCCCAATCTGAAGATGTCCGTCTCGACGGAGGATTCCATCCGCATAAACGAAACCAGAGAACCGGCCATCGTCATTTCGGGAAGCGGCATGGCCAATGCCGGCCGCGTCAGGCACCATCTGCGCCATAACCTGTGGCGGCAAGGCGCAGCAATTGTTTTCGTGGGATTTCAGGCACAGGGGACACCGGGGCGGAAAATCGTGGACGGGGCAAAAAAAATCCGCATTTTCAACGACAACGTCGCCGTGGCGGCCAGAGTGTTCACCATCAACGGTTTTTCCGCGCACGCCGGACGCGATCAGCTTTTGGCCTGGCTGGAAAATTTTCAAAACAGCCGGATGGAAGTGTTTCTGCTGCACGGTGAGGAATCGGCGCAAGATCACCTGGCCGCTGTGATCCGTGACAAATTCGGTCTGGATGTGTCAGCGCCCGAGTATCTGGAGGAAATCATCCTGGGGGAAAAAACAGGAAGGGAAAAAATCAGACGGCCTGCGCCGGCACCGGCCGATGAGTTCGACAGGCGCCTGGGTGACTTAAGAACGATTCTGGATGAAGCCGACGGAAGCCTTGAAAAGTTGCGCGCGCTTCCCGCAGACGAGCGGGCCGCACTGGCCAGGTTACTAAATGATGCTGCCCGCCACCTTGATGAGGCATAAAATTAATAGCGACCCACTCCACGGGGTGGAGCTTTGATTCGGGCTGACTTGCTGATCCAGAGATTAGGTTGAAGTTGGTAAGAAGAGGATCGGAGGGTTGGAGGATAAAGGCTAAAGGATGAGAGTTTTGCCAAATCCTGCGCAATCGTCAACATCGTCATACCGGCGAAGGCCGGTATCCAGAAAATAAAGAGCAAATAGCTCGTGGTCAACGGCAACGTATTAAAAACCCCGCTCGCCCTGAGCTTGTCGAAGCCTGCCCTGAGCTTGTCGAAGCCTGCCCTGAGCTTGTCGAAGGGGGGTGAGTGGGGCCTGTTGTAGCCTGCCCGTTCATGCTTCGACAAGCTCAGCACGAACGGCTAATAAAGCCGGCATGAACGGTCAATTAAGCGCGAAGCTCACCGCTTCGGGTCCTACGCCGGCGGAGGTGGCCTGCTTTAGCAGGCCGGAGGTGGAAAATAAAAGCCAATAGTTCATGGCTAAAGGACAAAAGACAAAGGCTAAAGGATAAAGGATGCTTCGACAAGCTCAGCACGAACGGTCAATAAACCGCGAAGCGCTACTTTCGTCTCCCCCGCCCAAGACAGTGCCGTAATCGTTAAAAGCCGTCAACATCGTCATACCGGCGAAGGCCGTTATCCAGAACAGCATGAATAAATAGCTCGTGGTCAACGGCAACGTATTAAAAACCCCGCTCGCCCTGAGCGTGTCGAAGCCTGCCCTGAGCTTGTCGAAGGGGGGTGAGAGGGGCCTGTTGTAGCCTGCCCGTTCATGCTTCGACAAGCTCAGCACGAACGGCTAATAAAGCCGGCATGAACGGTCAATTAAGCGCGAAGCTCACCGCTTCGTGTCCCCCGCCGGCCATGCGCAGGCCGCCGATCGTTTGTCTCCGCGGTGTTCAAATAATTAAACGGCCGTCCGAAGCATCGGACGGCCGTTTGCTTTTTCTCCCAAAACGGTTACTCAACCGCCATCTCAGATGGTCCAGCCCAGGTCCACCAGCTCTATGGCACTCTTGTCACCCGCTCTGATCGCCTCGCAACGGGCATTGACCGTTGTCACGGAATCATTGATGAAAAACTTCGCCGAGGCGATGCGTCCCGCGTAGAAAGCGGCTTCCTGATCTTCTCGTTGCAAGCCCTTACGCCCGCCGATGGTGAAAAGACCTTTTTCTTCGTACATGGCATTTAGTTTTTTCCCGGCAAGGAGAGCCGCGTCGAGCAGAAAGTGCCCCACCAGCACGTCGCCGAAAAGTTCCAGAAATTTCCCGGCGTTATAGAGGGGCGCCATGAAATCACCGCCTTTGGCCGCTTTAGCAAAAAACATGACCAGATCCACCAGCGCGTTGTTGGCCTGCTCAAGAGTGGCGGCAGGTTCCGCAAAATCGGGGTCTTCCTTTGCCTTGGCAATCCCCTGCTGGATCAGGCCGATCATGTTCATCACATTGGCACCTTTGCGCTGGCCGAGTTTGCGGCCGACCAGGTCGAGCGCCTGGATGCCGTTGGTGCCTTCGTAAATGCAGGCGATCTTTTCGTCCCGCAGGATCTGCTCCACCGGGTATTCCGAGCAGTAACCGTAGCCGCCGTAAATATCCAGCGCCATCGAGCACACCAGAAATCCCTTATCGGAGTTGTAGGCCTTGATGATCGGGGTGAGAAGTTCAATATAGCCCTCCCAGTTCGCTTTTTCTTCCGGGGTTTGGGAAATGGCGCTCATGTCCATGCAATAGGAACAGAAGTAGCTCATGGAGCGCATGCCCTCAACGAGGGATTTCATCCACATTAGTTTTTTGCGAACGTCGGGGTGCTTGATGATCGTGACCGCTTTGGCCGCCTTGTTTTTCATCTCCCAGACGGAAACGCCCTGCACTCTCTCTTTGGCGTAGGAGACGGCATGCTGGAAGCTGGCAGACGCCAGGCATAGCCCCTGATAGCCGGTCCCCAGACGCGCCTCGTTCATCATCATGAACATGATTTTCATACCGGCACGCTCCTGCCCCAGAAGCTCGCCGATACAGTTTCCATCCTCACCGAAATTGAGCGTACATGTGGCATTCCCTTTGATGCCCATTTTATGCTCGATGCCGCCCGTTTTGATATCGTTGAATTCCCCCAGCGAGCCGTCATCGTTGACGCGGTATTTGGGAACAAGAAAAATGGAGATGCCCCTCGTTCCTGCCGGATCGCCTTCAATACGCGCCAGCACGGGGTGGACAATGTTCGGGGTCAGGTCATGGTCACCGGCCGAAATAAAGATCTTGGTGCCGGTAATCAGAAATTTGCCGTCGGGCAGACGTTTGGCCGTGGTTTTGAGGGCACCCACGTCGGAGCCGGCGCCCGGTTCGGTCAAACACATGGTGCCCGCCCATTCACCGGTGAACATTTTGTACATGTATTTGTTTTTCTGCTCTTGCGTGCCGTAATTATTGATCATGTTGGCCGCACCGTGCGTAAGACCGCCGTACATGGCAAAAGCGTAGTTGGCCGAGGCCATCAGCTCCTGAAGGGCCCAGCCCACCATGTGAGGAAGACCCTGCCCGCCTACTTCCGGCGGATCCATCGGGCTGATCCAGCCCGCTTCCGTGAATTTCTTCCAGGGCTCATGAAAGCATTGGGGAACGTGGACCTGGCCGTTTTTCAGGTGGCAGCCTTTCTCTCCCTCTTTTAACGTTGGGAAAATCACATTGACGGCCATTTTTTCGGCCTCGTCCATGATCATCGAGATGTCTTCTTTCGTGTAGTCTCCATACTTTTCCGAAGCGAAGATCTTCTCCATGTTCAATTGTTCAAAGAGAACAAACCGTTGGTCGCGCATGTTGATCAATAAATTGCCCATAACGAACTCCCTTCCTGGTAAATTGTTATTTTAAGCGATTGAATCGTTCCTATGTCGAGGTGCTTTTCCGTTATCTATGGCCTGATTTCGGGAAACTCGGCCATGTGTGTATCGGCGAAGTGACTATAGGTTAAATTATGACCAAAAGTAAAACAAATAAACGTAAAGGGAGGGATTGGCGCCCCACACGGCAAGAGAGTAAGCACCACAGACATTTATCGTCTCCCCTGACGATGTTTACCTATCCGGGGTGCAGACAAGCACAGGCCGGCCCCACCGGGCGGCCGCCGGTCAGTAATTTTATTATCGCTAGAAACGGTATTTTCCGGCCTTGATATTGCTCAGGATCTCCTGATTCAATATCTCGTATTTGCCGCCATCCGGCAGAAGGACATAAAGGTCTGGCCCTGCCAAAGCGGGATCGTAGCCCTCGTTTTTGAGGTTTGTTTTCTTGATCTTGTGCGTGGCCGTCCATTCAAAGTCGGCAACAAAACGCACAAACAGGGGCACTGCGTATTTCGGCAGAATTTTTCTTAAATGATCCGCCAGCCCGTCGAGGTCAAACGATTCCTTAGCGTCACGAACGATGGCCGCCATGCCTGCCTTGCCGTCGGAACCCGGCATGGTGACACCGAAAACAGCCGATGATGAAACACCGGGATAGGCGTCGATGGCTTTTTCCACTTCCTGCGTGGCGACATTCTCACCCTTCCAGCGGAAGGTGTCTCCGAGGCGGTCGGCAAACTGCGCGTGGCCGAAACCCATGTTTTTGAGCATGTCGCCTGTGTTGAACCACATGTCGCCTTTTTTGAAAACATCGCGGAAGATTTTTTCCTGCGTCTTTTTCTTGTCCGAATAACCGGCAAAAGGCGTTTTTTCGGATATTTCCATAATCAGCAAGCCCGCCTTGCCTTTGCCGACCTTTTTCATAAACCCGCGCCCGTCTCTTACCGGAGCATCATTTTCCGTATCGTATTCCACCATCGCAAAAGGCGTGACGCTGGTACCCACGCTGTAGTTGATATTCAGAAAGTTGGTAAAAACGCCCACTCCTTCAGCCGCACCGTAAAACTCATAGATTTTCTTGATACCGAAGCGTTTTTTAAACGGCATCCAGATGTCGGGCCGCAGGCCGTTGCCGCAGATGTATTTGAGGGTCGTCTGATGGTCGTCGGGGCGCGCGGGCGTGGCCATCAGGTAACGGCAAACCTCGCCCACGTATATAAAGTGGGTCGCGCCGAAGGCGCGCACATCATCAAGAAATTTGCTGGCGCTGAATTTTCTGCGCAGCGCCACGGCCGCTCCGTTATACAGGGCGGGCGGCCAGCCTACGGTAATCGCATTGGTATGAAAAAAAGGCAGGGGAATATAGATCGTGTCCGTCGGCTTCACCGGCATGACGAATTTCCCGAACCAGAACATGGCCGAAAGCGCCCGCTTGTTGATGATGACCGCCGCTTTGGGCAGGCCGCCGGTGGTGCCGGAGGTGTAAACATAGGCCATGGTGTCTTTCAAGGTAACGCCTTTTGTCGTAGGCGGGTTTTCCCTGCTTTGCCGTTCAAGCTCGGCGGTGATGTCCGCAAGGCCTGTGTCGGCCTTTTCTCCCGTGTCTTTCACCGTCACCGCCACGGAGTCGGAAAGATCGATGCCGGCGCGGGCCTCGTTGAAGAAATCGCAGCACTCCTGGCCGATAATCACTACCTTTCCTCTGTTGAGGTTGAAGCTGTGCGCCAGAGAATCTCCGCGCTGATTCGTATTGATGAGCGAGGCGATCGCACCGACTTTGGAGCAGCCGCAGTAGGCGGCCAGCAGGTCGGGACGGTTTTCGAAGCAAAGCGTGACTATATCGCCGCGGTTCACGCCTTTGGCAATCAGAAAATGGGCATACTGGTTGGCCCTTTCATTGAGCTCGCGGTAAGTGAGGGAACCCTCCGGTGATTTTACGGCCGGATTATCCGGGTAGAGCCCGGCGATGCGCTCGAGCTCAAGCCCCCACGAGTTGGGAGTGTTGCCTCCGATACTTCTGAGACCCTTGACGAGGTTGAAAACCATCGAAGGCAGGCGCGGCAGTATCTGAAGAGCTTTAATGACGAATTCCGATGAGGAAACGGTTGCGGGAATTTTTAGTGGTTGAGTTTGCATAGTTTTAATCCTGATTAGTTAGAGGTTGTCCATTGAAATAACACTTTTAAAACGCATCTTCGGCGAACAGCGGACTCATTGTAAACAAACAGGAGCAAATCGTCAACGTAATGTTACTCTTGGTGTTTGTTTTCACCAACCTGCGAAATACAGTGATTTTTCTCAGCGATATCGGCATATTGGCTCCTTTCCAGCGCCGTGCACCCCTTCCCCGTGAACACACCGGATCACGCGGCGGCTCGTGACCCTGATACGGGCCGGCATTTCATCATCTGCCGCTTTACAGTGTCCAGCAAAAAAGGTAGGAAGAGACCAAACCCTATCATGAGGTGCCCATGACCATGGAAAGCCATTACCGGAAGCTGGAAAACATGCTGCATGATGCGCCATTCGCCAGGCTGACCCAAGCGCGTATCGAAATAGAAAAAGGGAAAGCCGAAGTCACAGTGCCGGTGGCCCGCCATCTTTTTCACGCCGCCGAAGCGATACACGGCGCGATATATTTCATGGCGCTGGATAACGCCGCCTGGTTTGCCGTCAACTCTCTGATCCTAGACACTTTTGTCCTGACGGTGAGCTTCAATGTGTATTTTATCCGCCCGGTGAATAAAGGTGTCATCCGCGCAGTCGGCCGGGTGACCAATGCCACGAGGACGCAGTACTTTGCCGAGGCGGTTTTATACGATGAGGATGACAAAGAAATCGCCCGGGGCAGCGGCACGTTTGTCGCAGGAAAGACAAAACTTACCGCCGAGATCGGCTACAAATGAAGTCCTGGTGTGGCCCGCCGGAACTCGTCTCTCCAAGGGCGTCCGTGGGCAAACAACCAGCAGGTTTTACAATTTTACGGCTCCCACTCACCTGAAGTTCAGCTTTGCCGCGTCCCTGGCCGGTATACGCCTGTATCGGTAGCGGGGATAACCCAGCATGACCGCTCCGTAGCAGCGATGCCCGGCCGGCAGGTCAAGCGTCCGGATGAGCGGCTCATGGGCATTGGCCGCCGCGGTGAAATAACCTGCCCAGCAGGTGCCCAGCCCCCCGGCAAATGCGTAAAGCTCCAGATAGGCCAGGGCATGGGCGCAATTCGCCTCGGGAAAGGACGCCTCCGACGGGCTGTGCGCCACAACCAGATGCGGCGCACCACGCATGATCCGATCCACGCCTGAGTCCCAGACATGAATGAAGCGCCGGTAGCGGTCGGCCGCATCATCCGGAACCAGTGGAAGCATCTGCTTCAAGAAATCGATCACCATGGCGGCAAGCTTTTGTACTTCGTCCGGATCATGAAATACCATCCAGTGTACCTGCTGCATGTTGCTGGCCGTCGGAGCGTAACGTACCACCTCGAGCAAATCCGAGATAACCTTGCGGGGAACGGTTTTTTTCTTGTAGGAGCGCACAGAGCGTCTCGCCTGCAGAAGATGCTTCAGGGAGGGGGCATCCGGAAGAAGATTTTGGTCAAGCGTTGTGCAGGCGTCGGGCGGCATGGTGTTGAGGATAAACGCGCCGTGCGGGCAGACCGCCACGCAATGTCCGCAGTCAATGCAGTATGCTTCACCTCCGTCCAGAAGCTCGGGAAACGATTTTTTATCTTTCAAAACGATAATTTGAGACGGACATGCGGCGGCGCAAATTCCATCCTTTTTACATTTCGTGTGGTCGATTGTAAAAAGCGTCATTTTGCTTCTCCCTTATGTGAAATGGCCGCGGCCCATCATCTTGGCGGCACTCCGGCCATTGATAGCCTACCTGCTTGTTTTGGGCAACTTCCATTTTTTGAGGACGGTAGCTAAGGGATAAAGGGCAAAGGCCAGAGGCTAAAGGCTAAAGGCTAAAGGCTAAAGGATGCTTCGACAGGCCGAGCACGAACGGTCAGTGAAGAGCTCACCATGAACGGCAATAAATACCCGAAGCGCACCGCTTCGTGTCCTCCGCCCGAGACCGTGTCGTAATCGTCAAATGCCGTCAACATCGTCATACCGGCGAAGGCCGGTATCCAGAACTGCATGAGTAAATAGCTAATAGCTGATGGCTCGCAGCGCATGGAGGCTTAGAAGATTAGATGATTAGAAGTTTAGAGGATTGGAGGGTTAGATGAATGGGGGATGGGGGATAGCCAATAGCTCATGGTCAACGGCAACGTATTAAAAACCCCGCTCGCCCTGAGCTTGTCGAAGGGTGAGTGGGGCCTGTTGTAGCCTGCCCGTTCATGCTTCGACAGGCTCAGCACGAACGGTCATTAAATTTTATGTACAGGCATTAGAACTCATCACGAACGGCAATAAATACCCGAAGCGCACCCTTCGTGTCCTCCGCCCGAGACCGTGTCGTAATCGTCAAAAGCCGTCAACATCGTCATACCGGCGAAGGCCGGTATCCAGAAAATAAAGAGCAAATAGCTCGTGGTCAACGGCAACGTATTAAAACCCCGCTCGCCCTGAGCGTGTCGAAGGGGGTGAGTGGGGACTGTCGTGCCTGCCCGTTCATGCTTCGACAGGCCGGGCACGAACGGTCATTAAATTTTATGTACAGGCATTAGAACTCATCACGAACGGCAATAAATACCCGAAGCGCACCCTTCGTGTCCTCCGCCCGAGACCGTGTCGTAATCGTCAAAAGCCGTCAACAT